>Ga0068868_100002196_pt1 | contig 13465 bp, 14 predicted proteins | sample KBSMisM42_FD_64660 | JGI IMG/M metagenome (GOLD analysis project Ga0068868, IMG submission 64660) | Miscanthus rhizosphere microbial communities from Kellogg Biological Station, Michigan, USA - KBS Miscanthus M4-2 | ecosystem: Host-associated > Plants > Roots > Rhizosphere > Soil ...
CGCTGGATGCAATGCGGCCAGGTCAAAGCGTGGAACGCCGCGATGACGAGGCCCGCGCCGAGCGCGAGCGCCAGCCGCCGCTTCCAGTCGCCCGGAGAAATCCACGCCAGCGCGAACATCAACGCGCTGCCGACCAGCGCGTCGGAGAGCCAGACCGGCGACAAGGCGTCGCAGACCGGACCCCGATTGTCGTTCGAGGCGAAGATCAGAAAACAAAGCGCGGTCGCTCCTCCGAGCGTGACCGCATAGGCGCGGAGCCGCTCGCGCTCATCGGCATCGTCGACCCAGAAGAGGACCATCGCGACACCGGCGAGGGCGAGATAGATGATCATCTCCAACCCGATCGCGAGCGACAGTGCCGTCGAAAGGCCGAGGACGATGCCGCCGCGCACCCGGTCGGGGTCGGCGATGCTGGCGATGCTCAATGCGAGAAGCGCGAGCTGCCAGCCGTGATGGTCGATGCGCTCGGGCGTGAACATGCCGTTGTTCGACCCGGCGAAGAGCAGGGTAGCAAAGGCGAGCAAATAAGCGGTCGGCCCGAGCAGCCGCCGCGCGGTGAGCCCGAGCGAAAAGAGCAGCAGCAAATATGGGATCATGGGCGCGATCGCGACCGCCCACTTCTCTGCCCCAGGTCCGCCGAGGAATGGCCGAAACGTCAGGATTAATCCAGCGATCGGAAGATCGACCAGCCGCGACCAGTGGATGTTCGCGCCGTAAGGCGGGTTCATCCGGTAATTGCGAAGGTCGTACCAGTCCTGCCTGTGAAGCAGGGCGCGGACCTGCATGATCCGCATATTGTCGTCAGTGTCGCCGAGCCCAAAGGCGTGGATCTTCGCCCAGCTGTCGAAGATCATCCACCCGCAGAAGCCGAGCCACACGAGGATAGTGACGAGCTTCCAGTTGCGCCCGAGCCAGTCGAGCGTTCGTGCTTCGAAATCCCCCGCCTTGCCTTCCGCCATTTTTCCGGCTGTAGCCGCCCGACTTCAAACGGCAAGCAGCCGCGGCATGGCGACAAGATTAAACTTTCCTCACAAGACCTTTGCGCAGCTGGTGCGCTTCACCATCGTCGGCTTCTCGCTGGCGGCGCTCTATTCGGCCGTTTACTGGGTGCTCGCGACATATGTGATGCCGCCGGTGGCAGCGGTTGTCGTCGCCTTCCTTGTTTCGGTCAGCATCGGCTTCGTGCTCCACAGCCGGTGGAGCTTCCGCGGCCACGGAGCAGCTGAAGACCATCGCCTGAAGGTCAAGTTCCTCGCCGTGCAGTTCTCGGGCTTTCTGCTCAACGAGGCCTTCACCTGGGTGCTGACAGGCCCCATGCACGGTCCTGTCTGGTGGCCGCTGATCCCGGCTATTTTCGTGACCCCGCTTGCCACATTCGCGCTCAACAAGCAGTTAGTGTTCCGCTGATGGAACGCGTCGTCTACCAACAAATGGCCGAGCTCGATGACCGCCACTGGTGGTATCGTGCCCGTCGCCGAATCCTCGCCGAGCTGGTCCGCCGCGAGGCGCGTCCGCCCAAGGACGCCCGAATCCTCGAGATCGGCTGCGGCACTGGCCACAATCTCTCGATGCTCGCCGGCTTCGGCCATATTGACGGGCTCGAGCTCGACGACGAAATGCGTGCGCTTTCCGAGAAGCGCCTCGGCCGCAAGATCATGCGCTCGCCGCTGCCCGAGCTCGGCGAAGTGAAGGACAAGAGCTACGACCTGATCGGGGCGTTCGACGTTATCGAGCATATCGATGACGACGTTGCGGCTGTGGCGGCGATCGCCACCAAGCTGAAGCCCGGCGGCAAGTTCATGATGACGGTTCCCGCCCACCCGTGGATGTGGACCGCGCACGACGTCGCCAACCACCACAAGCGTCGCTACTCGAAGCGCGCGCTGAGGACGCTGATCGAGGGCTCACCGATGAAGCTCGACCGGATCGGCTATTTCAACAGCCTGCTGTTCCCGGTCGCTGTGGCTGAGCGCGCAGTGTCGAAGCTCCGCGGCAAGGACGACGGCAACGTGTCGCTTCCGCCTGCGCCGCTCAACAGCGCGCTTGAAGCCGTGTTCGGCGCCGAGCGCTACTTGGTCGGACGCTTGCCCTTGCCGCCGGGCTTGTCGCTCTTCGCGGTCGCCTCGGCGAGATAGCCCAAGCGGGCGTGCTGCCCGTTACCGCCCGCAATATCCTGGACGATGTACAGCGGGCGCCGCTTCGCCTCGTTGTAGAGGCGGCCGATATATTCGCCCATCAGCGCCAGCACGAACATCTGGATCGCGCCAAGGATCACGACGACCAGCATCAGCGAGGTCCAGCCCTGGATGCTCTGGCCCGAGGCCCAGGCGTAGGCGATGTAGAGGATAAGCACGACCGAGCCGACCGACAGGCCGAGGCCGAAATGGCTGGCGAGCTTCAGCGGCGCCGAAGAGAATCCCGTCAACGCATCGAAGGCGAACCGCATCATCTTCTTCAGCGGATATTTGGTTTCGCCCGCGAACCGCTGCTGCCGGTCGTAGGCGAACGGCACCTGCTTGAACCCGATCCATGCGACCATCCCGCGGATGAAGCGCGCCTGCTCCGGCATCGCCAACAGCGCATCGAGGGCGCGGCGGCTCATCAGCCGGAAGTCACCGGCATCAAGCGGAATGTCGACCTCGGTCGCGCGCGACAGCAAGCGGTAGAAGCCATGCGCGGTTGCGCGCTTGAACGCGGTCTCCCCGGCGCGGCTGCGCCGAACGCCATAGACCACGTCGCCACCGCTTTCGCGCATCGTCTCGAGCATCGGTCCGAGCAATTCCGGCGGATCCTGCAAGTCGGCGTCGATGATCAGGATCTTGTCGCCGCGGCACAGATCGAGCCCGGCGGTCAGTGCAAGCTGGTGGCCATGGTTGCGCGACAGGTTGATCGCGACAAGGTTCCTGTCGACCTCAGCCAGCCGCTGCATCGCCGGCCAACTACCGTCGCGCGAGCCGTCGTTGATCAGCACCAGCTCATAATCCTCACCGACCGCGGCGCGCGCTGCGGCGCCCAGCCGCGTATGCACCTCTTCCAGGCAGGCTTCCTCGTTGAAGCAGGGAACGATGATCGAGAGGGCAGTCACGGCTGCGTCTTGTAAAGGACCGAACCGGGGCCGCGCCAGACCGGCTGCATGTCAGCCACCGTCTCGGGGTCATAGGGCGGCACGTCGATCAGCCACACATAATCGAAGTCCTTGCGCGGCAGGTTCGCAAGCGAATCATCGACCATCCGGTGCAAGCGGTCGATGCAGCGGTTCGGCCGAACCAGCTGCGACGGGTCGGCAGAATAATAGCCGGCGGCGCGATATTTGAGGTCGAGTAAATTGACCCCCTCGAGCAGCCACTGGTCGTTGGAGAAGCCCTCACGGCGGACGATGACCATCGCGCCGAGGTGCCCGTTGCGAAGCATCGGCCAATATTCCTGGCACGACATGCCGACCAGGCTGATCACCCGCGCCCCGCGCGGCATCAGGTCGATCGCCTTCATCTTCGCGGCCTGATCGTCGGCGGCCTTTTTCAGGCTCACCGTGTTGGCGATGGTGCGCGTGCCGAAGAACAAAAGGCCGATGACGGCGAGCACTTGCGCGGTCGTCCGCGCCGGCGGCCCGCGGAAGCGGATCGCAAGCAGCCCAACCGCCATCAGGTACGGCACCAGCCGCATGTCGGCATAAGCCGATCCGAAGATGATGCGCGGCAGGAGCGCAAAGAAGATCGCGAGCACGATCGCCGAGAAAGCGAGGTTGCGCGAAAGCTCCAGCTTGCGGCTGAACAGCGCATAGAGGAACACCAAGGCCGGCACGATCAGCGACCCGATGTCGAACCATTTCCACCGGTCGCGCAGCGCCGAGGTGATCCAGCGCCACTTCACCTTCCAGTTGAACCAGTCGACCGTCTGGCCGCCGTGCGTCTCGCCGCGCCAGATCAGCATGACCAGGATCGGCAGCGCCATGACCGAAGTGTGCATCGCGGCTTCGATGCCGGCTCGCCACCACGTCCGCCCACGGTCGTGAAGCCGCACCGCGTCGGCCGAGAAGCACATGAGGCCGAGCAGGCCCCAGCCGTAGGTGTGGCAGAAGAAGACGATCAGCGAGATCGGAACGAACAGCCAGCCGCGCAGCGTGGTCCGTTCAAGCCTTCCGAGCCGGAGCCACAGTCCGAAGGCGAGGAACGCCAGCGCGACCGACAAGGTGTAATTCACGAAGCCGAACAGGAATGGGTAGCCGGTGATGAAGGGCAGCGCGAAGAAAGCCGTCGGCGGTACTCGCCCGTGGACTTCGCGCGCGACCCAGAAGAAGCCGGCCGCGGTCATCGGCGGGATCATCACCACGATCAGCTTCACCGCGGGCTCGAGCCCGATGAGCTTGCCGAGGGGGATGACCAGGAGGTCGACGCCAAGGTTGCCGATAAGCGCCCAATGGTAATCGAAATAGCGCTGCAGGTAGGGCGAATTGTTGAGATCGAGCTCGACCCGGTAGCGGCCCATGTGACCGAGCAAATCAACCAGCGGCGGGACCTGGGGATAGAGCAACGGCAGCGCCGTCGCGAAGACGACGAGGCCGACGCAAAGCGCAGACTCCCACCAGGGATCGCGCTCGCTCGGCAATGGATCCGCCGGAGCGGTAGCTACCCCCATGTCACATGCCTGCACTGACCTGACCGCGCGCCTCGTAGCGGCGCCGGCTCATTTGTCCATGTGGCGCACCATTACAGAGCGTTAACCATCTTTCGCTTACGCCTCGGTTCGACATGGACGCCGCAACCTCCCTGAGCGCACCGGATGACGGCTTCCGCCTTCGCTGGCGGCTGACCCCGCTTCGCCTCGTCGGGCTGCTGACCATGGTTGCGCTCGCGGTCCGGCTGATCGGGATCGAGCTGCGGCCCTTGTGGCTCGATGAAGGGTATAGCGCGTGGTTCTCCTCGCGCAGCTGGCACGTGTTGTGGACCGAGGTCCCGACCTACGAGCCGCACCCGCCCTTTTATTATTCGCTGCTGAAGTTGTGGCGCGAGTTGTTCGGCGGTTCGGCGCTTGCGCTGCGGAGCTTCTCGCTGCTGCTGAGCGCCGCGACCGTCCCGGTGGTGATGGCGGTGAGCGGCGAGCTCGAGCGCCTGAGCCCGAGCGGCCGGCCGATGCTTCGTGCGGGAGTGGCTGCCCTGCTCGTCGCCTGCTCACCGATGCTGGTGCTGATCGGCGAAGAGGCGCGGCCCTACCCGCTGCTGGTCTTCGCTTATGCGCTGGCGACGCTCGGCGTTCTCCGCCTCACCCGCGAGTTCGCCGACGGCGGCGCGGGCGAATGGAAGTCCTGGGCCGCGCTTGCCGCGGGCACGGAGGTCGCGCTGTGGGCGCACGGCCTCGGCGCGCTCTACGCTCTGTGCCTCGCAGGAGCGCTCGCACCAGCATGGCTGAAAGGGCCCGTCCCCCGCGGCCGCATCGTCCGCGGTCTCGCCGCCGCAGCCGCGATCACCCTGCTCTACCTGCCCTGCCTCGGCCTGATGCTCGGCCGCACCGGCGATTGGGGGGGCACCGGATGGCTGAGCTGGGACCCGCTGATGATGCTCCAGCTCATCAGCCTCTACACCGTTCCGTTCGAGGTGTTCACGATCGCGAGCGCGATCGCTGCGCTGGTGATGGTGCTGCTGTTCAAGCGAGCGCTCGTCACCGCCTTCGAAGCGCGCGGCTGGAATGCCGAGCGCTCCGTCCTGCTTCTGTGGTGGGGCCCGCCGATCCTCGCCGCGATCGTCTCCCAGCTGGCAATCCCGGTGTTCCTGGTCCGGACCCTGACTCCGACCATTGTCCCGGCTGCGCTGGTCCTGTCGGGAGCGCTGGCTCGAAGCGAATCTCCTAAGGAGCGGTTTGCGTTCACTGCCGCGCTGTCGATCACGCTGGCTGTCGCGTCGGTCCAGATCGCGCTCCGCCCGGCGGCCGAGGCGTGGGACCAAGTCGCAGGCTTCCTCGATCGCAACGTGAAGCCCGGGCAGCGGGTGTGGCTCTATCCCAACGACACCGCGCTTCCGCTGCACGAGGCCGGCGCCGCCGTGCCGACGCGCGGCATTCCCGGCGACTATCCAGCCGTCGGCTTCAAGGGGCCGATCCGTGCCGGATCGCCTGCAGTTGTCTCCCTGACCGCGCCCCAGGCGCAGCAATTCGCGACCGATCCCGCGTTGCGTGACATTCCCGTGATCTGGCTCGTTACGCGCCAGAGCGAGCTGTTCGACCCGCACGGCGAGGTCCCCACGGCCCTCGCCCACGCAAGGCGCGCCGGGCCGGTCACGCGCTGGGGTTATGTCGCCGTCCAGCCCTTCTACCGCCGCTAAACGTTTCGGCTCCGTTCAATTGCCAGCAAGCTTCGATGATTTACCCGAAGGGTAATCAGAGGAGGAGGCATTGGTCATGAGAGCTTATTTGATCGGCGGCGCGATTGCCGTGCTCGGGCTTGCAACGGCGGCCGCGGCCGCGCAGCCGGCACCCCCGCCCGGAGTTGCGCAGGGAACTGCGGCTGCTCCGGTGGTAATGCCGCCGCCGCCCGGCCCACCGCACGTCCGCGTGATGTTCGGCGACCATGTGACGACCCGCGCCGAGGTCGCCGAGCATGTCGGCAAGATGTTCGCCAAGCTCGACACCAACCACGATGGCTTCATCACCAAGGAAGAGATCGACGCGCTTCATGCGAAGATGGACGCGAAGATGGACGCGGCGATGGCCAAGATGGGCGACGTCCACAAACGGCTTGCCGAGAGCGGGATTATGATGGGCGATCGCGGCCAAATCTTCGACCAGCTCGACACCAACCATGACGGCAACATCAGCCGCCAGGAGTTCATGGCGCGCAAGGAGCGTGTCCGCGAGGAGCGCGTTATCGTGATGCGTGACGGACCGGGTGGCGCCGCGGGTGCTCCGCTGCCGCCGCTCGAAGGGCATCCCGGCATGATGCGGATGCACATGCACATGGCCGGCATGGGCCGGCTTGGCGGCCACCTGTTTGAGATGGCGGACGCCAACCATGACGGCCGCGTTTCGCTCGCTGAGGCCCAGGCCGCGGCGCTTGCTCATTTCGACAAGGCCGACCTCAACCACGACGGCAAGATCACGCCGGAGGAGCGGGCGCAGGGACACGTTCGGATCGAACGGATGGAGCGCCACCAGAGCTGAGGTTTCAGAGTAGTGCGTCGGAAAGGCCTGGTGCCCGGTCGGCGCCGGGCCTTTTCTTTATGACCCTGCGGTGCGACTGATGAGTCCGTGCTGAAGTCGGTACGATACCAGATCGGCCATTGGACCTTCGTCCCGTCGGCGCACGAGCTGCGCTCCGGCAGCGCCCGCGCCCGGCTGCAGCAGCGTGCCTCCGCGACCCTGTCGCTGCTGTGCGAGCGGGCGGGTGAGGTCGTCAGCCGCGAGGAGATCATCGACCGCGCCTGGGGCCGCCGACATCTAAGCGCCAACAGCGTCGCGATCGTGATCGGCGACCTCCGCCGAGCGCTCGGCATTGGCGCGGGGGAGCCGGGGTCGATCGAGACCGTGCCCAAGGCCGGCTATCGGCTGATGCCGACCGCGGAACAGCCAGCGGCGGACCGCAAGAGATCGCCCTGGCCGTTTGCCGCTGCCGCGTCGGCTCTGGCTGCGGTTGCGCTGCTTGCCGTCACCGTGCCGTCACGCGAGGCCGCGGCGAAGCCGGAGGTCGCGCTCGCCGGCGTTGAGAATGCGATGGGCACGCAGCGCTATGCGCCGCTGATGAGTGCCTGCCGCGAGACGGTGCTGGTGGCGCTTGGCCGCCATTCGAACGAGCTCAATATCGTCGAAGGGCCAGTGAAGACCGGCGCGCGTCCCGATTATGTGCTGCAGCAGCGCTGGGTATTGTGGAGCGGCGCGCCCGAGCTGGTCCTCGTCGCGCGCGATCAGACCGGACGAACGGTGTGGAGCAGCGCCATCTACGGCGCGGAACGCGAATTCCCGGCGAAGATCTCAGACCAGGTCGGGCAGTTTGCGGCGCTTGCGCGCAGCCGGCGCAGCCACGCCTGACCTAGCCGGCCTGCGGGCGAGCTCGCGGTACCGTCGCTCGGCCTCGATCATGTAATCGCGGGTGATCGGCACTGCGTTGCGGTCGCGGACATATTGGATCTGGTAATTGCAGGCGGCGCCGCTCTCGAACATCACGATCCCGCCGGCGAGGTAGAATTCCCACATCCGGAAGAAGCGCGCGTCGTACAGCGCCTCGATCTTGGCCCGAGCCTTTGTTGCCCGCTCGAGCCAGTGCCGAAGCGTATAGGCATAATGCAGCCGAAGCATCTCGACGTCGCTCGCCATCAGCCGCACGCGCTCGCTCTTGGTGATCATCTCGCTCAGCGAGGGCAGGTGATAGCCGGGGAAGATATATTTGTCGGTGAAGGGGTCGGGCCCGCTCGCCGGCTCGCCGAGCAGGCCGATGGTGTGGAGCAGCATCACCCCGTCGGGCTTCAGCAGCTCGCGGCACTTGGCGAAGAACTCGCCATAATGCTTGCGCCCGACATGCTCGAACATGCCAACCGAGACGATGCGGTCGAACTGCTCGCCGATGTGGCGGTAGTCGATGAGCTCGAACTTCACATGGCCTGAGACCCCGGCGGCCGCCGCCCGCTGGCGGGCGACCTTCAGCTGGCGCTCCGACAAGGTGATGCCGAGCACGTCGACGCCGGCAACCTCGTGCAAATAGAGCGCCATCCCGCCCCAGCCGCAGCCGATGTCGAGCACGCGCTGCCCGGGCTGCAGCGCGAGCTTGGCCGCGATGTGCGCCTTCTTGTCGGCCTGCGCCTGCTCCAGGCTGTTCGCGGGATCCGTGAAGTAGGCGCAGCTGTACTGCTTGTCCTCGTCGAGGAAGAGTTCGTACAGCTCGTCGCTGAGGTCGTAATGATGCGCGACATTGCGGCGCGAGCGCGCCGGATCGTTGCGCCGAAGCTTGCGCAGCAGCCGCTTCAGGTCGCGGCCCAGCGCCTTTGATTCCGACGCATCCTCCCAGCGGTTGGACTCCTGAACCATTTCGAGGAGGTCGAGGATGGTCCCGTCCTCGATCACCAGCCGCCCGTCCATATAGGCCTCGCCGACCCCAAGGCTCGGGCTCTTCAAGATGTCGAAGCCGACCTTGCGGTCCGTCAGCCGGACGGTGAGGTGCTTGCCCCCGCCCGGGCCATAGGTGCGCGGCCCCTTTCCCGGCGTCAGCAGCGTGATGCTGCCCCTGGTCAGCAGCTTGTCGATCAGGGGGCCGATCAGGGACATTGACGCTCCTTATGCTGCGGCGTGCTTTCGCTTGCGCTCGGCCGCAGTCTTCAATTGTCCGCACGCGGCGTCAATGTCGCGGCCGCGCGGCGTTCGCACCGGGGCCGAGATTCCGCTTTCGAACACGATGTTGCTGAATGACCTGATCCGTGCATCGTCCGAGCATTCGTAGGGCGCGCCCGGCCACGGGTTGAACGGGATCAAGTTCACCTTCGCCGGCAGCCGGTACTTGCGGATCAGCCGCACCAGTTCGCGCGCATGCTCGTCGCTGTCGTTCTTGTCCTTGAGCATGACGTATTCGAACGTGATCCGCCGCGCATTGTTCGCGCCAGGATAGGCCGCGCACGCCTCGAGCAACTGGTCGATCCCGTACTTGCGATTGAGCGGTACGATCTCGTCGCGGATCTCCTTGGTCACCGCGTGCAGCGACACCGCCAGGTTGACGCCGATCTCTTCGCCGGCGCGGGCCATCATCGGCACCACGCCCGAGGTCGACAGCGTAATCCGGCGGCGCGACAGGCCGAGCCCGTCGCCGTCCATCACGACCTTCAACGCGTCGCGGACATTGTCGAAATTGTAGAGCGGCTCGCCCATGCCCATCATCACGATGTTGGTCAGCATCCGCCCTTCCGGCTGGCTCGGCCACTCGCCGAGCGCATCGCGGGCGAGCATCACCTGGCCGACGATCTCTCCCGGCTCGAGGTTTCGCACCAGCTGCATCGTCCCGGTCGCGCAGAAGCGGCAGTTGAGCGTGCAGCCGACCTGGCTCGATACGCAGAGCGTCCCACGGTCGGCGTCGGGAATGAAGACCATCTCGAAGTCATGGCCGTCGTGCGTCTTTAAGAGCCACTTGCGCGTGCCGTCCGACGAGACCTGTGCCTCGACAACTTCGGGGCGCGAGATCACGAACCGCTCGGCGAACCAGGGCCGCTGCGCCTTTGCGATGTCGCTCATCCGTTCGAAGTCGGTGACTCCGCGATTGTAGATCCAGTGCCAGACCTGCTTGGCGCGGAGCTTGGCCTGCTTCGGCTCCAGCCCCGCTTCCTCGAACGCAGCGCGAAGCTGGTCCTTGGTGAGCCCGACCAGCTCGACCCGGCCATCGGCGCGCGGCTTCGCGGCGCGCGCCACCGGCACAGGATCGACGGCGCCCGGAATGGGCATCAGGTTGGTGTCGGCACTCATGGCGAGGCGCCTATCTAGGTGCGATTACTGGATTTTGCCAGCGCCGCGAAGGGCGCAGCGGGCCGCTGCCGCGTCGATCCAATATGGACCAGTCTCAATAAGTCTGATTGGTCGTCATTCGATATGCTTGCTGGATTAGGAGAAGCATATGACGTGTGCCAGTCGAGTGGTTACGACGAATCTACCTGAAGAACTCGTGGCGCGGTTAGATAAGGCTTGTAAGAAAACAGATCGCACCAAGAGTTGGATAGTCCGCCAAGCGCTTGGCGATTGGCTCAAAGACCAAGAGTACCGTGAGCTCTTAGAAGAACGCACCACTGAATAGTCACTTGACCGCTCCAGCACCGCGAAGCGCGCAGCGGGCGGCCGCCGCGTCGATCGCCGTCGGAGCGCCATCGAGCAGGTAGGGGTCTGTGAAGCGCACCCCTGCCCCGTCCCGGCTTTCCACGCGCATCGCGGTCGCCGTCCGGAGTGCGTCGATGATCGCCTGAGCCTGCGCCGGCCCGCGGCTCCACGCCCAGCCATCGCGCGCCACCAGCAGGAACGGCTGGTCGCCGACCTTGAGCATGACCGTCGCATCGCCGCGAGGCATCCGGCTCAGCCGCACATGGAACTCGCCCCAGCGCTTGCGGTCGGCGGTGAAGCTGATCCCGGCGAGCGGCTGCACTTTGTCCCTGGGCACGACCTTCTGCGAGCGGGTCAGCGCCTCGCACACCTGGCCGCGGTCGATCGCCGCCCAGGCGCCGGCGGCGTAGACCACGGTTCCGCGAGCGTGCGCCAAAGTCGCTGAGCCGACAACAAAGCCAGCCATTGCTCTTAACATCTTCATACGATTCACGATGCCGTCTTGGCTCCGAGATGGCCTTAATTGCTGGCGGCTAGCGCAACCAGTCGCTGAAAGTCGGGTATGAGAACAGGTGTAGCCATATTCTCATAGCCGCCTGCGAATGGGACCACACCTCGATAACTGAAGGCGCGTGATTGAATTGCATAAACTTCGAGCTGCTGACGACCCTCTGATTTAGCGACACGAAAGATAGGGCCTCCAGAATTTCCGGAAAGGGCAGCACAATCGTTCAACCAGACCTGCGCGTATAGCCCGCGTATTGCACATGAGGGATCAACGGTAAGCCCAGCTTGCCAAGGCCGGTCGGCCGGGTATCCGGCACTCTCGACATGGGCAAGTTCTGCGGCCGTTTGCGGATAAGTACGTATCGTTGCGAAGCCAAGCGAACGGCCGAGGCATGTATCAAGCTTTACCACGATCCAGTCACTGGCGATGGCGGCGTCTAGTTCGGTCGCGATTGGATGTTTCTCATAGCCTCCGGCTGCCACGACTGTTCCCCTGCTTGAAGCTTGATCGCGGGTGCCGATAGCGGCCGTGAAAACGACACGCCTCCCCATCGCTCGCTGTTGGCCAAAGAGGTGCTGCGAGGTGAGCACGTGGCAGGTACTGACCAACGTTCCGGTGGTATGGAGCGGCACAATGCCTTCGCGTGTCACTCGACCGATCGGTGCGTAAGGCGAGCCGGGCGCCGTGCTGACTGTTATCCTGTCGTCCTGATCGAAGATCGCTGCATGTGAGGGATGCAAGCTTAAAGACGCCCAGGCAGCGAAGCTTATCGTGTAAATGTAGTTATTGCGCATGAAGCGCAAGGAACACAGTAGTTATCTACATGTAATATCGAAATACACCATAATGGATTAGTTCGGGAGATCGAGATTACTTCTCTCTGATAGCATAAAAGAACGGGTGCCACGTTCGGCACCCGTTCTAAGTCGTAATATTGATGTGATTCAGTTAATACTTGTTGTTGTCATTACCGGAGTTTTCGCCAACATTGCAGGGACGCATAAAGTGGTCGGTTAGATGTCCCAAGCCCGGAAAATCCGTATAGCAGGGAGTCCAGTTCCTAATACCGCCCTTGTCGGCCTGTGCAGCTGAAGGTGCGGCGGCCAGTAGAATAGCGAAGATCAAAGTTTTCTTCATCGGTATTTCCTCATTTGGTCGGGATGAGGAACTTCTCATTTATTTATTTCTGGATAATTTACAATTAAGCCAGTGTGGAGCCAAGACGCGCCAAGACGGCGCACTACCAAATACCAATTGAAGAAAAGCCGGTATCGCCGATGATGATGTGGTCGAGGAGTGGAACATCTAATTCGCGACTCACGTGAGCCACTTTACGCGTTGCGCTAATGTCAGAGCTGCTTGGAGTTGGATCGCCAGACGGATGATTATGAACCAGGATAAATCCAGCAGCATCCAGCGACTTCCCTCTGTGTATGAGTTTCCAAAGGGGAACCTCACAGCCCGACACGTCTCCGCGCGCGATCGCATCGATTGAGAGAACTGCAAGATTTCTATCAACGTAAATCGCCAATAACCATTCGTTAGTCTCACGACTTAACGAAGATACGAGTGTCGCCGCGTCAGATCGGCTGCGAACATATGCTTGGTAGCGGAATGTGGACCCATCGATTTCGGTACTAGGTGGTGATGGATTGGTATGACATGAGCAGGGGCAATCAAGCGTTACTGATCCAGACACTATGAATATTCCGAAATTTGGTTCATTCAAACCTATTCGATCCGGCTGTTCTTTAAATTGAGAGATTTACGCCTTGAGTCAAGCGCTCAAGGTTAACTTCGGTAAGGGCAGAATTCTTGGACGTTTATTGCCTAGGTGGAAAGTTCCTACTTTCCTACACGAACCTTTTTGGTTCAGGATCTCCGTTCAAAGGAGACGCCCATGTCCATTGGCAACGACGCGACCGGCGAAACGGCTATTGCAGAACAAAGGAACCCGGACCCGAGGAAGATACCGCCCGGCCAGCCGACGCCGGCAGTAATTCCTTTTCCGATCGATCCGTCGACGTTGACCGGCGCAAGCGACGCAACGGCAAGCAATGAGCAGGGGGCTTGATGACCGATCTCCCCGCGCGCAGGCCGCGCCACAACGGCTGGACCGCCGAAAAGCAGGAAGCCTTCTTGAAGGCATTGGCAACCTGCGGTTGCGTCACCCACGCGGCCCGCTCG
>Ga0068868_100002202_pt1 | contig 13458 bp, 8 predicted proteins | sample KBSMisM42_FD_64660 | JGI IMG/M metagenome (GOLD analysis project Ga0068868, IMG submission 64660) | Miscanthus rhizosphere microbial communities from Kellogg Biological Station, Michigan, USA - KBS Miscanthus M4-2 | ecosystem: Host-associated > Plants > Roots > Rhizosphere > Soil ...
GCGAGCCAGGACATCTGCAAGCTGTTCAACGCCGACCGGCTGACTGTCTATGCGGTGAGCGAGGACAAGGCCTCGATCGTCTCCAAGCTCAAGACCGGGCTGAACACCAGCAAGGACCTCAAGCTGCCGATCAGCCCGCAAAGCCTGGCCGGCTATGCCGCCTTCGCCAAGCAGATGATCAACATTGCCGACGTCTACGACGACGAGGCGCTCAAGCGAATCCATCCCAACCTCGCTTTCCTGAAGGAAGTCGACAAGCGATCGGGCTACCGCACCAAGCAGATGATGGTGGTGCCGATCCTGGACGGCGACACCTTGCACGGCGTGCTGCAGGTGATCAACAACAAGAGCGACCAGCCGTTCGGCGAGCTCGAGGTCGAAGGCGCGACGCAACTGTGCAAGACGCTGGCGACCGCGATCCGCCAGCGCATGCAGAAGGCCGAGGACGGCCAGCGCAAGCGTGCGACCAAGTACGACGGCCTGGTCGCGGCGGGCGTGCTGACATACGAAGAGTTGCAGACTTGCATCCAGAAGGCGCGGGAGGAAGTGAAGCCGGTCGAGCACATGCTCATGGCCAATTTCCAGATTCGCCCGGCGCAGATCGGCCCGTCGCTCGCCAAGTTCTTCGGCGTGCCGTACGAGCCGTTCAATGCCGGCCGTATCCGCTCGGAACAGCTGCAAGGGCCATTGAAACGCGACTTCGTCGAGGAGCAGGGCTGGATTCCGCTCGAGGACACCAAGGACGGCCTGGTGATCATGTGCACGGACCCGGAGGCGGTACGCGGCTCGCGCATCGTGCCGCAGGTGTTCCCGCGCTTTGCGAAGTTTGCCTACCGCGTGACCACGCAAACGGAGTTCGAGGAAACGCTGGCGCAGCTCTATGGCGCCGACGAAGGCGGCACGATCGACGAACTGCTCGCGGACCTGAGCGCGCCGGCCGACGACGAAGGCGAGGACGGGGACGCCGTCTCGGCCGCCGCCGACAACGAACTGGTCAAGTTCGTGAACAAGGTCATCATCGACGCCTACAACCAGAAGGTGTCCGATATCCACATCGAGCCGTTGCCAGGCAAGCAGAAAACCGGCATCCGGTTCCGCATCGACGGCACATTGCAGCCGTACATCGAAGTTCCCTCGCACTTCCGCCAGGCCCTGGTGACGCGCCTGAAGATCATGTGCGACCTGGATATCTCGGAAAAGCGCAAGCCGCAGGACGGCAAGATCAAGTTCAAGAAGTTCGGGCCGCTGGACATCGAGTTGCGCGTCGCCACCATTCCTTCATCCGGCGGCGTCGAGGACGTCGTGATGCGTATCCTCGCGGCCGGCGAGCCGATCCCGCTGGAGAAGCTCGGTCTCACGCCGCACAACAAGGACCGCCTCGAGAAGACCGTGAGCAAGCCCTACGGCCTCTTCTACGTTTGCGGTCCCACGGGGTCAGGCAAGACGACCACGCTGCACTCGATCCTGAAGTTCCTCAACACGCCCGACACCAAGATATGGACGGCGGAGGACCCGGTCGAAATCACGCAGAAAGGCTTGCGCCAGGTCCAGATCAACAAGAAAGCCGGGATCGACTTTGCGTTGGTGATGCGGGCCTTCCTGCGAGCCGATCCGGACATCATCATGGTGGGCGAATCGCGCGACAAGGAAACCGTGTCGATGGGTGTCGAAGCCTCGCTCACCGGCCACCTCGTGTTCTCGACGCTGCACACGAATTCGGCGCCCGAGTCGATCATCCGCTTGCTGGACATGGGCATGGACCCGTTCAACTTCGCCGATGCGCTGCTGGGCATCCTGGCGCAGCGCCTGGCCAAGAAGCTGTGCGACTGCAAGACCGAGTACACACCCGATGCCGACGAGGTGAAGTTGTTCGTCACCGAATACTCGGAGGAGCTGAAAAGCACGACGGCCTGGAAGGCGGACTACGCGGGTGAAGCAAAGAAGTTGTACGAGAGCTGGGTCAAGGCATATGGGCACGACGGGCGGCTGAAGTTCTACAAGGCCAATGGCTGCGACAAGTGCAACAAGACCGGCTACAAGGGTCGCATCGGCTTGCACGAGTTGCTGGTCGCCGACGATCACATCAAGCGATTGATCCAGGAGCGCGCCCGCGTCGCCGAGCTGTTCGCCGCGTCGGTCGAAACCGGCATGCGGACGCTGAAGATGGACGGCATGGAAAAGATCATGCTGGGCATGACCGACCTGAAGCAGGTGCGGTCGGTCTGCATCAAGTGACGCGAGCGTGCACTCGGCCCGCACGTGCCGGCCGCTCGTGAAAGCAAGAACCCCTTCGAAACCTTGTCGCGGCCGACACCGTGCCATTGACTGAGGCAAATGCCGCAAGGCATTTCATATTGGTTGACTCATGCTGAAATGGATCGCGACAAAGCTCGAAACGCACCGGGCAAATCTGCAGTCTCGTCTGCAAGACTCTCCGCAGGTTCCAGCGTCAGCGGCCTTGCCAGGGAATTCCGAGGAATGGCGCAAACGCGGCAATGCGTATCTCAATGCCGGCAATTTGCGCGAGGCGGAGAACTGCTATCGCTGCGGGCTGAACAGCAATCCTGATGACTCGATCTGCTACTCCAACCTGGGCTTTGTCCTGGGCGAGTTGGGGCGGTCCGCCGAGTCGCAGCAAATGCTGCTCAAGGCAGTCGAGCTGAATCCGGAAGACTTCGACGCGCACTACATGCTCGGCAGGCAGGCGCAGGCGCGGGGCGAATGGCTGGAAGCAATCGTCCACTATCGGGCGGCGTTGAGCATCAACGCCGACTTCGATGACTGCCGACGCGATCTTTGCATTTCGTTGGCGCAGACCGGCCAATTTCAAGAGGCCCGCGAAGTACTGGAGCCGGGCACTGCCTTTGCACCCGACACCGCAGACTTGTACTTCTTCAAGGGCAACTTGCATCTCGCCGCGGGAGAGCTGGACGAGGCCATGGCCAATTTCCGGCAGGCCGCCGATCTGGAACCTGGGAATTCCTCGATTCTCATTAACCTGGGCGTAGTCCAATTCGAGCGGCGCGAACTCTTTGCCGCCATCGAAACCTACCGCGGCATTCTTGAATTCGAACCGGACAACATCCAGGCGCGCGCCAATCTGGGTGCGGCGCTCCAACGAAGCGGTCAGCTCGATCTTGCGATCGCGTGTTACCGCGAGGTCCTGGAGCGCAGCCCGGACTATTTGTACGCCCAACACGGCCTTCTTTTCGCCCTGACCAGCGCGCCGGACTTCGCGCCCGCGCAATACTTGGAGCAGGCGCGCAAATATGGCGCGGCCGTCAAGGCGCGCGCCAAGCCATTTTCACAGTGGCTTTGTGCCGAGCCGGGTGCGGCCGGGCGTCCGCTGCGGGTTGGATTCGTTTCCGGGGACTTGCGCAGCCACCCCGTCGGTTTCTTTCTTGAAGGCATTCTGGCAAAGATCGACCCCGCCAAGTTGACGCTCGTTGCATACGTCACGACCACGACGGAGGATGTCCTGTCCGAACGGCTCAAATCCATTCTTGCCGAGTGGCACCCGGTGGCTGCGATGCCCGATGAGGTCCTGGCCAGGAAGATTCATGGTGACAAGATCGATATTCTTGTGGACCTGGCCGGGCATACCGGGCTCAATCGGTTGCCGGTCTTTGCCTGGAAGCCCGCGCCGGTCCAGGTATCATGGCTCGGATACTGGGCGAGCACCGGCCTTGCGGAGATCGACTACCTCCTGGCAGATCCCGTTTCCGTGCCGAAAGAAGATGCGCAATTCTTCTCGGAGGGGCTCTGGCACCTGCCGAATACACGTCTGTGCATGAGTCCGCCTGTCACGGGTCGACCCATCGAGGTGAACGAATTGCCGGCGCTGACCAACGGCTATGTGACGTTCGGTTCCTATCAGATGCTGAGCAAGATCAGCGATCGCACGTTGGCGGCCTGGTCTCGAATTCTCGCGGGCATTCCCTCGGCGCGCCTGCGCTTGCAAAGCAAGCCGCTGTCGTTTCCGGCGGCATTGCTGAATATGCGCCAGCGCCTGGCGGCGGCCGGTATCGATATTGCCAGAGTCGACTTCCACGGAGAGGCAACGCGCGACGACTATCTTGCTTCGTATGGCGAAGTGGATGTGATCCTCGACACCTTTCCCTTTCCGGGCGGCACGACGACTGCCGAGGCGCTGTGGATGGGGGTACCGACGGTTACGCTCACCGGCAACTCGCTCCTCGCACGCCAAGGAGAGAGCATGATGCTTTGCGTCGGGCTTGATGAATGGGTGGCCTCGAACGAGGAGGAGTACGCGGAAATTGCCGTTGCCCGTGTGAGTGACTTGGGCAGATTGGCGAACCTGCGGGCGGGCTTGCGATCGCGGGCGCTCTCCTCGCCGCTCTTCGATGCCACGACGTTCGCGCGAAATCTGGAAGCGGCCTTCGCGCAGATGGCGCGCGCCAAGAGCCGCGCGGCTTGAATTCGTTGACAAAAATGTCTCTTTGGACGGCGTTCGCCAATATTGTCAAGCTCAGCCGTCCGGCCGTGTCGCAAAACGAGGCTGCCAAGCCTGTTTTACGGGGCTTCGCCAGTGGCATGAACTCTGCTACTAAAGCCGGGCAATCTTTCTTCACCCCCAAGGAGTTATCCATGAAGCGTTCCATGCAGCAGGGCTTTACCCTGATCGAGTTGATGATCGTGGTCGCGATCATCGGTATCTTGGCGGCCGTCGCCTTGCCCGCGTACCAGGACTACACGGTTCGCGCAAAGACCAGTGAAGTCGTGCTGGCCGCTTCTGGCGGCAAGACTGCGGTTTCCGAGGCCTACCAGACGCTCGGCCACATGCCGACCCTCGGTTCTGACGGTGTCGCGGCACAAACTTCGCCGTACGTGGCGTCGGTTGTTTATTCGAAGACCTCGGATACTGTCGGTGTCATCACCGCCACGGCATCCGCCAAGGAGCCCAAGATCTCTGGCAGCACCGTCGTGTTGACGGGTACCGCTGATACGTCCACGGGCGTTGTCACCTGGGTCTGCACCGGCACCATCGTTTCGAAGTACCTGCCGGCAAACTGCCGCTAAGCTTCCGAAATTCGGTGACAAAGCTCCGCTTCGGCGGAGCTTTTTTCTTTGCGGGAGCGCCTTGTCTTCGTATTCGCCAACTAGCATACGTTTTCAGCAACTGCTGCTGTTCCTGGTCTTGTGCGCGCTCGTAGTCGCCGCATATTGGGCCGGTCTCCACGGAAATTTCGTTTTCGATGACGTCGGCAACATCGTCGACAACTCGACACTGCGAGCTTTCGACGGGTCCTTGCAATCGCTCGTCGCGGCCGCCACGAGTGGAACGTCCAGTCCATTAGGGCGTCCTCTCAGCATGGCCAGCTTTGCGCTGAATTTCGCCATGTTCGGCGACGGTCCCTTTGCATTCAAGCTCGTCAACCTGGTCATCCACCTTGTCAATACAGGGCTGGTCTGGGCACTTGCGCGGCACCTATTGCGCGCTCTCGGACGCGACTTGAGCACATCCCGCGCGACGGTGCCGCCCATAGCAGTAGCTGCGGTCTGGGCGTTGCACCCCCTTAACCTGACTCCCGTATTGCTGGTCGTCCAGCGCATGACCAGCCTGGCCGCGTTATTCACCCTCGCCGCACTGCTTCTGTATCTGCAAGGCCGGCAGGAGGGTGGCAAGCGGGGACGTCTTGCCATGGCCGTCGGCCTGTTGATCTGCTGGCCCGCAGCCATTCTTTCGAAGGAAACGGGGCTGCTGTTGCCGGTCTATATTTTCCTTTGCGAATGGCTGCTGCTTGGCACATTCCGGCCGATCGCCCGCGGAGCAAAGTGGATGGCTGCTTCTGCGCTCGCCGCCATCTTTGCCCTCCTGGTCTGGGTCAAATGGGATTTCCTGATGGCGGGTTATGCCGTCCGCGACTTCAACTTGGCCGAGCGTCTCATGACCGAAGCCAGGGTGCTCTGGTTCTATATCGGCCAGCTGATTTATCCGAACCCGGCAGCATTCGCCCTCTTCCACGACGATATTGCCGTCTCGCGCGGCCTGTTGGCGCCGTCGGTCACGATCGTCGCCATTGCCGGTTGGTTGCTTGTAGCGGCCCTCGCTTTTCACTGGCGCGTGTCGAGGCCCCTGTTCGCATTTGCCGTGTTCTGGTTCCTGTCGTCCCATGTGCTGGAATCGACCGCCTTTCCGCTGGAGATCGCCTACGAGCATCGGAATTACATGGCGTCGTTCGGGCTGTTCCTGTGGCTCGCGAGCTTCTTGTTCCCCGACCGGAAGAACCTGCCATGGTTTGTGCCTCGGCTGGTGCTGGCGGCCAGCTTCATCACCGTGTGCGGGCTCGTGACGAGCTTGCGTTCCTCGCTGTGGTCGGACGAATTCCAGCGCACCCAGGTGGAAGTGGCCCAGCATCCCGATTCCGCCCGCGCCAATTACCAGGCTGCCGTGATCGCCATGCAAAGGACTTTCGAGTCGGGCGGAGGCAATCTGATGGCCTACCAGATGGTGCAGTACTACTACAAGCGCGCTGCGGACCTCGACAAGAGCGGCAAAGCGCCGCTGATCGGTCTGGTCCATCTGGATTGCGTGACGGGTCAGCGAAACGATCCGGCCGTCCGGTCGGCCTTGCTGCAGCGGTTCTCCGCGGAGCGCTTCACCCACGGCGATCGGGCCGTGATCCAAAGCTTGTCGGGGCTGTTGGTGGAAAAGCGCTTGTGCATGGACGATCAGGAAGTCAAGGCGCTGGTGGACGCCGCGTTGTCGAATCCTACGGCCGACCGTTCCCTACGCGGGATGATTTACGCGGTGGCTATGGACTATGCCGCGGCAACAATGCATTCCGTTCCGCTCGCGCTGACCTACGCGCAAGCCGCTGTTGCCAGCGATCCAGACAGCGTGGTGCTTCGCTCGAACCTGATTCACCTGCTGCTTCGTGCCAATCGGGTCGCGGATGCGCGGCACGAATATATGATGCTGACGGAAAACTCTCATCCAGCACGCGACCAGCCGGTCTTGAACGATTTGAAGACCCTGTTCGACGCGATCGAAAAGAGTGCAACTACGAACGGAAAACTTGGCTGACACGTATTCCATCGTGATCCCGGCTCGCAACGAAGCGGAGGGATTGGCAAAGATGTTGCCGGAGTTGGCTGCGCATTTGCCGCAAGGCGCCGAGGTCATCGTCGTCAACGACGGCTCGGACGACGCCACGGTCCCGGTGTGTGCCGCGCATGGCGTGAGGGTATTGACGCATCCGTACCCCAAGGGCAACGGGGCTGCCATCAAGACCGGCGCCCGCGCGGCAAAGGGCGATGTGATCATCTTCATGGATGCCGATGGTCAGCACAAGCCGGAAGACATCCCGCAACTCGTCGAGCAATTCAGCAAGGGCTACGACATGGTCGTGGGCGCACGGCAATCAGGTTCCCAAGCGGGCTTTCACCGCGCTGCCGCCAACGACATCTTCAGCCGCTTCGCAAGCTGGATGGTCATGCAGCCGATCGCCGATCTCACCTCCGGCTTCCGAGTCGTCCGCGCCTCCCGGTTTCGCCAGTTCCTCTACCTCTTGCCGAACGGCTTTTCCTATCCGACGACGATCACGATGAGTTTCTTTCGCGCCGGCTACAGCGTGGCGTACGTCCCCATTCACACGCCGCGCAGAAGCACCGGCGCCAGTCATATCCATCCGCTGAAGGACGGCCTGAGGTTCCTGCTGATCATCATCAAGATCGGAACGCTCTTCTCGCCGCAGAAGCTGTTTCTGCCGATCAGCGCGAGCTTCTTTCTCACGGCGCTGGCCTATTATCTGTATACGTACATCACGTCCGGCCGCTTTACCAACATGAGCGCCCTGCTGTTCCTGGCCGCGATCTTCACGTTCCTGATCGGCATCGTGTCCGAGCAGATTTCCGCGCTGCACTACAAGAACATCGACGCGCAGGACCTCGAGCGCAAGTAGAGTGCTCCGATGTCCACCGGCCATACGGGCGCAGCAGGCTTGAATGTCCTGATGACCAGCACCTCCTACCCGGAAAATCTCCAGGACTGGCGGGGCCGTTTTATCGCGAACATGGCGGGGGCCCTGGCGCGGCGCGACGACATTGCCCTTTCGTTGTGGGCGCCGCCCGGGGACTTGCCGGCCGGCGTCGTGGCAGCAGCGACGCCATCCGATGCGGCATGGTTGGCGCGCCTCTCGCAGCAAGGCGGTATCGCGCACCTCTTGCGAACGCGCAAAATCTTGGCGATCGGAACCATCATGTCCTTGGTCACGCGGCTGGGTCGCGCCTATCGCAGGCGATCTCCCGACGTGGCGCACGTCAACTGGCTGCAAAACGCATTGCCGCTTTGGGGAAGCAGGACGCCTGCCTTGATCACTGTGCTGGGAACGGACTTCGGCTTGTTGCGCCTGCCCGGCATGAAGACGCTTTTGCGCGCCTTGCTGCGGCAACGCCGCGCGATCCTCGCGCCCAACGCCGAATGGATGCGCCCTGCGTTGGAACGAGCCTTCGGCGACTTGGCTGAAGTGCGAACGATTGCGTTCGGTGTCGACGATCCATGGTTCGAACTCGTGCGTCAACCGTTGGCAGTGGAAGGGTCGTCGCGTGACTGGTTGGCGGTGACCCGGGTCACCAGGAACAAGATTGGCGATCTGTTCGAATGGGGCAACGGCTTGTTCGGCCAGGAGCGGCGGTTGCACCTGTTCGGGCCGATGCAGGAGCAGCTTGAACTTCCCTCCTGGGTGCATTACCACGGACCGACGCATCCGGCCGATCTGCTGGAACGATGGTTCCCGATGGCGTGCGGCCTGATCACGTTGAGTCGTCACGATGAGGGCCGCCCGCAAGTGATGCTCGAAGCGATGGCGGCCGGCCTGCCGGTGCTGGCTTCCGATCTGCCGGCGCATCGCGATATCGTGCAACATCGCGCGACGGGCTGGCTGGCCCAAACGCCGCAGGACGTGGCCGCTGGCCTCGATTGGCTCGACGATGCCGGCAACAATCGGGATACCGGCCAGGCCGCCCGGCAATGGATCAGGGATACCGTGGGCAACTGGGACGATTGCGCCGGCCGTTATGCCGTCGCCTACCGAAGTCTGCTGGAGCACCGCTCGTGAGCAACGATCGCGTGCTGCTCTTGGGCGGTACAGGATTCATCGGCACTGCCCTGGCAGCGCGGCTGGCGCACGAGAGAAAGAAGGTGGAAGTTCTCGGGCATCGCGATGTCGCGCGGCTCGAGGAAGTCTTGCCCGGCTGCAGCACGGTGGTCCACCTGGCGTGCGCGACCACGCCGGGCTCATCTGCCGGACGGCCCGAGCTGGAGCAGGGTAACGTGGCCTTGACCGAGCAGGTGCTGGCGCTACTTTCGCGGCAGCCCCAAACGCATCTGATCTTCTTTTCGTCGGGCGGCACCGTCTACGGCAACCCGGCCCAGCTGCCGGTGACGGAGGATTCGCCGGCGGCGCCCCTGTCGCATCACGGCATCGGCAAATTGTCCCAGGAAGCCTCGTGCGAAGCCGCGCGTGCGCAAGGCCATGCGATCACCATTATTCGGCCGTCGAACGCCTATGGACCCGGCCAGGGGCTCAAGAGCGGCTTCGGGCTGGTGCGCACGATGCTCGAGCACGCGCGCGCCGGCACCACGCTGGAAATCTGGGGCGACGGCGAGAACGTGCGCGATTTCATCTTTATCGACGATGTCGTCGAGGCGTGCGCGCGTCTTGTCGACTTGCCGCAGGATTCGGCTACCTACAACCTGGGCACCGGTATCGGCTTCAGCATCAACCAGGTCATGCAGCTCGTGGAAGCCGCATCGGGCAGGCAACTGAGAGCGATCTATCGGCCCGCGCGGGGCATCGATGTCCGTGGCGTGGTGCTCGACATCTCGCGTTTATGCGCCCGGCTCGGCTGGCAGCCGCAAGTTGGCCTTGCCGAAGGCCTCGCGCGCACCTGGCAATGGCTGAGCCCACGATGACGGAGAGCCGGCCACTCGTGTCCGTGTGCGTTGCCAACTACAACGGCATGACCGTGATCGACGACTGCCTGCAATCGGTTCTTGCACAAGTCGGCGATATTGCGCTCGAGATCATCGTGCACGACGACGCCTCCACCGACGGCTCGGTCACGCACATTCGGGCGCGCTATCCGGCGGCGAGACTCATCGAAAGCACAAGTAACGTCGGGTTCTGCGTTGCCAACAATCGCATGACAGCGCAAGCGAAGGGCGAGTACCTGCTGCTGCTGAACAACGACGCCGCCCTATTCCCGGATTCGTTGCAGACCCTGCTGGCCGAGGCATCGCGCCTGGGACGGCCGGCCATCCTCGGCCTTCCCCAATACGATGCAACGAGCGGCGAACTGGTCGACATGGGAAGTTTCTTCGACCCCTTCCTAAACCCGATCCCGAATCTTGACCCGTCGTTGAACGATGTCGGCATGGTGATCGGCGCGTGCCTCTGGATTCCGCGGAGCCTGTGGCAGGAGCTGGGCGGATTCCCGGATTGGTTCGGCTCCATCGCGGAAGACATGTACCTGTGTTGCCGCGCGCGCTTGGCGGGCCACCCGGTCCGCGCGCTGGCGAGCTCGGGCTATCGGCATTGCCAGGGGAAGAGTTTCGGCGGCAATCGGGTGAGCAACAAGGGTCTTGCGACGACGTTTCGGCGGCGCGCCTTGTCCGAGCGCAACAAGACCTTCGTCATGGCGCTGACGTATCCCGCGCCTTGGATGTGGCCCATGCTGGCCCTGCACCTGACGCTGTTGTTCGTTGAAGGGTGCCTGCTGACGATCGTGAACATGGATCGCCGCTTCTGGCGGGAAATCTATGCACCTTGTTTTCAAGCGTTGTGGCATCGGCGGATGCTTCTTGGTCGATTGCGTAGGGAAATCCAGGAATCACGGCGTGTAGGCGCCGCCGCACTGGTCTCCGCATTTCGGCTGACGCCTTACAAGCTGCTCATGTTGTCGCGGCACGGTTTGCCCCGTGTGCGCTAGTCATTGAATGAGCTCGCGAACTCCGGCTTGGTGCTGCGTCCACATGCGCAAGTAGAGCTTCTCGAGATCGTGCGCGAAACGCTCCGTGTCGAAAAGCGGAACGAAAAGTCGATTCGCAATGAGCCGCGCGCGCAGCACCTGCAGGCGCGTCGCGTCGAGTGCCAGGGCCTTGGCCAGCTCGAAGTACTCGTCCCAAGTTGCAGTCGCGAGCTCGGGCAGGCCGGCCGCATTCAGCAGGCTCGCGGCGACACGGCTCGCGAACGTCTTTCCCGCCAGCGTCACCAGCGGAACGCCGGCCCACAGCGCATCGCTGGCGGTTGTGTGCGAGTTGTAGGGAAAGGTGTCGAGCGCCAAGCCGGCCAATTGCAAGCGCGCGAGGTGGTCGCGTAGCGGCGCGCGTGGCGCGAAGATCAATCGGGAGCTCTCGACGCCACGGGCTTGGGCCTCGCGCCGAAGGTTATCCATTGCGGGCGCCGGCGCGCCAAGGAGCCACAGCAGGCTTCCCGGAACTTCGCGCAACAGCCGGCACCAGACATCGAAACTCTCCGGATTGAACTTGAAGCTCTGATTGAAGCTGCAGAATACGAACCCTTGTTCCGGCAGGCCGGCCGCAGCCCGGCCCGGATTGCTGCCGATCGTGCGCCCACGGTCGTTGGGTTGGTAGCAAACCGGCATCAGTGCCAACGTTTCGCTGAAGTCATGGGCGCTCGAGGGCGGTGTCACGATGGCATCCCCGATCACGTAATCCGCGAGACGCTCGTGGCCCAGGGTTCCCGGGTAGCCGAGCCAGCTGACCAGCAAGGGCGCAGGGCGCATGCCGGAGATCTCGATGCGACCATCCTGGGTGAAGCCAGTCAGGTCCACCAGGATGTCGATGTGGTCGGCGGAAATGGTCTGCGCGGCTTGCGCGTCCGAAAGGTCCTTGATATCCCGGAAGACCTCGCACGTTCGGCGAGCTTCGTCCGTCAGCTCGTCGGCGACCCGTCCGTACGAATAGGCGTGGATGAAAAAGCGCTTGCGGTCGTGCGCGGCCAGGACACCGCGCAGCAGATGCATCACCGCATGCTCGCGGAGATCTGCGGACAGGTAGCCTATGCGCAATCGATCATCGGCCCGGCTTCGCGCGGTGGGAAGCCGCGAAGCCGGCGTTGCGGCACGCAATTGATCCTCCGCGAATCGCCTGGCAGCATGGAGTTGCAGTTGTGCCGCTTGGTCGTGCATCGAGCTCATGCTCAGAAGCGGCAGCGGCGCGACGCTGGCCGCTCCTGCGAGTACGAGCGCGGCCACCGCTCGCTCCTGACTCTCACGCTCACGCCAATCGCACAATTGGCTGGCGCAAAAGCAAACTTGGGCGACAGCGGGAAGGTACCCGCTTTCCTGCGCATCCTTGAACAGCACCAAGGCCTCGGGCCAGCGTTTCTGCCCCAGCAGGATGATGCCGAGGTTGTACGACACCTGGGCATAACCTGGACGCAATTGCAACGCGCGACGATAACTGGCTTCGGCGTCCGGCAGGAAACCCAGACTTTCCTGCGCGTTTCCCAATGCCACGAAAGCGTCCACCAGGTCCGGTTTCAGGTTCACCGCGCGCTGGTAGCTGGTGATGGCGGCGCGGGGACTTCGCAGCCGCGCATGCGCGTTGCCGGAGTTGTAGTGCGCGGCCGCATAACCGGGATCGATCGCAATGGCGGCACCAAAGGCGTCCAGGGCACCGTGCGGATCGCCCATCAGAAGGAGCACGTTCCCGAGATTGAGGTGGGCGCGGGCCAGGCGCGGTGCAAGCGCCAAAGCTTGGACATAGAGGCCATGCGCTCCTGCCAGGTCGCCGGCATCCTCGAGTTGATTCCCGCGCTCGATCAGCGCCGCGGCCGCTGCCTCGCCCGAAGCGGGGGTTTCTTCGGTGGGAGGTTCCCGCCGTTTTCCGATCCTGCTGAATAGACCCATGTGCGACATTTTGCCCAACGGTGGTCCATCGCATGTGGCCGCCGCTATGATGCGCCGGTGGCGGCCTCGCCGTTGTGTCCATCTCGCAGGAATCCATGTTCTGGCAGAACTTACCCAGGTTGATCGACCGGTGCAGGCGAGGAGCCGGACTGCTCAGGCTCAGGCTACCCAGGCTGCTCGATCCCTTCGGCTCGCGTCGCCTGAGAGTGATTTCCGTCGGCAAGCCGGAGAATTTCGGCGGCATCGTGCGCATTGAGCTTGCGGTATCTCCTCGGGCGCGACACGGTGGCACGATTAGCGCGGCGGCTGCAGGTACAACGAATTCGGAAATGAACCTGGGGCCGGTCGAAGGCGGGCAGGTCCTGTTGCTCCATGTTCATTGCCATCTGCTGCGCAACGGCAGGCAGAGCCTGCAGTTCGCATTGCGCGAGCCGGACGGAACGGTTTCGAAAGCTCAAGCCTTCCTGGAAGTCGAAAATCAAGGCGCGCTTGCCGAGGAGGCGGCGCGCCTGATGCGCGCACACGGAACCCCTCTGTTCTTTCGGGGTGCTTGCGACGCGT
>Ga0068868_100002206_pt1 | contig 13455 bp, 9 predicted proteins | sample KBSMisM42_FD_64660 | JGI IMG/M metagenome (GOLD analysis project Ga0068868, IMG submission 64660) | Miscanthus rhizosphere microbial communities from Kellogg Biological Station, Michigan, USA - KBS Miscanthus M4-2 | ecosystem: Host-associated > Plants > Roots > Rhizosphere > Soil ...
TTAAAATGGCGGAAGATCCAATCGCGGTTAAAGCGCTTACCCGCATCAGATAGCGATATCGTCATCGGTGCTTCCTTTTGTATAACGCTTGATGATACCGCGGTTGCTTTCACGCACAAAAGTTACGATTTCATCACGTTCATCAGAAGCGGCAAATTCTTCCTCCAGGTATTCGAGGGCCTGGCTGGTATTCATGCCCTTATTATAGATGATGCGGTATATTTCAAGAATGTGATTGATTTTATCTACCGTAAATCCACGGCGTTTCAATCCCACTGAATTTACACCGGCATAACTCAATGGCACACGGCCCGCCTTGATATAGGGCGGCACATCTTTACCGACCAGCGACCCGCCGCTTACAAATGCATGCTGGCCTATTTGCACAAACTGGTGCACCGCACACATCCCGCCCAGTATGGCCCAATCACCCATAATTACATGGCCTGCTACCTGCGTGTTATTGCTCATAATACAGTTATTGCCTATGATGCAATCATGTGCAATATGACTATAAGCCATAATCAGGCAGTTACTGCCCACTTTTGTAACCCAGCGATCTTTGGTAGCGCGGTGAACGGTTACAAATTCACGTATAGTGGTGTTATCACCTATCTCTACACGGCTGTCTTCGCCTTCAAATTTCAGATCCTGTGGATCCGCGGCAATGACTGCACCGGGAAATATGCGGCAGTTTTTGCCGATTTTCGCCCCTTCCATAATGGTTACATTGCTGCCAATCCAGGTGCCTTCTCCCACTTCTACATTCTGGTGAATAACCGTAAAAGGATCAATCTTTACATTCGTTGCCAGTTTTGCGTTGGGATGAATGTAGGTATGGGGATGAATCATTGTATTTAAGTTCTTGAGAATTGGTTTGCTGTCGGCAACGGGCGTATTGGTCCCAACGGGACTTAACTTGGCGCGATCTGTTTGACGATTGAATTTCAATTAATCGATTGAATATGAAAAAAATAAGCCCGGCTGCATGCAAAAGTATAAAAAAGCATGAAAGCAGCTAAAACATTAATTAACGGATGTTAGTAACGCTGCTTTCAGCATCCTGTTGCCCAAGGTAAACTTCGTTTTTGTTTAATAATTGTTAAGCTTGGGTGCCAGCCAATCCTGCTTCTATCCCCTTTTTACCAGTTGGGCTACCAGATCCGCTTCGGTTGCAATTTTATTGCCAATGTAAACGGTGCCATGCATCTCGCAAATGCCCCGTCTTACCGGTGATATCAGTTCCATTTTCAATATCATTGTATCACCCGGTACTACTTTCTGTTTGAATTTGCAATTATCGATCTTTAAAAAATAAGTATCATATTCGCCCGGCGGCATGGCGTTTATGCAAAGAATGCCCCCGGTTTGCGCCAATGCCTCTACCTGCAATACACCGGGCATTACGGGATTGCCCGGGAAATGACCCACAAAATGATGTTCATTCATCGTGACATTCTTGATGCCCACAATATGCTTGTCGGTAAGCTCAATGATTTTATCTACCAGTAAGAACGGATAGCGGTGGGGTAATTTTTTTTCAATTTGCTGCGAATTGTATAAAGGCGGCTGGTTGGGATTATATACGGGTATATCCTTAGTATGTTTGTTTTTCTTAATATACTGTTTTATTTTTCTAGCGAAATCTACATTGGTGGAATGCCCCGGGCGATGCGCGATGATATGCCCTTTGATTGGATAGCCAATCAGGGCGAGGTCACCTACTACATCCAGTAGCTTATGGCGGGCGGGCTCGTTGGGATAACGCAGTTCCAGGTTATTGAGATAGCCTTCGCTTTTTACTTCAATTTTGTCGCGGCCAAATACCTTTGCCAGTCTTTCCATTTCATCCGAGGTTACCGGCCGGTCTACCACAACAATCGCGTTGTTGATATTTCCTCCTTTTATAAGGTTGTGCTCCAGTAACAGCTCCAGTTCGTGCAGGAAACAAAAAGTGCGGCAGGGCGCTATTTCAGTTTTAAAATCACCCATGCTTTTCAGTCCTGCATGCTGTGTTCCCAAGACCGGGCTGTTAAAATCAATCAGGGTAGTTATTTTATATTCCATTGCGGGCATCGCCACCATTTCCACTCTTTTTACCTCGTCGTAATGGGTAATATTGGTATCGATGGTATACCATGCTTTTGCCGCGTCTTGCTCTATTACACCGGCGTCTTCAATAATTTCTACAAAGGGAGCAGAACTTCCATCAATGATCGGCGTCTCGGGGCCGTTGATCTCTATCAGGCAATTGTCAACGCCCATTCCAACCAGTGCTGCCAGTACATGTTCTACCGTACTTACTTTTGCGCCGTTGTCTTCTATCGTAGTGCCGCGCGAAACATCCGTCACCAAATCACAATCTGCTTTTATGATGGGCTGGCCCGGCATATCAATACGCTGAAACTGGTATCCAAATCCCGGGTTGGCGGGTTTAAGGGTCATATCTACATTAATACCGGTATGGAGACCGGTACCTGAAATACTCACTGCCGAACCTAATGTGTGCTGTTTATCGGGATTAAAATGTACATCCATGAATCAAAAGTAGATTTAATAATTTCTTATTCATTACTGCCTTCCTGTAAAATTGCGGCAAAGATAATTATTCAGGATTTAATGGATGACGGTGATAAGGAATTGGGAATTAGTATTAAGAATTTGAAGGCTCTTTTCGTTCAATACCAGTAAAGGGCCGAATTCCCAAATCCTAATTCCTAATTCCCATAATCCCGCCGGGCTTTGTAGCTTTGAGCTATGCTGTCTGTACGACACGATGTTTTTATTGAAGTTGCCAACCACCTTAGCTTCTCGAGGGCCAGCGAAGTATTATTTATCAGCCAGCCAGCCATCAGCAAACATATCAAAGCACTGGAAGAAAGTTATAAAACCACGCTGTTCGAGCGGAAAGGAAATACCATTCTGCTCACGGCTACCGGAAAAATACTTCACGAGCGTTTGCTGCAGGCAAAAAACATTCAAAAACAGTTGGAATTTGAGATTAGCACGGTACAGAGCCGTTTAAAGGCCAAGGGACAATTAAGGCTGGGTGCGAGCACTACGGTGGCCTTGTACATTATACCAAAAGTATTATCTGAGTTTCATCAAACATATCCCGACGTAAAAATAAGTCTGCTCAACCGGAATACCGATACCATCGTTCAGGCATTGCTGAACAATGATATTGATGTGGGCATAGTAGAAGGCAATAAAAAAATAAATGCTATCAGTTACCAGCCTTTTATGACCGACGAAGTAATAGCTGTATGTTCTTCCAAAAGCCCTATTGCAAAACGGCAAAGCATTAGCATAGACGATCTGCGCCAGTTACCGGTTGCGCTACGCGAGCAGGGATCTGGCACACTGGCTGCACTGAAAAGCAGCCTTCAGCAACAGCACCTGAAATTATCTGAATTGCACGTAGGCATACGCCTGGCAGGAACTGAGGCGTTGAAAAATTTTTTGAAAGAAGACAATTGCCTCGGCTTTTTGCCGAGACGCGCCTTGTTAAAAGAATTGAGAGATGGTGAACTGGTGGCGGTAAAAATTGAACAACTGCATATCATCCGCGATTTCTATTTTATACAACGGCAGGGCGCCGAAAATGACGGCATCAGCAAAGCGTTTATTAAATTTGCCAAAATGCATTATATCAGATGATGTCAGATGTCTGATCTGTTGATGTCTGATTTCTTTCATTCAGCTTTTTCCTCTTTTTTATTAAATTTATACTCCTCAAATTCCATTCACGCCTCACGCCTCACGCCTCACGCCTCACGCCTCATACATCTGACATCATACATCTTACATCATACAATCTTTTGCAATAAAGAAAGTATCCGTTCCTGTGTTGCTTTCAAATCCTCCTGTGAAGGTTTTAATTTTTCCTTTTTAAAATCCAGATCGCTGATGGAGTCGATGGGCACCAGGTGCAGGTGTGCATGCGGCACTTCCAGACCGATAACGGATAAGCCGCAGCGATTGCAGTGAAAAGCCTTTTCAATAGCCTGCGCAATGGGTCTGGAAAACAGCAGTATTTTTTCCAGGTAATCAGCAGGCATATCAAAAAATTTATCTGTTTCTATTTTGGGAACGACCAATGTATGCCCTTCCCGCAACGGTGCAATATCAAGAAAAGCAAAGAAAAGATTGTCTTCTGCAATTTTAAACGAAGGGATTTGACCGGCAATGATCTTTGAAAAAATAGTCATACAGAAAATTTAAAGAATAAAGATAAGATGGATTGCAAACAACCGGAGAAAGGAACTTCCAGCAGCAAAAAAACCGGGCATTTTCAAAACAAAAGGCCGGAAATAATTCCGGCCATGAAATGATTTCGACGGGGCTGGGTGCTTATGCAGAAATGCTTTCTACTTTTAATTTCAGCATACCGGCAGGCACCTGTACGTCTACAACGTCACCTACCACTTTACCCAACAGTGATTTCCCTATGGGCGAGGTCACTGAGATTTTACCGAGTTTTAAATCGGCTTCTTTCTCAGATACAATCTGGTAACTGACCTGCTTTTTTGTGTTGAGGTTGGTCAGTTCTACCCTGGTAAGAATACTTACTTTACTGGTATCGATGGTAGTGGTATCCACTACCCGCACATTGGCAAGGTCGCTTTCCATTTTTTTCAACCGTGCTTCGAGAAGTCCCTGCGCTTCTTTCGCCGCATCGTATTCAGCATTCTCTTTTAAATCACCTTTTTCCCTTGCTTCGGCTATCGCTTTGGAAGCGGCGGGGCGGTCAACCGTTTTCATGCGCTGCAATTCTGCCTTCAGTTGTTCCAGCGTCTCTTTCGTTACGTAAATAACATCACTCATAAAATCTTCTTTGATAGTGAACAGAAAAAAATAACAACGCCCCGGGAGAAAGACCGAAGCGTTGCTATTTTAACAAAGATAAGAATTTTTTTTTCTGAAAAATCCGGGTTGATCATCGGAAAAATCTTGCTTTTCCCCTTCTAGCCGAATGGTATAGCATTTTTTTAACATGTAGCCCGCCTCCTGAACGGGCACCGGGCCTCCGGGTACCCTTCGCGTAAATCCGTCTATTTATAACGATAATTTATCCAGTACCACTTTTGCCATTTTATAGAAGGCTTCATGTGTATAGCCGGCGATGTGCGGGGTAACAATTACATTGGGTTGTAGCAGCAGCCATTGCAATTGTTCTCTCTGCTCAGGGGAATATGTATCCAATTTTTCGTTCTCCAGTACGTCCAGTGCAGCGCCTGCAATCTTATTTTGCTGCAGTGCACTGATAACGGCCGCCGTGTCGTGTACTTTGCCACGGGAAGCATTGATAAAATACGGTCTTTGTTTCAACTCACTAAAAAAATCAGTATTGGCCATATGCTTTGTTTCTGCTGTAAGCGGCACGTGAAAACTGATCACATCTGCGTAACGGTAAATGTGTTCAAGGTTGGCTTCCTTTATATTGCCTTTCGCAAAGCCTGCTTTGTATTTATCATACGCCAGCACTGTTACGTCAAACGAAGACAATAGTTTGGCAAAGGCGGCGCCGGCATTGCCATAGCCGATAATTCCCACTGTTTTCCCGGTTAATTCAGTTCCCCTGTTTTCATCACGAATCCATTTTCCTTCCCTTATCTCCTGCATACTTTTGCCCACATTATTCATCAGGCTCAATAACATGCCCAGTACCTGTTCGGCCACTGCATTGCGGTTTCCTTCCGGGCTGCTGACACAGGTGATGCCTTTTTGTTCTGCATACACTGTATCAATTAATTCCATGCCGCTACCCAGCCGCCCAATCCATTTCAGCAGCGGGGCTTTATCAATGATGGGCTTGTCTATATTGAGCCGGGTGGTTACAATCAATCCCTCTGCCTCGTGTATAATGGTCTCCAACTGACCGTAAGTCATTTGTGGATCATATACTATCTCAAACCCTTTTGCGGTTAACCGTTCTCTTAGGTAATCATGCACTTTTGCGGTAATAATAACCTTTCTCATAAACTATATTCATCTCATTTTAAAAGTCAACGCTGCAAAAGCAGCAATGTTCAGTTGCTCGGCTCTTTTGTCAAATAACTCATCGTCCAGTACAGCCGGTTCAAACAATCCCCTTACCGCATTCCGTAAGGTTTTTCTGCGCTGGTTAAAGGCCGTTTTCACCAATAGAAAAAAATGTTTTTCACTTTTCATGACAACTGCTTTTTTCGCCGGCACTAATCTTATAACGGCGCTCTTTACTTTTGGCGGTGGGGTAAACGCATTTTCATCTACTTCGAATAAATATTCTGTGTCAAAAAAAGCCTGTACGAATACACTTATCACGCCATATACTTTACTGCCTTCTTTGGCTACAATACGTTGCGCCACTTCTTTCTGGAACATACCAATCATGCATTGCACATCCGTTTTCCAATCGAGGATCTTAAAAATAATCTGGGAAGAAATATTATATGGGAAATTGCCGACCACGGTGAATGCACCTTCAAATGGTTTATCGATATCCAGGAAACTTTCATGAATAATTTTGTTCTTCAGCAGTGGAAAAGTTTGCTGCAGGTATTGTACTTTCTCATCGTCCACCTCCACGCATTTGAAATCAATATCTTTCAATTGCAATAAGTATTTGGTAAGGGCCCCCCCGCCCGGCCCCACTTCCAGTAATTGGCCAAACGCGTTTTGTTGCAAAGCAGCTACTATAAGACGACAAACATTTTCATCCTTTAAAAAATGTTGCCCCAGTGATTTTTTGAGCGTGTACATTGGTGCAAAAATACAGGTAAGGCCACCGCTGACAAAAAAGCCTTACAAACCCCGAAGCGCGGCATTGCATCTGAGTGCGCTGGCATAAAACGGCAGTTGCAGCTCCACAGGCAAAAAGGGTTACCTCAAATGAATGAGACAACCCTTTATTTTTTTCCCGCCTGCTTCGTTTCCTCTTTATCCTTATAATTTCTGCAACTTGATTGACTGGTTGATGTTGTTTCCCGCTATTTTCAGGTAATAAGTACCAGCCGGCATTTTACTCAGATTCAGATTAATGGTATTCTTGCCTTTTGTTAATATAACAGCGTGTTTTAATACCGTTTTTCCTGCCGTATTTGTTAGTTCCCAGTTGGCCTGTTCAGTAACTACAGCATTTAAATCGACTGTTACACTATTAACGACAGGATTTGGATGAGCACTTAACAGCGCCTTGCCTTTGCCTGTGTACAGCGTTATTATTGATGAATAGCTGTATTTATCGTCTGCGTCTGCTATTTTCAAACGATAATAAACTACGGGAGATAAAAGCCTGCTGACGGAACTATCAGGAAATAAATATGGTTTCTGGCCTGTTGAATTGGTAGCGGGCAACGAAGTTACCGCAACAAAATCACGACCATTCAGGCTGCGTTCAATGATAAAGGATTTGATTCCTTTCTCGTCTTCCGTTGCCCATTTCAGCATTGCAATATCATTACTGAGTGCACCTGTAAATGAGAGCAGATTAATGGGCAGCAAAGCAGTTGAACTGGCAAAATAAAAAGAAGAAAAAGAACTAATGCTTGCCTGAACCACATATCCGCCTGCACCAAAAGCAGCTTTGTTGGTTGTTACAATTGCCGGCGCCGAGTTTGTCAGCACGGAACCACAAGCATCGCTGTTTTTAAAGATAGAAAGATTGGATATGGAAGCCACACCACTTGGCTGGCTCAAAGAGTTGACGCCATTTTTCAGCGCAGTAAATTCCGCATTGGTAAGATACAGGCGAATGCTTACAGCAGAACTGGGCTGTGTCTGCGGGGTAATCGTAATATTCCTGTCAAGGTATAACGAATGCCCCGGTGTCTTTTCTCTTACTGCACCCGAATTGGTGTATAGTGAAGTCGTTACATTACCAAGGATATTACCATTCGCATTGATCTCCGCTATGATATTGCTGTTCGTATCGGTAATCGGAACCCAATAGTTCGCGTTGGCCGCATTAATATTAATCGTATTGGCATTCTCGCAAATATTAGGTTTGCCACCGGCGATAGTGATAGTAGTAGGTATTGTACTGGTTCCTCCGGATGCTGCATAACCCAGGAAAGTGTATTTCTGTACACAACCTCCACAGGCGCTGATGATCGGGTTACCTGTGGTTGGACCAGATGTAGTAGAACTTTTATCAATGATGGTAAATACAGAATTCCCGTCTGGTGATAGTGCTATATCCCTGAAACGGTTGGTACTTCTGAAATAATTGGTCGTATCATCCGGGTTGGGAACGATCGCATCGCCAGTACTGTTTAATTTCAGCCTGATTACCTTACCCCCTTTCAGCGATGCCAGTAATAATGAGTTTTTCCAGCCCGGTATCATACTATTTGTATAGATATCCAACCCCGAAGGTGCTTCGGACGGCCAGGCGCCATTTCCCTGGTTGCCATGGTTAAAGTCCCAATACATTCGTTGTACCGTGTTAGTAGCACTCGTACTGGGCGAAGCAGTACTGCCCTGTGCCGCGGCATAAAAACAGTAAATAGGATCATTATAGTTAGCAAGGCCTGCAGCATTCGTGGCTTCCGAAGTAATTTGGGGCAAGCTTCCCTGGCTAAACGTGGTTGAGCTGCCTGCGGCGGCACCATCATAATTGCCGTCCGTAGAAAACCCTATTACTATTGGGTGACCATAATTGCCACTTTTTTTAATGATATTCACTTCATCATCACTGAAAGGACCGTGGCTGCTTCCATACAAATGAGGTATTCCGTTTATATTTGCAAACGCAAATCCCTGGTTGTTCCTGATACCAAGTGACCAAACAGCACTTTGTTGGGCAGGCGAAACTGTATTGAAGGGATTGTCATTGGGTATCCATTGGTCAAGCGGGTTTGCTACATCGCCGTCAGATTCAAGATTGAATCTTAAAATTTTCCCTTCGTACCTATTAATGGTTTGCGCATAATTGGTACGGTTGGCGTTCCCAAATTGACCAGCCCCCATATCGCCCTGCGCATAAAAAAGATAATAGACACCATTCACAGGCGCGATGATCATGCGTTGCGAATTGTGATCGCTGCTCCCTGGTAAAGTGTCGCACAAGGTGACAGGCGAGCCCAGCTTACCTGTGGTTGTATTAAATGTAAACCGAACGATGCTGTTTTTATAGAAAACACCTGAATTGCCTGAACCGGTACTTACGTAACTGCGTATATAGGAAACATACACATATTTTTTGGGTGTTACTATATTGTTGTAATCGGGGTGGATAGCAAGCCCTGCCAGTCCCCCCTGCGGATTCAAATTGGAAAACACAAACTGAAGATTGAAAACCGAGTCACTGGTCGGCGTATTACCCAGCCAGGTGCTTTTCTGAGAAATATCCAGTACAGTTCGCTTGGCTCCGCCGTTTGGATGCAATTTATAAATCTTATATCCCTTAGACTCTGTAATCCAAAGGGAATCATCCGGGCCATAGGTAACCTCCCAGGGATCATTTAAACCGGAAGCGGCTGGAATAAGGTCGGTCCTCTGGAAAATTTCATTCATCCGGCTGCCAAGACCAACCTGGGCGTGAATATGAACGGATACAATACAAAGCAATAAAGCAAGGAGCATGAAATACTTCTTCATCGAATATTTGGATTTAGGATATTGGCCTGTTGATAACTGCAAAGCGGGAATTGCAGATGCCTTGGGCTAAAATATATAATTGATTCTGTTAAACGCTTGGTCTTAATTCAATTTGCAGCCGGCCATATTGAACATTTTTCAGTAGCGGCTGAATGTTAATTTGATTTAATGATCTTTCTTGTAATACTTTGGTTTTGCCATTCTACCTTGAGGAAGTAAGTCCCTGCGGTTAATGCTCCAAGATCCTGCACTTTCACGGAGCTTACGCCCTTGAGAGAAGCTGTCGTGTATGCTTTAACGGCCCTTCCATACATGTCTAATATTGTGGTCTTTATAGCTCCGTCTGCAGGTATAATGACATTGCAGGAAACCGTACTTGAAAAAGGATTCACCAGGTCCTTCACAGTGAAATCAATTTTCCCGGGGCTCACCAGTATTGTTTTACTGTATTTGAATTGTGTATCATCGGTCATCTTGATACGGTAATAGGTAATTCCAGCCAGCGCTTCAGGATCATTGAACTTATATATACTTTGTCCACCGCCTGAATTCGCGTTTATTCTTCCAATGGAAGTAAAATGAACCCCATCCGTGCTCTTCTCAATATCATAATTCTCCCTTCCGATTTCATTCACTACCGACCACTGAATTGCGGCCAGGCTATTGTGCAAACTACCATTGAAATTCACAAAGTCTGCTTTTAACGTCCACATACAATTATTTACATATACCACAACCGTTCTGAGTGCCGCAAAAGAGCAGCTTGGATCAGATAAATTGGTAGGTGTACTGGCAACACGCAAGCGGAATATATTCAAATTGGTGCTTGAGTCTCCTATAAAAGACGGGCCATTGGCTGTATAAACATATTCTGTACCGTTGAAAACTGGCGTCGCAGATCCGCCGAAGCCGACACTGGAATAAGTAGCTCCATTGTCTGTGCTTTTTTCCCAGATATATTCCGTGTAGTTATTAAAGAAACTTTTCACATCGGCAGAAAGCGTGGTGGCATTACCGTAACATAAATTAATATTTGGTGTCGACGGGTTCATATCCAGGTTGGGCGTACAGGTCGCCACGCCTATATCGTCCATCGCCCAGTCATTACCGCCACCGCCCGGGGCGTTATTCCTGATATTAATGATCATCTGCGTTTGCGAAGGGCCTGTGAGGTAAGTAAATCCTTTTTTTACCCATTGCCCTGTATACGCCATATCGCCGGTTGTATAATAATCGTACCCGTTAATATTGAATGTGAGATTGGGATGAACACCGGATGAATCTGCAAAGCCAACAGGGCCGGCCACGGTCGGTATATAACCCGCAGTAGTAGGGCTTTTACCGGTAGAGTCACCCGAACAACGCTTACAAATATTTCTAAACCAGGCCGAGTATTCGTAATAGGTATTGGGACAAAGATTTCTTACTGTATCTAAAAATGCAGTATCCGTTCTGTAAGCTGCGTTAATCACCACCATATAACCACCTGTTTTTCCACCCGTAGTATCTGCAGGCGGATTCCCCGCCGTAGGTACCGCAGCACCGGTATGGTCGCCAATAATATCCCAGACATTAAATACGTGATTGGCGGCAAGCGGGTCATTGGGATTGATGGAATAATTGGCTCCTCCCGGACTACTATTGTTCGATAAACCGTAGTAATAATCGCCGGGCGTACCGGTACTGAAAGAAACCTGTGTGTAATTGACAGGTATTTTAGTTGAACCTGCTACGCGATCTTTTGGGTTTCCTAATCCAAATGTTCCCCCGAATTCAGACAAGAGGCCGTTACTTCCGATGGTATTGGCACAAATGCCGTAATTTTTATATACCATCGCGTTTAGATCCGGGAAATCAATATTTGATATGTATCCGTTGGGGTTTGTATATTTCACTTTGCCCCCGCCTACATTAATAGTTGTTGATCCATAAACGGCGCCGGCATTTACCTGTACGCGATAGGATACGATCATAATACAGGTGGATCCAAAATTAGTAGGCCTATCGGTATTTTTAACCGTGCCGCCAACCAGATTGGTTGCACCTGCTCCCAGATTGATAGTAATAAATGATCCCGCTGTAATAAACGCGGGGTCTGCGTCTGCGGCATCCGTCCATTGTTTATACAACTGGCCTTCGTTGGTAAGAATCCGCAGGGTGTTGGGAACATACGTAGTATTGGCTGGTACTGTATCCAGGAAGGTCGAGAATGTGGTCTGCCCGCCTTTGACAACATAGACCGCCCTTATCTCCAGTACATCATTTGGTTCTATTGTACCTCCACTAATACCCTTTGTAACGTTTACGTATGCCTTTCCAGTTTCAACGATGGCTTGTTCAGTCACACAAATATTAAATCCCCAGGCAGTGCCGCTCATCCCGGCAGTGTTGGTATATACTCTTATATAATAGGTCGAGCCGATCGTTAAGGGCGACAAAGGTCCCGGTGTTACATAGGTATTTATTGAATTAGCGCTTACACATGCCAGTGATACCATGCTTCCACAGCTTCCCGACAGTAATTGCAACCTGACGCCGGCGGCGGTAATTTGCGCCCCTACGCTGGAAAGTGTGATGGTTGGGAATGCGCTTAGCGCAACAAACTTGTACCAAACCTCGGGTGCGCCCACGGCACCGCAGTCCCCGGGAATACCCGCTGTTCCGGTTGCATCTAATAAGGTGCCTGCGGTATTCGAACAACTTGTACCCGTTGAAAGGAGCGTGGCGCCGGTACAATTATCATTTACCGGTGGTGGAGGATCCGTTACGCAAATATTAAAAGTGCCAGTAGCATTCGTATTAGAATATACCCTGATCCAATACACAGTGCCCACAGTAAGACCTGTGGGAGTAACCGAAGTGTTACCACAAAAAAGGGCAGTAGGGCTTCCGCAACCACCTGAAAACACCGTCAACCGTGGGCTCGTCATTCCTGTTAAAACGGTAAGGGTAATGGTGGGATCAGTGGTCTGAGCGGTAAATTTATACCATACATCATTTCTGTTGGCAGTTCCGCATGCCAGCGCCCCCATGGCAGTATAGGTCGTCGCACCTGTTATGGCTCCTGCAGTATTTGTACAAACAGTGGAAGAAGTAAGTGTTACAGCCCCGGCGCACAGGTCATTTACCTGGCCATAGGATGGTTTGCCGACCAGAAAAGCCGACAATAAAACCAGCAACAACTTTGGTTTGGAAAAAATAGAGGGTAGATATGATTTCATAAAATTTGGATTCGGGGTCATAAAATTTTAGCAAACAGCTAAGTAACTAACGAACAATATATAGAGATTATTATTCTCAGAGAATATGTGTAATTACCTATGGGTATATTTCCGCGTTTTCTTCGTATTTATACACTTCTGTTTCATTGATCGCTGGTAAATGTACTTTTGGGTTGAGTTTCTGTATTCTTCTTTGTAGTAGTGTAACAAGTCGTATGCCCCATAAAATAATCATATAGGTCCTGGTTAGAAACGACGTTGAATGTATCGGCGGAAGACAATCACCAGTGACAATTAATCGCTTATAAAAAAATATTTTCGATGATTGAAATTAAACCAACTGGATGTTGGTAATCGGTTTCTTGCTTTTTTCCGGAAGTGGGAATCCATTATTGGAATCGGGAAAGATTACAATACTTTGACAGAAGTCAGGTTTTGTCTGCACAAGATTAATAGTGAAGTGCATCTGCTGCTTAAAATATATTATGCCGGTTGATTGTATAATAATACAAGACCCTGCTGGCTACCGTCGTATTAAATATTCACGGATTGATTCCGGTGGCCAATCACTTGTTTTTCAGCTAATCAATTTTTTGGGGGAAATAAATTCCAAACCATTTTTAAAGTATTTTTAATTATCCAATCTGTAAAA
>Ga0068868_100002225_pt1 | contig 13407 bp, 12 predicted proteins | sample KBSMisM42_FD_64660 | JGI IMG/M metagenome (GOLD analysis project Ga0068868, IMG submission 64660) | Miscanthus rhizosphere microbial communities from Kellogg Biological Station, Michigan, USA - KBS Miscanthus M4-2 | ecosystem: Host-associated > Plants > Roots > Rhizosphere > Soil ...
GTTTTATTATCTATTTCAAGAACGGTTTTGCCGCTGATAACGGTTGACGGAACCGGCATCAACTCTTTCCATTCGCGGCCTGCCCGGCTGAATATAAAAATATGCTGGTTGCTATCAATCCCTATTCCCACGGCAGGCCCCGTGGAATATCCGGGCGGCAATTGCGGCCAGTGGTTTACCAGGCGATAGTTATTTGAAATACCACGATCTTTCATGCAGAGGGTTGATTGCGGGTGATGACAGGCAGTGAATGCAGACAGTAGGGCGCAGACAAAAAATCGGTTGTGCATAGTATCCTTCCGCGATGATTAATCTTTGTTGGGACGGGAAATAAAATTCGTGAATTCGTGGCCTTTATTTAATTATTTTGACTGGCAGCAAAAGTTCTTGTCCATTTTCTTTTGGAAAGGTTGGGTTAAGGTCTTATTGCCACGAATGCACGAATTACGGCACATAACAATTTCCACGATAGCCCTTATATCTTCACTGCAAAGCAAGAGTTCTTGCACCTCTCCTTTGGAGAGGGGATTGGGGTGAGGTCAGCTCACCTCTTTTGCATAAGTTTCATTTAAATCGCTGATAAATGTCAGCAGCTTATCCCGCCCCAACTTTTTGATAGCGCTTGTTACAAAATGCGCCGGTAAAAATTCCCATTCTTTGCGCATCGCATTTAAGAATGCTTTTACGTTGGCCGCTACCACACGCTGTGTTTCTTTATCGGCCTTGGTAAAAATCAACGCAAAGGGAATTTGCCATTCACCCAGTTGGTTTACAAAATCCAGATCTATTTTCTGTGGAGCATGGCGGCTATCAAGCAGCACGAAAACATTCACCAGGTTTTCGCGCTTGCGTAAATAATTTTCTATCATCTGTTCCCATCTCCGGCGATCACGCTGACTCACTTTGGCAAAGCCATAGCCGGGTAAATCTACCAGGAACCAACTCTTATTGATGATGAAATGATTGATCAGTTGCGTTTTGCCCGGTGTACCGGAAGTCTTCGCCAGTTTTTGGTTATTACAAAGCATATTAATCACCGAACTCTTGCCTACATTACTGCGACCAATAAAAGCGTATTCCGCTTTATCCGGCGCAGGGCATTTTGTATAATCCGGACTACTGATAACATATTCTGCAGAAGTAATTTCCATAGCGCGAAGGTAAGTTTAAGCTGCTTAAAGTGTAACGCTCAGTAGTCCCGGAAACATACATATTTTGAATGAAACCTATCTGTTTCAATTATTTATTATTGAACGGTTATCCGCAAAACCTTAGACCTTAAACCTTACACTTTAAACCTTCTTATCTTTGCGCCTCATGAGCAATCCCCTTCCGCACGATAGCATTGTGCCATTCAAAGACTCTGATCAAACCAAAAAGCGGCAGGTGGCCAGGATGTTTGACCAGATTGCTTTCCGCTACGATTTTCTAAATCGCTTTCTCAGCGGAGGCATAGATATCCACTGGCGAAAAAAGGCGATTCGGGAATTACTTCCCATCAAACCTCAAAAATTGCTTGATGTGGCTACCGGAACTGCAGACGTGGCTATTATGTGTGCCAAATTTCTGAATCCGGAAACAATTGTTGGCATAGATATTTCAGAAGGGATGCTTCAATTGGGCAGAAAAAAGATAGCCAACCTGTTGTTAAATAAGCAGATAGCACTTTACCAGGGTGATAGCGAGGCAATAAACTTTGCCACTGGTACGTTTGATGCCATTACGGTAGCCTTCGGCGTCCGCAATTTTGAAAACCTGCGGCAGGGGCTTACCGAAATGTTGCGGGTAATGCGGCCCGGCGGAAAACTGGTGGTGCTGGAATTTTCCAGGCCAAAGCAATCCGTGGTAAGGAGTTTGTATAATTTGTATATGCGGGTGATAACGCCCCGTATCGGTAAACTGGTCTCAAAAAACAACGAAGCCTATCAATATTTAAATGATTCCGTACAAAAATTTCCCGAGGGAAATGATTTTTTAACCATAATGAATGATGTTGGATACACTGCTACCTATTTAAAAACACTTACAGGAGGAATATGTACCATTTATTGCGGTTCAAAAAACAACAGCAGTCCGGAATTGTAGCAGTGTTTCTGGTGCTCGCATCTTTATCTTCTTTTGGCCAGTTGAGAGATGGGCTAAACCTGCCCGATAATGACGACAAAGCCTACCATATCGGCATTGTAGTAATGGGTGTCAGCAGCCGTTTCCAAATCAGTCATCACCCGCAATTCCTGCAAAATGATACCGTACTCTCTGTATATCCCGAAAATACCGGCGGCATCGGCATTGGCGGTATGCATACTTTTAAGATCAGCAAACACCTGGATGCCAGGGTTGTATTTCCGCAATTGCTTTTTGCCAACAAAGTAATTACTTACAACTTAAAATATCCTGAAAGTAATAATGGCGAAAGCGCCACTACCCGCAAGACCGTTGAATCTATACTGCTTGGCATACCCGTGCAGCTAAAATACAAAAGCGATCGCATCAATAATTTCCGCGTGTACATGATGGCCGGCGCCAAATACGAAACCGATCTTTCTTCCAAAGCCAGGGCAAAAAATGCTGATGACCTGATAAAACTAAAAGCCAATGATTTCGGTATTGAAGCCGGTATAGGTTTCAATTTTTATATGCGTTATTTTATTCTTTCTCCTGAAATAAAAGTCAGCAACGGCATCAGCAATGTGCACAGCCGCGATCCCAATCTTAAATTTTCCAATGTCATCGATAAGATACAATCGAGACAAATTGTTTTCTCGCTCATCTTTGAAGGATAGCTTTGAAAACGGAATTAGGAATTTGTAATAGGTCAGCAAATGTACTACTACTAAGCATCGTGTAGCCTGCCCCGTTGTTCAAACGGGGTCACTCACTTGTACGGTTGTACTGGATGGTGCATTTTTCAATCTTCACGATATTTATTTTACTATTCTTTTTCCCTTCACTGTTCAACTCTTTCAGGGTTCGGGTATACCGCCTAACCACGGGTTTCACCCGCAGTTAATTATATTGAAGCCTTTCAGGCTTCATTAATAATCATACTCCCTTCTGAACATATTCAACCGCAAACCCAGGCTAAACAAAGTTGTCTTTTGTGCCAGTTGCGGGGCCGTTGGTGTACTTAGTTTCCGATACATCACAGACGCATCAATAAATAAGTTTTCCAATACTTCGTATCCTATCCACAGCGAACCATTTACGCCAGTGCCTTTTACACCGTCGCCAGTTGTATAACCGTAATCAGCAGCCCGGGTACCACTCAACAAAAAGATATTACTTCCATAATTGCTACCGGCGGTATCCAGTCCCTGCCTGAATACAATCAACTTTGCCTGCACATTCCATTTGGGTGCAGGTTGATACCGGACAATACCTATGGCCTCAAAAAAATTGGCGCCCAGCGGGTGTGCCAATGGTTGGTTGTAATGACTATAATTGGCCACCGAGTCAAAATGGGAATAAGTAAATGGTCTTACATAATTGAGCTCTCCCTGCAGATCCAAATTCTTTATTTTGAATGCATCAATATATTTAAAGCCCGCCTGTATCCCCTGTTTGTTACCCCACCAGCCATTGCCGGCCTTTATTTCTTTCAGTACAAACTCATCAAACATCAATTGCCCGTATAACTGCAGTGTATGCGCAATATTGGCTTTGAAATTGAACCCCACATTGGCATTGTCAGGGCTGCCATTCTGTTGCTCGGCAGAGCGAAGGAAAATGATGGGGTTCAGGTAACCAAATTCATAATGATTGGTGCGCCCGAAGATCACGGATTCAAACAGCCCGATGTTCAACCATTTGGTAGCCTGCAGGCTAAGATGGTGCATGCTGGCATATTTCTTTGGTAGCAATACATCACCGCCACTTTTATTATTCGACAATTCCATGAAAAGATTCTGGTAATTGATCTTCCAGATATGTGTATTCAGCTTCAGGAACAAATAGCTGGACGCAAAGTCGCTTAAAAATAAACTGCGGTAGCCATCGCCGATAAAATTACGGTCGTAACCAAATTGTATATTGATGTATTTGGTGGCATTGACATGTATAGATCCGCGCGCGTCAAAATAATCATAAGCCGTAGTTTTAAAAGGCTTGTAAAACCCGGCGCCCGGCACTGCATTGAATTTCTTTTCCCATTGCTGCACATAAAACGGCGGCCGCTCCTGGTTATCTGTCGCATATAAATCAAACCCTATCTTTTTTGCTATCATACCCCGGAACGTTAATCCCTTACTGTTCAGGAAAACATGACCGCCCGCGTCTCCGGAAGCTGCTGCCTGCACCTGTTGTATCACCGGGTTAATGGCCAGAAAAAAATCTGGCTGGTTCACCTGGTAAAAATCGCCCCTGGTTTTATAAAATGCACCCAGCAATGCTTTCTTACTTTGAAAAGAACTCAGACCACCCGTTACCCATTCGCTGCTGTTCATAAGGGCATCATGCATATTGTATAAATCAACCCGTGTAAACAACGATTTATAGTCGCCACTTGTTACCAGCGATTTACTTACCAGTGAAGAATCAACATTTAGTGCGCTGAATTGACGCTCTATTCCTTCTATCACGGTTTTCCTGAGATATGGTTGGGTTGTGGTAAACGCCAGCAATGAATCGTTTTTAAGCTTAATGTCCATCCTGGTAAGCAGCCAGTTTTCTTTGGCGCCTTGTGGAAGGGTAACAGATTGGGCAAAAGACAATGCGGGAAGAATAAAAACAAGCCAGCTTAGCGCGGTTTTTTTATATTGCATGCATTAGTTGTTTAATCGGACAAGCGAATACATTCTATGAGTCAAAAATACCTGATAAAAAACATACAGATCGTTAACGAAGGTAAGATAATGAGCCGGGATGTATTGGTCAAAAACGGGCGCATTGAAAAGATAGCCGCGCAGATAGACAATGATGAACAAGCCATTGAAATAAATGGGGAAGGAAAATATCTTTTACCAGGCGCCATAGACGATCAGGTGCATTTTCGCGAGCCCGGCTTAACACACAAAGCAACCATCTATACGGAATCAAAAGCGGCGGTAGCTGGCGGCGTTACTTCCTTTATGGAAATGCCGAATACAGTACCCCCGGTGTTTACCCAGGATCTGCTGGAACAGAAATATGAAATCGGCCGGCATACATCGCTGGCTAATTATTCTTTTTATATGGGCACTTCCAACGATAATACCGAACAGGCCCTTCGCACCAATGAAAAAAAGAAAGAAGTCTGCGGCATCAAAATATTTATGGGCTCCTCAACCGGCGGCTTGCTGGTAGATAGTCCGCTGGCTTTGGATAAACTTTTTTCCGAGAGTGAACTGTTGATTGCCACTCATTGCGAAAATGAGAAGATCATCAAAGCGAACTATGAAAAACTAAAAAAAGAAAAAGGCATTTTAACAGCGGCGGATCACCCATTGATACGCGATGAAGAAAATTGCTTTGAAAGTTCGTTTTACGCTATCCAGTTCGCCAAAAAGCATAATACCCGTTTGCATATCCTGCACATCAGCACCGAAAGAGAATTGCAATTGTTTACCAATTTGCTGCCGCTGAAAGATAAACGCATTACTGCAGAAGTATGCGTTCACCATTTGCATTTTACGGCTGATGACTATGCTGAAAAAGGGAACCTCATTAAATGTAACCCGGCTATCAAGGCGGCGTATAACCGCGATGCACTATGGCAGGGATTGCTGGACAATAGACTGGATGTGATAGCAACCGATCATGCGCCGCATACCTGGGAAGAAAAACACCTTACCCCAACCCCCGTCCGAACCGGTCATCCGGGCGGGCTCTCCGAAAGAGAGGGAGAAAAAAGTGCATACGAAAAAGCACATGCAGGCCTCCCGTTGGTGCAGCACCCGCTTTTACTGATGCTGTATTACGTGCAACAAGGCAAAATCAGCATTGAAAAAGTTGTTGAAAAAATGAGCCACGCAGTGGCAGATTGTTTCCAGGTGGCAGAACGCGGCTTTATACGCGAGGGTTATTACGCCGACCTGGTAATAGTGGATTTGAATCAATCCACCACAGTGACTAAAGAAAACATCCTGTATAAATGCGGCTGGAGCCCACTGGACGGATTTACCTTTCCCGCAGCAATTACCCATACTTTTATTAATGGTCATCTTGTTTATGGAAACGGTGTATGGGATGAATCTAAGAGGGGGCAAAGGCTTGGTTTTAACAGGCACTAATAGTTTTAAGGTTCATAGTTACAGGTTCATAGTTCATTTGCAGGTAAAAGAACTATGAACTCCGAACTGAGAACTAAGCAAGGTTTAAGGTTCGTTATTCCGGTAGCCTGTACGATGCTGGCGTGATACACCACCTTAAACTTTAAACAATTGAACTTTAAACTTTACGGGCATGCAGTTAGACAATACTACTTTTAATGATCTTTCTATATTCCACCGCGACGAAGAATCCTCTGTTTTTCACAAGCTGAATTTTACCCAGACCATTGGTGGCAAGGAATGGCTGGCCCGCTTTTTCAGCGAACCCCTCGCCGATCTAAAAAAAATTATTGAAGTACAACAAATCCTGCAATGCATTTCAGCCAATGATGTGCAATGGCCCACAACCATCACGAATGGTACAGTGATGGTGATCGAAAAGTTTTATGAATCGCCGGTGGATACGATACCGGATACGCCCAATTTTTTAAATGCATTTACCTATAAACTACTGCATGCGCCGGATTATTCGCTGGTGAAATACACCGTTGGTCATTTCGCAGATTTTGTAAGAGGATTTCTTGCGCTGGCCAAAGTATTCGACAATGATAAAACGCCTCCTACCCTTCGCCTCTATATACAGCGGGCCATACAACTGATAAACAATGAAGCCATTTCAACATTGGCGGAAACAAAAAAAGGAGTTCCATTAAACCCCCTGCAAACTATCTATTTTGGAAATTATATCCGCAACCGTTTCAAGAATGCCGCCTTTGAACTGATCGATATTTTTGGCAGACTCGATGCCTGGTATTCGATGGCAAAGGCGGTGCGGCAATTCAATCTTGTATTTCCCGTATTCAAAGAATCAGCACAACCATACCTGGACGCTGAAGGGCTTTACCATATTTTATTGCCGGTGCCGGTGGCCTATGCTATAAGCCTGCAGCAAAAACAAAATTTTTTATTTTTAACGGGCGCCAATATGGCCGGCAAAAGCACTTTTATTAAATCGGTGGGGGCAGCGGTATATCTTGCACACCTTGGTATGGGTGTACCGGCCACGCGAATGGAACTTACCATGTTTGATGGCATCCTGAGTAATATAAATGTAGAAGACAATATAGTAAAGGGGGAAAGTTATTTTTTCAATGAAGTACAACGAATCAGGAATACCATCACCAAAATAAACGACAATAAAAAATGGCTGGTGCTGATTGATGAATTGTTTAAGGGCACCAATGTGCAGGACGCCATGAAATGCTCCGGTGCTGTTATTAAAGGGTTGATCAAAATTCCCAATTCCCTATTTATTCTTTCTACCCATCTCTACGAAATTGCAGACGAGCTCAAAACCTATCCCAATATCATTTTCCGTTATTTTGAAACCGAAGTGAAAGAAGATGAGCTGCTGTTCAGCTACCAGCTCAAAGAAGGGGTGAGTAATGACCGGATAGGTTACCTTATTTTAAAACGGGAGAAAGTAGTGGAGATGCTGGAGAATCTGTAATTTCAGCAGCAAACATGCCCACCCTTTATGAGTAAATCTGTTGCTGCCCAATTGATAGCGTATGCTAAGAAATTGCTTGTTCTTTCCTGTTGCCTGGCTTGCTCTGCTGTACACGCGCAGGATTACAATCACCCTGCCGTCGATGTGCAACACTACAGTTTCAATCTTTCGCTGAATGATGATAATGACAGCATCAGGGGCGAAGCCGCAATCACTATGCTTGTACTGGAATCGATCAAATCCTTTGATCTTGACCTTACAAAAAAAAATGACACGGGCAGGGGCATGACGGTAACATCGGTCATTTGTAACCAGCACGCAGTATCTTTTTCACAGGGAGATCAACGCGTTCATATCAATACTACTGCAGGCAGGGGTGATACACTTCATTGTGTCATTAAATATGAAGGCATACCGGCAGATGGCCTAATCATCAATAAAAACAAGTATGGCCACCGGAGCTTTTTTGGAGATAACTGGCCTAACCGGGGGCACAACTGGTTACCCTGTATAGATAATCCCATCGATAAAGCGTCTGTAGATTTTATTGTTACGGCGCCTGATCATTACCAGGTTATTGGCAATGGCCTGCAGGTAGAAGAAAATAATATCGCGGGTCATCAAAAGCAAACGCATTGGAAGGAAACAGTCGCGTTGCCTGTCAAAGTAATGGTCATCGGTGTTGCAGACTTTGCTGTTAATTATAATGGCGATGTTGATTGTATACCGGTATACAGTTGGGTATACCCTGAGGACAAGGACAATGGATTTTACGATTATGCCCAGGCGAAAGATATCCTGCCGTTCTTTATTCACCGGGTTGGCTCCTATGCTTACCGTAAGCTTGCCAATGTACAGTCCAAAACAAAATTCGGCGGCATGGAAAATGCCAGCGCAATATTTTATTCCGAAAATTCAGTGCAGGGAAACAGGCAGTCGGAAGCGCTACTAGCTCATGAAATAGCACACCAGTGGTTTGGCAATTCAGTTACCGAAAAAAGCTGGCCCCATGTCTGGTTGAGTGAAGGATTTGCGACTTACATGACCCATCTTTATTTCGAAAGCGCGCATGGTGCCGACAGCTTTCAAAAACGTCTGAAGGAAGATCGGGCACTGGTCGTAGCATTTTCAAAAAAAAGGAACACGCCGGTGGTTGATAGCAGCGAGAGCAGCGATTTTTTGCAATTGCTGAATGCCAATAGTTATCAAAAAGCAGGATGGGTACTGCACATGCTCCGCAGAAAACTGGGTGATACTATTTTCTGGAAAGGAATTCGTGCCTATTACACACAATACGCGGGAAAGAATGCAGCCACTGAAGATTTCAGAAAAACAATGGAAACTGTCAGCGGCAAAAACCTGCAGTCATTTTTCCGGCAATGGCTATTCTTGGCCGGACAACCGCTGTTGCGCAAAAGCATACAATATGATGCAAGGAAAAAAATGGCCCGCATAACTATTCAGCAAGTTCAAGACCGGCTGTTCGATTTTCCATTGCAATTGATGATGGAATCAGGCAATGGAAAACAGATAAAAACAATGGACATAAAGAATAAGGTAACCACACTATCAGTAGCATCGCCGGATGGCTCTTTGAAAATACAACTAGACCCTAATGTTAACTTGTTGTTTGAAGAAGCCGATACCGTCGCCGGGAATTAATAAAAGCGGATAATTGTCGATTACCGGCTGCTTGCTTTTTGGCCCGGCGCCCCCGCCATATCTGCCTGTGGATGTGCTGTAGCAAAACTCAATCCTGTTTCGAATCCAGAAAAATCATTTTTAAGATAATGAGATGACACAATTAATGTTCCTTCTGCCCTTTTTACGGTGAGGTAGTGAAACATCGGTTTATAATCACCGGATAAATCAGGCAGGTTGTCTTTGCTGTCGCGGGTAGGCTGGTGTAGTCCACCACCGCCGCCGATTACCAGGAAATCTTTTCCCTGCACGTCAAAATGTTCAAATGTATGCGCGTGACCCGTTATAAATAATTGCGCCTTTTTTGATTTGATGTAGGCAGGAACAAATGCCTGCTGTACCCCAATGGAACCTTTTACAATTTTACTATTGGTGTAGGGTGCATGATGACAGCAAACGATAATTGCCCTGATTGAATCATTGGCATCCAGGCTGGCCATATTTGCATCGTACCATTCCCGTTGTTTTTTTTCATCGGCCGCAGACATCTTACTGAAATTAGAATTCAGCAACACAACGGCTACAGAATCGGCAACTGATATATAACCGGTAGACACATTCATCGCAAACCTTTTCTGGAAATTGCGCTCCCCTCTTTTTTTTCTTATCATTACTTCGTGGTTGCCCAATATACCGCAAACCCCAATACCTTCTTTTGTGCAACTATTCAGAAACCGATCTACTTTCTTCCATTTGTGGCGGGCATAGCCCAGTGCCACCACATCCCCCAGCATATATACGTTGGAAGGTTTATCGTTTAAAACAACATCAAAGATATCGCGGGTGGCTGCCAGGTTATGATCGGGTTTCAGCAACAATTTTTCTACAAACATAGGCTGCTGCGTATCGCTCAAAAAATACATTTCTTTTGAGGAATCTGTCTGGGCCTGTGCCCATATTGAACCCGAAAAGAACAGCATTAAAGACAAAACACCCACCTGCTTTTTCATAATCTCTTATTATTGCCATCTTAAAAATCGCCATGCCAGTTTGGCTTGCAGGTTGAGTGCTGCGTCCTTACTGTCATAGGCATTCATCCATTCGGCTTCCGCAACAATGCTTAATTTGCTTGAAAACGGATAGGTATAGGATAGCGCAATATTCGTTCCTAAAACAAATGCTTTGGATGTCACGGAACCGTCATAAACCAAGTGGGTAGTCTCCATATACGCGCCCAGGCCGGCGTATATATTTACCCGCCTTACTACCTGCATGGAAAACACAAAAAGCAAGGGCACAGCACTTAGATGCAGACTACCTTCCTTACCGGCATTTTTTACCTTATAAGAGTAGAAATCTGTATATCCGGTTTCAAAACCCATCCGCAGCCGGTAACTGGGATACCACAACAGGCGCAGCGTACCTACGGGGCTATACCGTTTTACGCTGCCGCTGAGCGCTGGAGGTTTAATATGAACAACCGTAGTATAGCTGCCGATGCCCCCTCCCACCTGCAGCACAAAAGATTTCCATACTTTATTACTGTCTATTTTAACATTTGATTGGGCCAACAAACTGTTAACAGCCAAAAGGGCCAGCAACACTAACAGCAAATATGTCTTTTTACTGGTGTACATAATAATTATAGGCTACGCAGGATGGGAAATTCGATAACATGCCGTCAAAATGTCCATCATTGATAAAGCTGGTAATAAATGCCGGTTCATCTACCGTCCAAACATATACTTTTCTTCCTTTTGTGTGTTCATCGGCTACCAACTCATTTTGGGTGCCTTCGGTGAAACGCGGTGCCCAGATTTTAGCGTTAATCTGGTCTGATTCGTTCGCCCCCAGTTCACACAGGGATGGTACATTTTTATAATCAGCCAGGTTGAGGAACTGGTTAAACTGGTCTTTTCCCGGAAGCCCGATTACAATATCCAGTTTCCGACCAATAGCGGCCGCTTTCTGTATATACTCCAGTTGCATGGCATGAATGGGAGCAATAGAGCTTGTATACTTGGTATCGAGCCATACAAACTGCAACTGTGTTTGGTATACCACCGCATCCAGCGCTTCCCGCAGGGTTGGAATCTTTTCCCCATGTACCAATCGAACAAAAGTTGATAACTGATCATATGTATAGTCCTCTATCGGTCCTACCAAACCGCTTTTTTGCACTTCGCGCAGGTTAAGGGTATTATCGTGGTAAAGAATCGGCACTCCGTCTTTTGTAAAGCGTACATCCACCTCCACACCCGTAGAACCAAATTCCGGGGTTTTTAAAATCATTGCTACCGAGTTCTCTGAAACCGGTAGCAGATCGGATGTCCGCCCCCCTGAACGGTGCGCAGCAATTTGAAAGGAGGCAGGCGAATTATTCAACTTACGGATATATGATAACGTTATAGGCGTCCCGGGATTTTCAGAACCAGTTCCAAAAAAGCCGTCGATAACGATGCTGCCGGGAGTGATGACCGGCCCGGGCCCCAACAAGAGTGCAGCACCATTGGCAGCACTGATGGTTAAATGCACGATGCCCGTTTCCGTACTCACCATTTTGCGCCAATAGCCGTTGAGCAGGATGGAACCGTTTAACTGCTTTCCTTCACAAATAAAATAGGCGATGTCTTTCCCAAAAAAACCGGAAACATGATAGGTGGTATCGCTGCCCTTGCTGGTATGGCTCCACTTAATCGCGGCTTGATCGCCAAAAATATCATTGCCCTTGCTGAGTGTATACACGCCTTCCATGGCCGGCCTTGATGCCGGTGTTAACGGCAATGCAGCCGGATCGTTGAACATAGACCAGGTGGCGGTATCAGGCATCACCACTTCATATTTTTTCTGGCAGGAAAAAAACAGACAAAAAAATACCGGTATGATGAAATATTTTTTCATAGAATCAATGCTACCGTTATTTGAGGATAAAATATTTTGCGGTTGGTTTTATAAAACAGCGACCATGTTTGCCAGTAAAAATAATTATTGATAGCTGATAAACCCAATGTTAGGTGCCGCTTGTTATAAAACGGTTGTTCCAATCCAATCGTGAAAGTTTCGCCGTTATAATAGCTTGTAGAAGAACTCAGTTTGTTATCTCCATTGGCGGCTTTATAATACAGATTGAACGATACCTGGGCCCTCAGAGAAATCAGCAGGTTGTTTTTAGTTTTATATCCAAGTGCCACATTAGGGTAATTGAGCCAGCCCGAGCCCTGACTATTAAACCCGCTGATCTTTAAATAGCCGAACCAATACCCGATATCGTCACCCGCAGAAAAGTAAATGTGTTTGTTAACAGGCAACATAAAATGGAGGCCGGTAGAAAGATGGTTTTGTAAGAATTGAAACATGACGCGGTTATCAATAATAAAATGATCATTGATCCTTCTAAGCAAACGAAAATCGCCGCAGGGTATCCGCAACCTCACCTCTTCTGTAATATCCTGCGGAGTAGTTAATAAGGTTAAACCCAGCGAACTGCGCCATTTTTCCCGGTACATGGGATAAGGAAACAGGATGGCGGCATGTTTGGCATAAAAAGACGTATCCTGCGCAGCAGCAGAAAAAAGATCAAAACACAACAGGGTGAAAATGACTGTTCGGGCAAACCTTGGCATGAAGTGCATGGTTGTATATAGCTAAAATTACCAAAACCCTGCCGGAATATTTATAAATCATCCCACAGGAAAAAACCCTTATCGACTATCCACCGCAAATAGCAGTTATTCCAGAAATCCTACATTTACGGCATCTCCATCAAGATTTGTAAAATGACTATTAAAGAGAAAGTACAGGAAAAAGAAAAAGCAGTGAAGGTATTGCTGGATGGTTTGCGGAACCATTTAAACAGCAAGCGTATTGAATGGGATAAAGCCCCGCAATCGTGGGAATATATCAGCACTTTGGGTATCGCTGAAACAAAATTGAGAGAATTGCTGGATTATTTGAAAGAAACGGTTTGATGAAAATATCGAAGGCAATTTACTATTTAGTTGTTGGTGAAAACACCAACAACGGCGCACACCCCGCATTCCATCGGAACATTTTATAGATAGTACTTCGTCA
>Ga0068868_100002226_pt1 | contig 13406 bp, 7 predicted proteins | sample KBSMisM42_FD_64660 | JGI IMG/M metagenome (GOLD analysis project Ga0068868, IMG submission 64660) | Miscanthus rhizosphere microbial communities from Kellogg Biological Station, Michigan, USA - KBS Miscanthus M4-2 | ecosystem: Host-associated > Plants > Roots > Rhizosphere > Soil ...
ATACACTTCGTCGAACGCCGGAGCGTCCGACAGATCATCCAGATAGACATTGGTGGACACGACCTGGTCGAAATTCATGCCGGCTTCTTCCAGGTTGTCGAGCTGATTGCGCATGGTCTGCCGGAGTTGATGGGCGGTGGTAGAGGCATAGACGCCGCCGTGCGGTCCCGGAATGAAGCCGCTCTTGGCCGAACAGTAGAGAGTGTCGCCGGCAAAAACACAGGGGCTCGCGGTCGGACTGGGCGGCATATTCCTGGGACGCACCGCTTGTCTTTGCTTCAGGTCACGCACCGCCACGCCGGTGTACTCGATGTGCGCGCCCTCAGGCAGGCTTGATACCTCGATGGTGGCGCGCGCCGGCGTGTTGCCGAATTCGAAGCGCTGCGCATAATGCTGGTTCATGATCCGCATGGGGACGTCCGCCGTCAGGTACGGATTAACGAAAACCATGTTTCGGAGGTCGAGCCCCGCAGCTTCCGCGACAGCTTTCATCCGGTCGAGGGCGAAGTCCACCTGCGCTGCCGGATCATCGGGAACCTTCCCGCTGGCGGGATCGCTGCCCGGCATGCCGGATATGAATAACCGGTCGCGGGTGAGGATTCCGGTAGAAGCTGCTTCGTCCGACTTGTAGCCTGGCGGAGAGACCGCCCGCCGCTCCGCCAGATCGCGCACCGCAACTGCATTGATCTGAATCGATGTATCGGGAAGTTTGGCCACGCCGAGCACCGCTCGCGCCGGCGGCGTTTTGGGGAAGGCTCGAGCGAAAACCCGGTTCATCTCTCCATATTTGCTGATGTCTTCCATGTAAACCTGGGTATAAACCACATGCTCCATGGTCAAACCGGCAGCTGCGACCACTGACTTGATATTGTCGAGAGCCTGCTGCACCTGCGCCGCAAAAGTCGCGGGCATAGTGCCGTCCGGGCGACGAGGTCCCTGTCCCGAGACGTACACGTAGTCCCCTGCATCTACGCCGGGCGAGTAGAAACGGTTCGCGGCGGGGGAAGCCTGCGCGGGAACGACTGCCTTAAACTGAGCCTGGGCCGCGGACGAAAGCAACAAGCCAACGAGCAGTAGTCGTATTCGATCTTGCACCAGGCCCTCCCCGCAATTCCGCGCCTTATGCCGGCTTTCCTTTTTGTGCCGCGCTCAGCACCGTCCGCAGGGTTTGCCCCACGATGATTTCCTGCCCCGGCTGTATGGTCATCGAAACCAGTTCGATGTGGTCTGCTTCCTTGTGCTCTTTCGAATTCGGATTGCCCTCGCGAACCGCTGTCACCAAGCTGGGATTGTCAGAGCCGAGCACCTCGATGACGGGATCGTTCTCCCGCAACTTGCGCACGCAGTCGGAGGTGGTGAAGCCCCAGGCTGCCTGGTCCCAGGAGACCCTCAGAGTTGGAAAACGGTTTCCGTCGTCCGGAACGTAGATGTCGGTCTTTACGCCGGGCACGGTGTCCACCAGTTTGCGAATGCGGTCCACGCGGCCGTTCCATTCGCCATAAATTTTCTTCTCATCCAGGTTCAGCCAGGTCTCAAGCGCGGTCAGGCAACCGATTATTTCTTCCTTACCGACTTTCATGGGGCGGCACACGGATCCTTCGCGTGGAGCACTATTCATCAGAGCGGCTTCGATCAAGTCCTTTCGACCCAGGAGCAAGCCGCTGCACTGCGGTCCGCTTAAGCCCTTTCCGCCGGAGAAACAGTAGAGATCAATTTTCATGCGGGCATAGAGCTTCGCGTTGTCAGCGGGAGGGATGCCGGCCGCGTCATCCAGCAACATTGGCACCTTGCGATCTTTCGCGACAGTCAATACGCGCTGCAGCTTCTCGCCCAGGTCGGTGGTGTAGATCATGGCCGTGTTCTCGTTGACCGCGTTGGCCAGCTCTTCGGGGGAGAACACCAGCACCAGTTTGGCTCCGGTAAGCCGAATGGCACTGTCAAACGCGCTCCTGCCGCCCACCATGATCACTTCATGTTTAAGGCCCGTGGTATCGGGCAGTTGCCAGACGTGATGGTCATCAGTGCCGGCCATGCACGCAGCGGTTGCTGCTGCCATTGCGCCGGCCGCTCCGGAAGTGACCATGCCGGACTCGGCGCCGGTCAACTCCGCCAGCCGCCGGCCCACGCCGCGCTGCAATTCCAGCATATTGACGAAATGTTGCGCCGCTTCCACCTGGGCCTGACGAACTTCCGGGAACTCCAGAGATCCGCTGAGATACGTCCACGTCCCGCGGCAATTGATGACCGTCTTTACTCCCAGGCGGGAATAAACATTCTGCCTGGGGTCCTTGCCGATGGCGGTGGCGGCCTGGGCGTAGAGATTTCGCGCCGCGATCTGGGTCAACAGCGGAACGGCCGCCGCCAGTTTGATGAACGATCGCCGATCGGATCTTCCGACACCCATTCCAGCACCTCCTCTTAGTGAATCGTTCCAGATAACTCATGCTGCGTGAAGAACGAGGTTCGCTTTCAACGTAAGCTGAACTCGGCGAGCGCTCAGTGCAAGCGAGTTTGGTATATCACAGAAAAACCCGGAACGCACATCAATTTATTTCGTTTTATTAGTTTTCCTTTCGTTATTGCAGAAGGTGCCGCTGGCTGCAATGCCGCCTTGGTTGAAGCCGGTGCTTCGTCGTACACTTGATCGCCGTCGCTCCTCAGGAGAGGAACAACTATGAAACTGCAGTGGCCCAGGGCCAGTCGGATGCGCAGTTTTTTCAGTCTTGTGTTTCTTGCCGGACTCGGTATAAATCTGGCTTGTGCTCAAAGCGGCAATGGGTCTCGTCCGCCCGCCAGTTCCCCTTGCCACGTCCAGCCCGCGGATTATAAGGGTTGGCAAGCGCAACAGATCTCGAATCGCTGGGTCCAACTCACGGTTGTGCCGCAGAACGGCGGACGCCTGATGCAGGTTGTCTTCGCCGGACACGCCTATCTCTTCGTGAATCCGAAGTATGCGGGAAAGTATCTGCCGCCGAGCTCGGGCGAATGGTTCAACTATGGCGGCGACAAGATATGGCTCCTGCCTGAAGGCAACGACGACGAACAGCACTGGGCCGGCGGCTCGGATGCCATTGATGACAGTCCCTTCTCCTTTCGAAAGGTTTCGGAAGGGCAACAGTGTGAAATCGAGCTTACGGGCCCGGCCGATCCGCGCACCGGAGTCCAGTTCGTGCGCACCATCCGACTGGAAGCTGATTCTCCGCGAATCTACTTTCGCGCCAACATGAAGAACATCACCGGTCACAATCTGGAATGGTCGATGCAATCGGTCTCGCAATACGATACGAGCGATCCAAATCCGGCAAGCCCGGGCGTTCGCTCGGGCATCAATCACGATTTCCGCACCTTCACTCCGGCGAATCCTTCCAGCAGCTATCTCAACCGTTATCACGTGCGCTTCGGCCCGGCGGAAAATCGCGCGGTTTCGATCAGAGACGACGGGCTTTTTACTTTGCGCTATGTGCACATGGCCGCGGAACTGTGGCTGGATTCGACCGCGGGCTGGCTGGCAGTCGTCGATGGCGCCAGCCGCTATGGCATGGTTGAGCGCTTCCAATTTGACGAAACCCGGCCTTATCCGGGAAAAGCGTCCATCATTTTCTGGACCAACGGTCCCGCAGTGAAGCTGAGCCCCGAGGGTATGGCCTCCATGCCTGCGGACGACGACTCATCGCCTTACTATCTGGAAGCTGAAGTCAACTCTCCTCTGTGCCGGCTGCGTCCCGGCGAAAGCTGCAACCTCGACACGGAATGGTTCCCCACCCGCGTGGGAAGCGAATTCCACGGCGTGACCGAAGCCGGCCTGGTTGCGAGCCCGCTCCGGGCCAGCCTTCTGGCGAATGGCAAGGTCAAGCTTTCAGGTTCGTTTGGAGTGTTCTTCGCGGGAAAGCTGGTTGCCCATTTTTACGACGAACATGGTGCCAGCATGGGAAGCGTGCCCGTGGCAAATGCAGATCCGGTTGAGTTGGTCACGCTCGAAACCGAAACCGCTCCGCCCGGAAAGCCCGGTCGCGTCTCGCTTCACCTGGAAGATTCGAACGGTTTGGACCGCGGCGCTCTCGGGGAAGTTCGAATAGAACCTGCGGAGATTCACTGATGAACCAACATATCAGCAGGAGAGGGTTCCAATGAATCGAAGAACGTTTATTAAAACCGCCAGCGCGGCCGGATTGGCGGCCGCTCCCGCATCAGGCCTGCTCGGCTACAGTCCGCAGCACGATGAGCAGAAGACGACGAGCAGCCATCCAGAGCGGCAATCTCCCGAGCAGATATTGCTCAAGGATTACAGGCCGAAGTCCATCTACAAAATTCCGGTGACGGAGATTGCCAAGGCCAAATTCCCCATCATCGATATGCATTCCCACCCCTACGCCAAAACTCCAGAGCAGATTGCAGAGTGGGTCCTCACCATGGACGAGGTAGGGGTTGAGAAGACCGTCATTCTCACTTCATCCGTCGGCGCGGAGTTTGATGCCACCTACCGCCAGTACTCCAAATATCCAGACCGCTTCGAAATGTGGTGCGGCTTCGACTACGCCGGCTATGACAAACCTGGATTTGGTGCGGCCGCCGTACGGGAACTCGAACGATGTCATCAGGCTGGGGCGCGTGGCGTCGGCGAACTGCATGACAAGGGCCAGGGCATGGCTTCGGGCAAGTCGAAGACCAGGGGATTACACCCCGACGACACGCGCATGGACGCCTTGTTTGAGAAATGTGGGGAACTGGGCATGCCGGTCAGCATCCACGTGGCGGATCCCATCTGGATGTATCAGAAAATGGACCGGACCAACGACGGCCTCATGAATGCCTACGAGTGGCGCCTGGACAACCAGCCCAACATCGTGGACCTCTCGGGGATGATTGACCTCCTCGAGCGCGCGGTGCAGAAGCATCCGCGGACCACGTTCATCGCCTGCCACTTCGCCAATCTCGATTACGATCTGGCACGTCTGGGCCAGCTCTTTGAGCGTAATCCTAACCTGTACGCCGACATCTCCGCCCGCTACGCCGAGACCGCTCCCATCCCTCGCTTTGCCTCCCAGTTCTACGCCCGGCATTCAGACCGTCTTGTCTATGGAACCGACATGGGCTTTGACCCGCCAATGTACCGGATCACGTTTCGCATCCTGGAATCGCTGGATGAGCACTTCTACGAAACTGAGCAGTTCGACTACCACTGGAGCCTGAACGGATTCGGTCTCCCCGATGCAATCCTGCAGCGGGTGTATCACGAGAACGCCGCGAAGATTCTCGCTGCGCGCAGCGCCCGCGGAGATCATCGGGTGTGAACGATTTATCGCACAGCGTTCCGAGCGGCCTCGAATCCGAGGCTGCCCCACCCTTGCGTTTTTTGCAAGGGTGGGAGGCGCCGCACGGCAGTGCTTCCCCATTTCTTGGGCTCTTCGCGTGCGGAGGACTAGGTCCCGGTACACCGTCCTTCTCTGGACTCCGAGAAATTAATTCCGCGGGCTGCCGCTCATCGACGAGGACTGGACCGGCCTCGCCATAAGCATGGTGTCGAAAGCTGCTCCAGAACTATTGTTCCTGCGCCAACAACGGGCCATCTCCCACCCTTGCAAACAACGCAAGGGTGGGGCAGCCTCAGTGGGGCACGAGTAGAGAAAGACTGGGCCAACCCGCCCGACGAATCTTCGAGTCAGTCTTGGAGCAGAGTGCGAACCTGGGGCACCCGGGCGTATAATTTTCGAGTCAGACATCCTAATCGGAAATTCTGTTTTTAAACTCAATCTCAGCTACAAACACAGAGGAGAAGCCATGTCCCATCATTATTCCGGCCCCGACTTTGGGTTCCCCCATGGGGATGCCCGCCTGGACTTCACCGATCTATACGCTTTCCCCAAGCCTGGGGATGCCAGCAAGTCGATCCTGATTATGAACGCGCATCCGGCCCTCGGCGTCAACCCGGCAGGACCCACCAGCACCGACGCCTTCTCGCCCGAGGCGATTTACGAACTGAAGATTGATACGAACGGCGATAACGTCGCCGATATCGCATACCGGGTGCGATTCACGTCCGCAAAGGACGGAACCCAGGACGGGACGCAGACCGCGACGCTGCGCCGGGTTGAGGGCGCGCAGGCCGCTGGGACAGGCGACGACGGCCAGGTTATCGTCGAGGGAGCGCCGGTCTCGACGGGCACGGAGACACAGGTGACGGACGCCGGGGACTATCGCTTCTTCGCCGGCTGGCGCAGCGATCCCTTTTTTTTCGACGTAAACGGCGCCTTGAACAATCTGCAATTCACCGGTGACGATTTCTTCGGCGACGCGGACGTGTGCAGCATCGTGCTGGAAGTGCCGAACTCTGCCCTCAGTACGAAAGATATGGGCCTATGGGCCCGCACGCTGGACGGCACGAGCGGGAAATGGGTTCAGGCGGATCGCGGTGCGCGGCCGAATCAAACTCCCTTTCTTGCCGGCGAGCAGAATGCCGCCTATCTGGCTGCGGAACCGAAGGACGATGCCCGTTTCGTCCCCGTCTTTGCGCACGCGCTGGAGCACACCGGTGGATATACTCCGGCGGAGGCAACGCGGGTCGCCGGAACGCTGCTGCCGGACGTCCTCCACTATGATCCCACGCGGCCGGCGGCCTTCCCGAACAATGGCCGGGCGCTCGCCGATGACGTCGTAGATTTCTTCCTTCCTCTGCTCACGAATGGAAAGGTGACCCAGGATAAGGTAGGACCCCACCAAGACCTGCTCGCTGAATTCCCCTACGTGGGCCCGCCGCACAAGGCCCGGGCCGCGGAGCGGGTTGCCGCCTGACCGTGGGCTACTTCGCTTCCGGCGCCATCGTGGCATTCACGTTGACCTGACCCGTCGAGACGGCAATGGCCGGCCGGGCGGTGAGCAGCCCCGTGGCGCCGCTGGGGCTGGGAGCCCGCCTACGACGCGGCGCTGAAGCGCCGCTCTTCCGCGGGCGTGTCCAGGTTTCCATGCGATGACAATAAGAAATAGCTACAGCGCCACGCGAGTGCGCAGCGCCGCATCATCCAGCTTCACGCCCGCCAGCCTGATCTCGCGGAACAGTTGCAGGTTGGACGACATGACCACACCCGGGCTGAGGTGGACGGTGGGAGGGAGAGGCACTTTGTTGGTGAGGTGGTCTGCCATCATGCGCACTGCCATTTGTCCCTGGCGATGGGGCTGCTGGTAAATCGACGCGGTGATAATTCCTTTGTGGAAATAGGGAGACATCTCCGCGAACAGGTCTGTAGTAATTAATTTTACTTTTCCCGCCAGACCATGCGCGCCCAGGGCGCGACATACCGGAAGGCAGTTCACAGTGTTCACATAGAGTCCGGCCAGCGTGGGCTCCCGGCGCAGCAGGTCGAAGGTCTTCTGAAAACTTTCTTCCTCATCTTCATGGCCTTCAATAACGTTGACGATCTTTCCTCCCGGGCAATGTTGCGGGAATGCCTCGGCGAAGCCGTCCGTCTTCTTGCGATGATCTTCCGTGGCCAGCATGCCTGCCACCACTGCGACATGCGAACCCGGAGGGACGAACTTGCCCATCAGTTCGCCGGCCAGGCATCCATTCAACCGCGGTTCCACGCACACGATGCTGGAGCGCCGGCTGTCCGGAGCGTCGGTTGAGACGCAGACCACGGGAATGCCTCGTTCCTCGGCGCTGTCGATCAGGGGCTTAAGGCCCGTCGGATTTCCGGCGGTCAGAATGATTCCATTGACTCCGCTTTGCGCCAGTTCAGAAAGCGCTTCAGTATCGCCTTCGCCCAACACTTGCACCGGACGATTGATGAACTGGACACCGAACTGGGCCACGCGCCGGGCTTCGTCCAGAACTCCGCTCCACAGTTCGTCGTAGAAAAAATGAATTTCGCGGGGCATGCAGACGCCGATGCGAGTGCCGGTCCGCGCCACGGACAGGGCGCGCGCCGCCAGGTTCGGCGTGTACCCGATTCGCCTCGCGATCTGCAATATCCTTTGCCGCGTGGCTTCCTTGATGCCGCCGCGCCCGTGCAAGGCGCGGTCCACGGTCCCGATCGAGACATCCGCCAACTCCGCGATCAAGTGAATGCCGCGCTGTTCTTTCTTCATTCGCATGTCCCTGCTCTGGCTCGGCCTGACATCCTGACCGCCCGTCGTTTCACCCCGGCCCCGGAACAGCCCCGCAAACCAGCGTGTACGTTAACGATGATATACTCCAACCCGCATATCTGGATAGCTGTCACCCCAAGCCGACTAAGGAGTTCATCCTTGATGCCTAATTCGATGTCCGGTCAGCCCCGTCTTGTCACCGTCACTTGTACCTTAGTCGTTCTAGTCATCATGCTGGGCGGCTCGGTGGCCCAAACTGCCAAATCTTCCGGCCCGCCAGTGTATCTGGACCCGGCCCAACCGGTGAATGTCCGGGTGGACGACCTGGTTTCGCGGATGACGCTAGAAGAGAAGGCGTCGCAGCTGGTCAACCAGTCGCGTGCTATCCCGCGGTTGAAAGTTCCCGAATACGACTGGTGGAGCGAGGCTTTGCATGGAGTTGCCCGTGCCGGGACGGCCACCGTCTTTCCCGAACCGATCGGCCTGGCCGCTACCTTCGACTCGCCCCTGATTCACCAGATGGCGACTGCCATTGGCCAGGAAGCCCGGGCCAAGCATAATCAGGCGGTCCGCGCCGGAAGGCGGGACATCTACGAAGGCCTGGATTTCTGGTCGCCCAACATCAACATATTCCGCGATCCGCGCTGGGGGCGCGGTCAGGAGACTTACGGGGAAGATCCGTTCCTGACCGGAAGAATGGGAGTCGCTTTCGTCAAAGGCTTACAGGGAGACGACCCGAAATATCTTCAGGTGATCGCCACCCCAAAACATTATGCCGTGCACAGCGGTCCCGAGACCACGCGCCACTGGGTCAACGTGGACGCCACCAAGCACGATATGGAAGACACCTACCTGCCCGCTTTCCGAGCCACCGTGACCGAAGGTAAGGCGCGGTCGGTGATGTGCGCCTATAACCGCGTCAATGCCCAACCGGCATGCGCGAATTCCTTCCTGCTCGAAGACCAGTTGCGCGGAGCCTGGAAATTTGACGGCTATGTAGTGTCCGACTGCGATGCGATTGCCGACATCGAGCGCGGCCATCATTTTACCCGGACCATGGCGGAGGCCGCCGCGATTTCGCTGAAACGCGGCACCGACAACGACTGCGCCGACTTCGGTCAGAAAGCCGTCGATAACTCCGATTACGTGAAGTATGTCGATGCGGTGAAGCAGGGCTTGTTGAGCGAGAAAGACGTTGACGTGGCAGTGAAGCGCCTGTTCACCGCCCGCTTCCAGCTGGGGATGTTCGATCCGCCGGAAATGGTGAAGTACGCGCAGATTCCGGATTCTGTAATTGACAGTGAAGCCCACCGCCAACTGGCGCTCCAGATAGCGCGCGAGTCGATGGTACTGCTGAAGAATGACGGCGCTCTGCCAATCAATGCAGGCACCAGGAAGATTGCGGTCGTCGGGCCGCTGGCCAATTCCGTGCATGTGCTCGAAGGCAACTACAGCGGCACTCCGTCACGAGCGACCACGGCACTGGATGGCATTCGCAAACAGTTCGCCGGCTCGGATGTGACCTTTAACCCGGGCACCACCTTCTTGCTCGAATATGCTCCGGTGCCTGCGTCGGCGCTGTCCACGCCCGACGGAAAGCCGGGCCTTAAAGCTGAGTATTTTTCCGACCCCGCCTTCAAAGGCGCACCCGTAAAAGTTCAGGTGGACAAGGACGTGAATTTCGCCTTTGCCCCGGGCACGACCTCAAAGACTGACATTTTTGCGGTGCGCTGGACCGGCTTTCTCACTCCGGACGCGTCCGGAAATTATCGTCTTGGTCTCGACGGCAGCATTGACCGCTTATGGCTGGACGGCAAGATGATTGTGGACGACCAGAAGAGCCACGATTCCCGCGCCATGGTCGCGGACGTTGCGCTGGAGAAGGGCCACCGCTATGCGCTCAAAATCGAATACTTTCAGGGACGCGCGCGCGGCGTGAAACTGGTGTGGCGCCAGCTCAGCCCGGACCCGATCGGAGATGCCGTGGCAGCCGCCAAACAGGCGGACGTAGTCATCGCAGTGGTGGGAATTACGTCCGACCTGGAAGGCGAAGAGATGGATGTCGCCGTGCCCGGCTTTGCCGGCGGAGACCGCACCTCGCTCGACCTGCCGAAAGAGGAAGAAGACCTGCTGAAAGCGGTCAAGTCCACGGGCAAGCCGCTGGCGGTGGTGCTCATGAACGGCAGCGCGCTCGCGATCAACTGGGCCAGCGAAAATGCCAATGCCATCCTCGAAGCCTGGTACTCCGGCGAAGAGGGTGGAACCGCGATCGCCGAATCGCTGGCAGGCGTTAACAATCCGGCAGGCCGGCTACCGGTGACGTTTTACAAGGGCGTGGAGCAATTGCCGCCGTTCGACGACTACTCCATGAAGAACCGAACCTACCGCTACTTTGAGGGACAGCCGCTCTATCCTTTCGGCTATGGCCTGAGTTACTCAAAGTTCGCCTACAGCAACCTGAAGCTCTCCGCGACCACACTGAAAGCCGGCGATTCGCTTCGCGTTGAAGCGGATGTGAAGAATGCCAGCGATCGCGAGGGCGATGAAGTGGTGCAGCTGTATTTGAGCTTTCCAAAATTTCCCGGCGCTCCGCTTCATGCATTGCGAGGAATGGCGCGCGAACATCTGGCAGCGGGTGAGAGTAAACATGTCCAATTCACTCTGGATGCTCGTGACCTGAGCGGCGTGAACGCAAACGGAGATCGAATCGTCGCCGCCGGAGCCCATCGCCTGTACGTCGGCGGCGGACAGCCGGGAACGAGCGCCCCGGGCGTGGAGGCAGAGTTCAGCGTCAGCAACGAGGAGAGATTGCCGGAGTAACCGATTTAGTATGTGTGGGGCGGGCGCTCCCTCCCGCCGCCTTTGAAGTTGAGTTTTGGCTTTGAAGTTCTGGTCCGCGGGGCCCAGCCAACGAAGTCTTGCGATCAAACATCAACTTCAACAGCGGCGGGCGAGAGCGCCCGCCCGACACGTTCTCCCAAAACTGATGCAATCGCCGGATACATCCGGCGATAGGCCGCGTAGCTGGTATTCATGCGCTCAACTACCGCGGGTTGAAAAGCCACGCGCTGCGCGACCTTTACCACCCTGCTACAGGCAGCATCGACCGAACTCCACACTCCCGCTCCGACTCCAGCGAGAATTGCTGCGCCGTAGGCTGCGCCTTCCTCCGCTTCGAGAATCTCGACTTCGTGGCCGTACGCGTCGGCCTGTATCTGGCGCCAAAGGGGCGATCGCGCTCCGCCCCCGCCCAGGCGAATGTTTTTTACCGGCACTCCCATCTCGGCGAATAGCGTGAACGAGTCGCGCAGACTGAACGCCACGCCCTCAAGGATGGCGCGGACGATGTGTCCCCGGGTATGCGAGGCGGTCAACCCGATCAACGCGGCGCGCGCGTTGGGATCAAGATGCGGAGTGCGTTCGCCCATCAGATACGGGGCCCACAACAGGCCGTCGGATCCGGGTGGTATTGCGGCAGCCTCCGCGGTGAGGCGCTCGTAGGGATCGCGTTTGTCTTTCGCATCCGGGGCGCCCGCGCCGAAGGTGTCGCGGAACCAGCGCAGCGAAAGACCCGCAGCCTGGGTCACTCCCATGACGTGCCAGCGCCCGGGAACCGCATGGCAAAAGGTATGCAGCCTTCCCTTGGCGTCGAGGGACGGACGGTCGGTGGCGGCGAAGACGACTCCAGAGGTTCCGATGGTGGCGCTCACCGCCCCGGGCGCCGCGATGCCCATGCCTACCGCTCCCGCCGCCTGATCGCCCGCCCCGGCCACAACCGGCGTACCAGCAAGCAATCCGGTGGCAGCGGCGCCGCTCGTGGAGATTTTTCCGCAGATATCAGGAGACTCGAACAGCCGTGGCAGCAGCGACTCCTCGATGCCGGCCGCCTTCATGACCTCCCGTGACCAGCGGCGATTCGCGACATCCAGCAGCAACGTGCCCGAGGCGTCTGCCATGTCCGTGGCCCGCTCGCCGGTAAGCCGGAAGCGGACGTAATCCTTGGGCAGCATCACGGAGCGCACCCGCTCCCAGTTCTGCGGTTCGTTCTCACGCACCCACATGAATTTGGTCAGGGTAAAGTTGGGCAGTGCGGGATTGCAGGTGAGGCGGATAAGCTCCTGGGCGCCGATCTTATCGGTGAGTTCGCGGCATTGCTTTTCGGTGCGCACATCGCACCAGATGAGCGCCGGACGCACCACCTGGTCCGCGTCATCCAGCATCACCGCGCCATGCATCTGGCCCGAAAATCCGATGCAGGCGATCTGCTCAGGGCGGAGAGCCGCAGCCCCCAGTGCTTTTCGCACTGCAATCCCGCAGGCTCGCCACCAGTCTTCGGGATCCTGCTCTGCCCATCCAATCTGAGGGGAGGCGAACGGGACGTGCTCCTCAGTAGCGGAGCCGAGTATCCGGCCGGCCTCGTCCACAATCAGGGCGCGAGTTCCGCCGGTGCCGACGTCGATTCCAAGAACATGTGCTGGCATTTGTGTTAGGACCGTGTACGTTAACGGCAGGCGGTAGCATACCACGATTCTCGCCCGGCTCTTTCTTCCTGAAACCGTGTGGCGACGGGCGCCCTCGCCCGCGGCCTTTGACTTTATTCTCTGCCATCCTGGAAACTCGGCGAAATCCCAAGCACGCCTTTTTTTCAAAACAAACTTACTTTTCCTGTGCCTCCACCGCACGCGGGCGAGTCGCCCGCGGCCACACGTGCAACCCCATGTCCCCCGGTCATACCGCGACGCTCCGCAAGTTCCCGCCGGGTAGGTTACACTAGGAAACTTTCACTCGACTCTCAGGAGGAATCAGCTATGCCCGAAGCCACCCTCAGTGGCGCCGACTTCAAGAAGCAGTTGCGCGAAGGCCTGCCCAAGATGGGTTTGTTCCTGAACGCGCACAGTCCCACCGTTGCCGAACAACTGGCCCACAGCGGCTATGACTGGTTGTTGGTTGATACCCAGCACGGTCCCATGGGCTACGAGAAACTGTCCGCCATGCTTTCCGGAATTTCAAACGGCGGCGCCAAGTCCATGGTCCGCGTCGGCGGATACGACGATCGCCCCGGAATCCAGCAGGCCCTCGACATGGGCGCCGACGGCGTTCTCATCCCTTACATCAATACCGCTGAAGAAGCGCGCCAGGCGGTGAGCTGCACCAAATATCCCACAGTCGGAACGCGCTCGGTTTATTTCCCTCAGCGCAGCATGAACAAGGCGGGGCTTCTGGGATACGCCGGCAATTTCAACAACAACGGCATCGTCGCGCTGCAGGTGGAAACGGCCTCGTGCATCGACAATATCGCGGAAATCGCCGCTGTGCCCGGAGTG
>Ga0068868_100002235_pt1 | contig 13385 bp, 12 predicted proteins | sample KBSMisM42_FD_64660 | JGI IMG/M metagenome (GOLD analysis project Ga0068868, IMG submission 64660) | Miscanthus rhizosphere microbial communities from Kellogg Biological Station, Michigan, USA - KBS Miscanthus M4-2 | ecosystem: Host-associated > Plants > Roots > Rhizosphere > Soil ...
GTGCGGCTTCACGTGCGCCTCGTGGCGCGAACGAGCGCGTCGGCGATGTCGGCGACGGGAAGGACGCGCGACGCGGCGCCGCTCTCGCGCGCGGATCGAGGCATGCCGTCGATCGCGGCGCTCGAGTCTTGCGCGATCGTCTCGGCGCCGGCGCGTCGCATCGCGGCGAGCCCGCGCGTGCCGTCCTTGCCCATTCCGCTCAAGACGATGCCGAGCGCACGCGATCCATGAACGGTGGCGAGCGATTCGAACAACACGTCGGCGGACGGACGATGACCGTCGACGGGCGGCGCGGCGAAGGGCTCGAGCGTGTCACCGCGCGCGCGAAGATGCGCGTCGTCCGGCGCGATGAAGACGCCGCTCGCGAGCGGGACGGGCTTTCGTACGACGTGAACCGGCAGCGAGGCGTGCGCGCGAAGAAAATCGGAGAACGCGTCCGCGAAGCCCGCGAGGACATGCTGCACGATCGCGATGCACGGCACGAAGTCGCGCGGGACCTTCGAGAGCACCGCTGCGATCGCCGAAGGCCCGCCCGCCGAAGCGCCGATCCCCACGATGCGCACTTGCGCTCGAATGGGGGCCGGGCGCGCGATGGCGATGCGCGAACCGCTCACGTGCTTCATGACGGGCACGCTCGCTAGCAGACGGATCGTGCGGCGGAGCGCGCCGGCCTCCGCGTCTTTCCCGTGCGCGGGCTTCGCGACGAGATCGAGCGCGCCGCGCCGCACGGCCTCGAACGCCGTCGCGCCGCGATTCGCGGCCTTCGCCGTGACGACGAGGATCGGCACCGGCGACTGCGCCATGATGCGCTCGACCGCCCGCAAGCCGTCGACGCGCGGCATCTCGACGTCGAGCGTGACGACGTCCGGCTGCAGCGTCGCCACGCGCTCGACGGCGTGCTCGCCGTCTTCTGCTTCGCCGACGACCATCATGTCGCCCTCGGCTTCGATGATCTCGCGCAAGACGTCGCGGCACACCTCGGAGTCGTCGACCACGAGGACGCGCAGCTTGGGCTTCACGGAACGACCTTCGCCACGCGGCGAATGGCCTCGAGCAAGCTCCCTTCCTGGAACTGCGTCTTCACGACGTACGCGTCCGCGCCGAGCGCCGTCGCGCGGGCTTTGTCCTCGCTGGACGCGCGAAGCGTCAGCATCACGACCGGCAAATCTCCGTGCCGCGCGCGTATGTGGCCGAGCACCTCGAAGCCCGTCATGCCGGGCATGTCGACGTCGAGCGTGACGACGTCGGGCCGATCGCGCGCGAGGATCGAGAGCGCCTCGTCGCCGCCGTCCGCGACCTGCACGTCGAAGCCCGATTGACGAAGGATCTCCTCCATCAAATCGCGCACGACCGCCGAGTCGTCGATGACGAGGACACGGAGCGCGCGCGACTGGCCGGTGGCGACGTGCGCTTCGGTGCCATGGCGTGCGCGTCGAACGAGCGCCGCGACCGACAGGATCATGACGAGCCGGCCGTCGGCGAGCGTCGCGCTCGCGCTCATCGTCGGGAGCAGCCGATCGATGGGCCTGCGCAAGAGCGGAAAATCGCCGAGTGGCTTCGCGATCGAGAACGCCCACTTCTGATGATCACCATCGAGGACGACCGCCCACGGCTCGTGCGCGCCGGGCTCGCCGAGGAAGGCGCCGAGCGATCGCAATGGGATGGCGACGTCGCCGATGCGAAGTGCCTGTCCGCCCGCGATCGCGGAGACCTCGTGATCGGAGAGGCGCACGAGCGCAGCCACGCTGCGCGACGGAAATCCGAAGAGAGCGCCGCGGCTCTCGACGACGAGCGTGCGCTCTTTCGTGATCGCCGCAGGAACGCGAAGGTGAAACGTGGTGCCCTTGCCGACGACGCTCGAGACGCTCGCCGTGCCACCGAGCGCTTCGACGGTCGCACGGACGACATCGAGACCGACGCCGCGGCCGGACAGATCCGTGACGTCCGCGCGCGTGGAGAGGCCGTGCCAGAAGACGAGATCGACGATTTCCACGTCGCTCATCGCGCCAAGGGTCGTGTCGGAGAGCATCCCGCGCTCGAGCACTGCCTTTCGGACCCGATCGGGATCGATGCCGCGCCCGTCGTCGCTCACCGCGATGAGGACGCTCCCGCCAACGGTCTCGCCCGAGACGACGAGGCGCGCGTCACCCTTCGCGCCGCGCTCTTCGGGCAGCTCGATGCCGTGATCGATCGCGTTGCGCACGAGGTGAAGGAGCGGCTCGGCGAGGACGTCCAGCACCGTACGCTCGATCTGCACGTCGCCGCCGCGCGCGTCCATGCGCACGCGCTTGCCCTGCGACGTCGCGATCTCGCGGGCGTGCGCGACGAGATCGACGAGCACCGGCTCGATGGGAACGAGTCGGAGCGCCCACGCGGCGCTCGTGATCTCGTCGAGACTCGCCTGACACCGCTCGAAATCGCTCGAGAGCGCGCGGAGCTTTCCGTCGCCCGTTCGGGCCGCCTCGCGCAGCCGGAAATAGAGCGCTCGGAACGTCGAGTCGAAGTCGGTGACCTGCTCGCAGACCGCATCCACGCGCTCGGCGCTCACGCGCACCCATCGTTCTTGCGGCGGCTCGTCCGGCGATCGCGGCTCGAACGTCGCGGCAGGCGTCTCGCGCGACTCTCCGTCCGGCACTTCGACGCCCGCGCTCGAGCGCAAGAGATCGCGCGTCATCGCGAGCGACGCCTCGCCTTCGTCGCCTAGATCTCCGCGCAGGTACCTCGCGACGACATCGAGCGCGTCGACGACCGTCGCGAGCGCGATGTTCTTCTCGATCGCGTTCTCGGCCGCGTGCGCGATCTCGGCGACGGCCTGGAAGCCGAGCATCGTCGACTCGCCTTTCAGCGTGTGGACCTCTCGCTTGAGCTCTTGGAGCTTCGCAGCGGGGATGGCCTCGTGCTCCGCCGACGCGAGCGCGAGCGAGACGCGTCCGATGCGCTCGAGCGAGCCCGCGCGGTATTTTTCGATGAGCGCCTTGCGGCGATCGCTGATCACGCCGAAGCCCGCGGAGGGCCGCCCGATCCGTCGACCTTGAAGCGGCCGACGATCTGCGCGAGGTGATCGGCTTGCGCCTTGAGCGCTTCGGTCGACGTGCGGATCTGCGTCGCGGCGTGCGCGGCCTGCGACAGCGCCGACGTGATGTCGTGCATGCTCTGCGAGACCTGCTCCGTTCCGGTCCGCTGCTGCTGCGTCACGAGCGTGATCTGGCGCGCCGACTCGGTCGTGCTCTCCGCGAGACGCCGGCCTTCCTCGGTCGCCATGATCGTCGTCGTCGCGAACGCACGCACGTCGGCGACGAGCCCCTTGATGTCTTGAACGGACGCCGTCACGCGCTCCGCGAGCCGCCGCATCTCCGCCGCGACGAGCGAGAACGATCGCCCTGCCTCGCCTGCGCGCGTGGCTTCGAGCGAAGCGTTCAGCGCGAGCAAATCGCTGCGATCGGCGATCTCTCGGATGACCTCGAGGATCTCCGCGATGCGGTTCGTGTGGCCGGTGAGCTCCGCGAAGCGCTTCGACATCGCGTCGGTCGTCTCTTTGGTGCGCTCCGCGTTGCCGAGCACGCCGCGCGCGGACTCGGCGATGTGCGCTGCGCTCTGGAGGAGCGACTGCATCGTCTGGTTGGCCTCTTCGACGCTCGCAGACTGGTGCGTCGCCGTCGCCTGCTGCTCTTGAGCGGCCGCGTAGATCTCGCTCGCCGCGGTCGCGAGCTCGACGGACGTCTCGCCGATCTGGCGCACGATCGCGCGCTGCTCGTCCACCATCCGATTGAAGGCCTCCGCCACGGGCCCGCGCATCTCGAGGTGCGACGCGAGATCGCCCTGCGCGACGCGGTCCGCAGATTCGGAGAGCGCGCGAAGCGACTGCAAGAGCCGATCGAACGCCATCGCCATGCGCCCGACCTCGTCGTTGCCTCCGATGCCGACCTCCGTCTGCGAGAGATCTCCGTCCGCGAGCCGCAACGAGACCTCCGTCATGCGCCGGAGTGGCTGAACGAGGACCGAGCCGATCAAGAACGCGAGCCCGAGACCGAAGAAGAAGACGAGCGCTGCGACGAGCGCCACCGTCTGACGGTGGGCCTCTGCTTCGGCCTCCACCTCCTGCAGCGAGAAGCCGATCGTCAGCGTGCCGTTGCCGCCAGCTTTTCCGTGGATCGCTGCGTCGACGCGCACGACACCATCGGCGTACGTCACGATCGGCGCGGCCTTGACGGTGGGCACGTCCGCGGGCGCTCGCTCGCCGTGGTACGTCGCGAGCACGGTCCCATTCGCGCGGTGGACGCTCGCGTACGTGACCTCGGGCGTCCCCGCGAGACCGTTCAGCAGCTCCGTCACGCTCGCCGAGTCGTCGAACTCGACGCCCGGCGCCACGACGCCCGCGAGGAGCGTGGTCGTCGAGATGGCGCGGCGCTCCGACCATTGCCGCGAGAACGACTCCATTCGCCGCGGGAAATACGCATAAAGGAAGAGGACGACGGCGGCGAGGAGCACCGCGATGAGCCCGACGAGCTTCCATCGAAGCGACGACACGCCGATCGCGCGAAGGTCCTTCAGGGGTTCGTTCACTGCCATCTCAGTCCCTCCACGTGCAACACGACGAGCGCACGTCCATCGTCCTCGAAAATCACGCCTTGGACGAAGTTCTTGGCGCCCTTTGCCCATTCGGAGGGCAGCGGGACGACGCGCTCGCCTTCGAGCGCCCGAAAGCCGAGCGTGGGTGCCGCGATCGCGAGCCCGTCGTCGATCACGATGACGCGCGTGGCTGGCGGCGAAGGCGCGCCCCATAAAAGACCGGGGTCGATCGCCGGCGAAGTCCACTCCGCGATGGGGACGATCGCGCGGATTCGTGCGGCTTCGATGGCCCAGTCGACGCGCCCGCCGCCGAGCACGACCCAGTCACTCATCGCGCGGCTCCACGGCGAGGATCGACTGGACGAGCCCTTGCACGTCGAGGAGCGGCATCGGCGTTCCGAGGAGATCGACCTCGCCCGCGGAGAACTGCATGCGCGTCACGCGCTGCCCGGTCACGGCGTCGTCCTCGATCTGTTGTACTTCGCGCACGGCGTCCACGGGCACGGCGACCGTGCAACCGCTGGACTCGAGGACGAGCGTGCGCGGCCGCGCGTCGAGCGGGCTCGAATCGTCACCCGCGATCGAGGCGAGATCGAGCACCGCGATCGCACGCCCGCGCCAGGCGAAGACGCCCGCGACGCGCGGCGACGGGTGCGGGATCGGGACGCACTTGCAGGTGCCGGCGACCGCGGCGACAGGCTCGGCGTCGAGCGCGAACCAGACGCTGCCGATCTTCGCCGGTACGAGCCGCCGCATTCGATCAGGGCTTCTTGATGTAACCGGCCACGGCGCGGGCGAGCGCGAGCGCGTCGTCCGTCTTCTGGATGTAGCCCGCGGCGCCGCAAGCCTCGGCGAGCCGCGCGAGGTGCTCGGGCTTCTTGTTCGAGAAGAGCACGAGCGGGCACCGGATCGTCTGATGGCGCTGCGCGATCTCGACGAGCTTGTCGCCCGTGATCGCCGGCATCATCACGTCGATGAGCACGAGATCGGGTTGCTCGCGCCGCACCGTCTCCGCGAAGGCGAAGATGCGATCGAGCGCCACGACGTCGTAGCCGTACTCCTCGAGCATGATGGCGACGCTCTCCGCGATGACGGGGCTGTCGTCGACGAGCATGATCTTGCCGCGCTTGCGAATCGTATCCGGCGGTTTGATCGTCGAGGCAGGCATGATTACTCCGTTGCTGCGTCGCCCGTGCTCGCGTCGTCCGTATTGGCGTCGTCGGTGCTGGAATCGTCGGTGCTCGAGTCATCGGTGCTCGAGTCGTCCGTGCTGGCGTCGTCCGGTCCGGCTTCTGGCGCCGGCACGGGAGTGAGATCCTGACACGCTCCGAGACCGAGCGCGATCACCATCGAGAAGATGCGCGCCTCAGCGAATGTCATATTGAAGCCCCACGGTGGCTCGGAATTGATCGACCGGAATGAGCTGCGCGAACGTGTCCGGTGAGTACGGCGTCGTCACGGGCCCGACCACGTACGGCCCGCGCGGCGAGACCGCATAATCTGCGATCAGTCGATACGAAAGACCCTTCAACTTCGGGATCGGTCCAGACACGGTGAAGCGCAGATCGAGCTGCGTCGGCGCCCATGGCGTGATCGCCCAGTTCGTGACCGCGCCGGTCGTGCTGTCCGTGCTCGAGTTGAACGCTTTGTCTGCAGGTCGCTTGCCTTGGAGCGACGCAGCAACTGCGACCACCGGCCAGTCGCCGGGCAAGTCGTACGACAGGCGCGCGTTGCCGAAGATCTGCGGCGCGACCGTGAGCAGCTGATCGCCGGTCCCGTCGTTCGCGTTGTAGCGCGACCATGCGCCCGTCACGTTGATCGCGTAGCGGAGATCGCGATGGAGCGCCGAGCCTTCGAAGCGCGCGTTGAAGCCCCAGTTGTTCAAGCTCGCGACGTTTTGATACTGCGTCGCGTACGGCGTGCCTGGCGCGAGGAGCCCTTGCGAGATCGCCTGATCGAGCTGCGCCTGCGAGAGATCGGCGTACGTGATCAAGTTCGACCACCAGCTCGTGAAGCCGCCGACCATGATGCGGTTCTGACCGAAGCGCTGCTCGAACGAGCCTTCGACGGATTGCACGATCTCGGGCTGCAGTGTCTCGTTCGCGATGTGCGTGACGCCGTCGGTGTCGAGCTGCTCGTACGCGGTGGGCGCGCGGAACGCCTGCGAGTAGACCGCCTTGAGCGTGCCCTTGTCCCACGGCTTGATCGAGAGCGCCGCGCGCGGCGAGAATTCGGCGCCGAAGCCTTGGTAGACGTCGAGGCGCCCGCCCGCGTTCATCCCGAGCCATTTCCAGGGCGACCACGTCTGCTGCAAGTACGCCGCGAAGACGTTGTCGATCTTTCCGAACGCGGTGACCGATCCGGGGTTGTCGCCCGTCACGATGTCGACCGAGTCCGTGCGCTGGCCGCGGAAGCGAACACGCTCGTCGATGCCGAGGAGCGTCGTCAGCGTGTTGTCCTTGAACCAGTCGAGCACGAGCTGCTCTTCGAGCCCGCCCCACACCGCAGCGCCGCGCAGCGTGTAGAGACAGCCGTTCTGGCCGCTCAAACAATCTTCCGGCGCGTAGCTCGGGAGCGTCTCGAAGTAGTCGTACGTGTCGCCGTAGATGCGCGTGCGGAGCTGCGCGATGGGCGAGATCTGCCAGCGGTTCTTCAAGTCGCCGTGGAGCCAGCGATCGACCTCGAACGAGTCGTTGCCGTTGTTCCAGAGGCCGAACTCGTACGGGAACGATCGCTTGAAGAGCGCGGCGCGCACGTCGAGCTCCCAGTCGCCCCAGACCATGCGCACGTAACCCGAGGGAACCATCGCGTAATACGATTTGTCCGCGTAGGCGCCGCCCTTCGAAGGATCGACCGGCGGCCAGTAGCCGGGCGTGCCCAAGCAGTTGCCGCTCGCGTCGACCTTGTCGAAGCACTTGCCGTTGCCCGTCACGTAGTCGGTGCCGTAGTTCTCGCTCGAGAAGAAGAACGAGGGGCCGCTGCGCGTGAAGTACTCGATCTCGCCGGTGATCTCCGCGTGCTTGCCCGCGAGCTGGAACTCGGTGCCGAACCCGAGGCCGACGCGATACGTCGTCGCCGCGAAATCTTTCACGTTGGGCGCGATGCCGCCGAAGTCCATCTCGCCGATGGCGTGCAGACCTTTGAAGTCCTTCGCGGCCTTCGTGACGATGTTGATGACGCCGAGCATCGCGTTCGTTCCGTAGAGGACGGAGCCCGGGCCGACGATGACCTCGATGTGGTCGATGAGCTCGAACGGAACCGCCGTGCCGCGCCCGTAGTACGCGGTGCCGTCCCACTGCTCGTTCATCTGGTGGCCGTTCAAGAGCAGAAGGACGTGGTTGCCGTAGTCGCCGGTCAAGAGCACGCCGCGCGAGCCGATCTCGGCGCCGTCCATGTTGTCCTGCGTGACCATGCCGAGCGACAAGAAGTTGATCGCCTGATCGAGCGTCTGGATGCCGTAGCGGCGCAGATCGTCGGCGGTGATCGTGGTGATGGTCGCGGGCGCGACGCTGTCGTCCTCGGGGTTGTCCGACGCACCGGAGACGACCGGCTCCGCGAGCACCGCCTCGAGGTCGCTCGCGCCGGCGGCGAACGCCGAGCTCGAGAGCCCCATCATCATCACGAACGCGACGCCAGATACGGATACGAATGCCGCGCGCCTCACTGGATCACCTTCATGAGGTGCAAGACCTCGGCTTCGATCGCGACATTCTGCTTTTTCGCTTGGGAGAGATTGATGAGGAGCTGCGGTCGACCGGACTCGAGGTCGAACCCGATCGCGGAGCCTTGGCCGACGTAACGGCCGATCGCGGCGACCGTCATGACGTCGACGCCTTCGAGCGCGTGCGCCATCTCGGGGATGCGCGCGTCGAGCCCAGGCGTGACGTAGACGATGCTGTAGTGCCCGCTCCGGCACGTCGCGGCGAGGGCGGCGCCGCCGGGGAAGTTCACCGTCGAGACGTCGAACGGCAAATGCGCGATCGAGTCGAAGCGGTGAAGCGCGGCGTCCATCTGCGCCGCGGTCGTTCGCGAGTCGGTGTCGTCGGGCTGCGTGACGATGAGCACGCGAACCTTTCCACCAGCTCGCGAAGCGAGGTTGCGATCATACGCAGCAACGCGGACGAGAAGCTCCGCTTGCCGCGTGACGGGTACTGCGACTTGTTCGGCGTTCGCCACCCCGGTCGTCACGACGACCAGAGCGCATGCGACGCACGCGCGACCCCAAAATCCCACGATCGGAAACTCTAACGAAGGGTGTGGCGAAATGGCAATTGATCTGGAATGTCGGTGTAATTTGCACGTCGTTCGTTGCGTTGCATGGTCACCCAAGTGACCACTCGAAAGACACGCGTGGCGATTTGCACCTGTGTAGATTGAACGTTGGAGGAGGATTCCATGAACCCTGGTTCCGCGGTGCGGCTCTCGCTTTCGATCTTGTTTGGGTGCTGTTCACTCTTGGCAGCGCAGCGTGCGCGAGCCGACATACCGGTCACGCAGCTCGGCTTTGCCAACGGTGACGACTGGGAGCCCGCGATCGCGGTCGACGGTCAGTTCGTCTACGTGTCGTTTCCGCATTACGGCGCAGCAACGGTGCCGGACTCGAGCGGCGCGACGTGCCAGACGAATCAGACCTCGTCCTACGAATATTTCCAGCGCTCGACGGACGGCGGCGCGACCTGGTCCGCGCTCACGATTCCGCGTTGCCCGGTGTCCGGATCGCAAGTCGACGCGCAGGTCGTCGTCGGTCCGAATCATCGCGTCTACGTCTCGTACATGGACGGGCCGCAGGCGAACTCGAACATCGAGCTCATCTGGAGCGACGACCACGGCGTGACGTGGAGCTCGCCGATCAACGCCGCGGGCGGCGGTGGTGGCGACAAAGATCTCCTTCTCGTCGACCCGAGCGGCGGCGTCACGATCGCGTACGAGCACTTGTCGAGTGCGTACGTCGCGTACTCGCCAAACCCGGCGACGACGGCGTTCACGCGCAACAAGATCAATCCGCCCGCGGGCGCAGGAAACGGCACGTCGCTCGCGACGGGCGGCATCCGCGACTCGCACGGCAACGCCTACTACGTTTGGACGGACGTCACGAACAACGCGAAGGGCGACTCGTTCTTGTGGCTGTCCAAGTCCAATGACGGCTTCCAGACGTACACGACGTCGCTCATCGATCGCTCGTTCGCGGCGAACGTGAAGACGGGCGCCGGCTGGGACTACTGGGGCGCATCCGTGCAGATTGCAGCGATCGCCAAGCCGACCACCGACCGTCTCGTCGTCGTCTACAACGCCGGCACGAGCGACGGCGCCGCGGAGCGCATCTACACGAAATACTCCGACACGAACGGCTCGACGTGGAACATCCCGTACAGCGCGACGAGCTACCCGAACGGCACGCAGCTCTCGGCCGCACCGGCCGGCGCGTGGCACGGCTTCATGGCGATCGCAGGCACCGCGAGCGGCGTGAAGACGATGTGGCAAGACAACCGCGTGCAGTTTCCCTGCACGAGCTCGACGGTCGCGGGCCAGTGCGGTCTCTGGAACAACTACGCGCGTACGAGCACCGACGGCGTGACGTGGACGGCGGAGCAGAAGATGCAGCTCCTCACCACGCACACGTACCAAGTCTCGACGCCGGCTCCGGGCGGCTTCTTCCACCCGTACGGCGACTACGCGTGGTTGGCGACGGACGGAACGACGACGTGGGCGGTCTGGGGCGAGGGCAACTCGTATCCGGGCCCGGGTACTATCTACGCCGCGCACTTCTGAGCGCGACGAGAGCGACCGCGATCGCGATCGCGACGCCGAGCAACATCCACCACACCGACGCGCCGGACGCCTTCACGGGCTCCGGCGCTTCGCTTTGTGGAGCGCTCGTCGTGCTCGTCGTCGCGGTGTTCGTGACGGGTGCCGCGATGGGCGGTGTCCCGATCGATCCTGCTGCCGAGGCCGAAGGCGCTTCCCACGATGGCGCGCCCGCGAGGACGCGAAAGTGATCGACCGTCACGAATTCGTCGGCGGGCCGCGGGCGTTTGTCCTTCGGCGAGAGGAAATGCGTGTCGATGCCGTCCGCGCTGACGACGACCATTTCGCTGCCGTCTTTCGCGAGGACGCGATAGCGCCCGCCTGGATAATCGTGGATGGGATACGCCTTGTCGCTCCCCGGCGCGTCGAGGACGAGGACGACGTCTTCTCCCGCGACGAGCGGCTGCACGTTGTCCTCGCCCGCGCCCGGCTGTCGCACGGTGATCACGTCGCTCGGCGCGCCGTGGAGCGTCTCGGAGATCGCGAAGCGCGTGTACGTGAAGACGACGGGGCCGTCTTTCTTCACGGTCGCGTCGAGCGGAGCTCCGCGCACGACCGCGTACGCGTCGCCGAGCGCTTCCTTGACGGCTTCGTCGGTCGTCACAAGACGTCGATCGAGTCGCGGCCGACGCGCAGCTCGCCGTCACCTGCGATCGACGCGCCGTATTCGATGACGCGCGCGTTGTCCTTCACGTCGATCGTGACCTCGTAGGTCTTCATCTCGGCGTTCTTGTCGAGTGGCACCTTGATGCTCGCCGCGTCCTCGCTCTGATGTGGAACGGCGGCCCGCGCCCAGACCTCCGCGCGCGTCATGTTCGACGACATGCCCGATGTCTTCACGCCGATTCGAATGCGGATTTTCTTTCCGGTGTACGGCGCCGCGCCCACGTTCTTCATGAGCGTCACCCAACGGCCGCCCGAATTTCCCTGCGTCGTCTGCTTCAGGACGACCACCGGCTCGGAGCCCGGCTCGTAGATCGCGTCGTAGAGATCTTTGCCGCCGCCGGAGATGAACCAACCGTTTCCGTATTTCTTGTGACGGTTGCCGATCGACTCCGGCGAGTTGTCCGGCGGAGGCGACGTGGACGTCTGCGTCTCGGTCGCCGTCGCGCCCGCGGTCTGCGTGGGCGTGGTCGTTGCCGTTTGCGTGCTCGCGTTTCCACCACCACACGCAACCACACACGAAAGAAGGATGGCTCGTTTCATCGGATCCGCATCCTACTGGAACTTGGCCGCCGAAGACGCGAGCTGATAACGGCGAAGGAGTCGAATGGAGGCTCTCGTCCGTGCAGCGCTCGGGGTGCGTCGCGTGCTCAGTGCCGCGCAGGCGCCGGGTGTGGCGATCGCCGTGGCGATCTTGCTCGCGACCGGCGTGCTCACCGCGCCGTTTGGCGTCGTCCACGGTGTGACGCTCGGACCGTGCGCGCTGCTCCTCGCGCTCGCGGCTCGCAAGAAGCTCCGCGCGAAAGGCGAAGCGTCCCTCGGCACGGACGTAGACGTCGCGCTCTACGCGTCGACGCTCGCGATGGCGACGGTCCTTCAGATGGAGCCGCGTCTCGACGGCGCGCTCACCGCGTCTCTCTATCTTCTCGCGACGCTCCTCGCGGCCTTCACGCGTCCCTGGGCGACCGCGATCGCCGTCGTGAACTTCCTCGCGATCGAGGCGCTCGTCCGGCGATTCCGCTTCGTCGATCCGGCGTGGGAGACGCTCGCTCTCCGCGGCGCGCTGCTCGGGGCGTTCGCCACGATCAACTTCGTCTTCCTTCGCGCCGAGGTCGCCCGCGTGCGTTCCCTCTCTCGCGCGCGCGTCGAGCAAGAGCTGAAGCGCATCGAGGACGACGCCCGGAGCTATCGCCTCCTCGGCGCAGGCGAAGCGCACAGCGAAGAGCGGCTCGCGCGCTCGAGCGTCGAAGAAATCCAGCGCGCCGTTCACTACGCGCTCGAGCTGCTCCGGCGCACGCTCGATCTGCACACGGCCGCGCTCCTCTGGTTGAACGACGCCGGCACGCACCTTCGCATCAGCGAGCTGTCGACCGCGTCCGACGACATCCACGACGCGCCCATCCCGATCGGCGACGGCGTCCTCGGAGCGATCGTCGTGAAGAAGGAGCGCGTCGCGCTCACGCACCTCAAGCCTTCGTACGACGTTCCTTATTACGAAGGCGCCTGCCCCGTTCGCGTGCTTCTCGGAATGCCCATTTTGCAGGACGATCAGCTGCGCGGCATCCTCGTCCTCGATCGCACGAAGGACGTCGCCTTCACGCCGCACGAAGAGGAGCTCGCCGCGCAGGCCGCTCGTTATTGTCTGCGCGCGATCCAGAACGAGCGCATCTTCGTGCAGCTCGAACGCGCGAAGGTCGAGCAAGGCAAGCTCTACGAAGCCGCGAAGGCGCTCGGGGCGGCGCTCAGCGAAAAAGACGTCCTCGAAGCCGGCGTCCGATCGGCGCAGAAAATCGCGGCGTTCGACCTCGCCGCCGTCACGCTCTTCGACGAGCCGACGCGCACGCACCACGTCGTCGCCGCGACGGGCGAGATCGAAGACCTCGTCGGCTCGAAGTTCGGCCACAACGGCGGCCTCGTCTCGATGGTCGTGCAGAACAAATTCCCGCTGCCTTACAAAGGCGAATACGACCCGTCGCGCCAGGTCGTCCTCACGAAGCACTTTCCGTGGCCGAAGCTCCCGAGCCTCCTCGTCCTTCCTCTTCTCTTGCACGAGCGCCCGCTCGGCACGCTGATCTTGGGCGCGAAACGTCGCGCGGCGTTCGGCGATCAAGTCCGCCCGACGCTCGAGGTCCTCGCGTCGCACTTGGCGGTCTCGCTCGCGAACGCGCGCATGGTCGCGAAGCTCGAGCAGATGGCGACCACCGATGGCCTCACCGGTCTCCTCAACAAGCGCGCGATGCTGGATGCCGCGACGCAGAAGATCGCCGCCTCCGCGCGCTTCGGACGCAAGCTCTCCTTGCTCGTCACGGACATCGACTTCTTCAAGAAGGTCAACGACACGTACGGCC
>Ga0068868_100002236_pt1 | contig 13382 bp, 10 predicted proteins | sample KBSMisM42_FD_64660 | JGI IMG/M metagenome (GOLD analysis project Ga0068868, IMG submission 64660) | Miscanthus rhizosphere microbial communities from Kellogg Biological Station, Michigan, USA - KBS Miscanthus M4-2 | ecosystem: Host-associated > Plants > Roots > Rhizosphere > Soil ...
CCTAACAAATTTCCGATCACGCTGCAGTCCTGCGCCGGCACTCCAATCAGCCACGCGACTGGCCAGAAAATGTAACCAAGAATCTCGCCCAGACTTCCCGGAACCCAGTGAAACCCCGCGTGCAAGTGGACCCAACCCAGCAGCATGTCGAGCAGCGCCACGAGCGCGAGGAAACTGATCAACATAATCGCAACATTTAACGCCAGCTTGCCACCGTCGATTGTGCCTCGCGCGATCGCTCCGATCAAATTCTCGTCCTCATGCTCTTCGCTTTTCGGAATGATCACCTTGCCTTCCGTGGCGGGAACTTCGGTCTCAGGCACCAGCATCTTTGCCATCAGGATCGTGCCCGGCGAAGTCATAATCACAGCCGAAAGCAAGTGTCGCGCTTCGATGCCTTGCGAGATGTACATGGCCATGATGCCGCCTGAAACGTGGGCCATGCCGCTCGTCATAATCGTCATTAATTCGCTGCGCGTGGCTCCAGCCAGGAACGGCCGGATCGTCAGCGGAGCCTCGGTCTGGCCCATAAATATCGAGGCCGCCACGTTCATGCTCTCGGCGCCCGATATGCGCATCGTCTTCAGCATGACCCAGGCCAGCGCGCGAATGATGATCTGCATCAATCCGATGTGATACATCACTGCAAAAAAAGCCGAGATGAAAATGATGGTTGGAAGAACCTGGAACGCAAAGATGGAACCCAGCGAAGTATCCGGTGTCCCGAGTTTTCCAAAAAGAACCGCAGTGCCGGCAGCCGTAGCACTCAGCATCTTCGTGACCACGCCGCCTGCCCAGAACATCGCGCGCTGTCCGAAGTCAAAACGAAGAACAAAAAACGCGAACAAAAGCTGGAGACTCAGCCCCCAGACGACCGTGCGCCAGCGGATCCGCCGCCTGTCAGTCGAAAACAACCACGCCGCAAGAAGAACGGCCAGGATCCCCAACACACCGGTAAAGCGTTGCAATCAGTTGCTCCTTGAAAGAAAGCCTCTCAGCCCTCAGCTTTTCTCGCATTCCGGACCGCGGGCAGCCAGTGACGCCAGATACACCGCACGTGTTCTCGCACTGAAAGAGCCTTGAATCAACCTGTTTCACTTACCTTATCGCATCCTTCAGGTAAGCTTCCGCATTTTCCCTGGTGAAGATGTGGCTGACCAGCGGCACCTCTTCGGGAGGCTCACTCGAGAACTTGACGGCTGCCTTGATACGGGCCACCGGCTCCGCGAGGAGTGCCTCGTTTGTCGCGTAGAGCGTGGCAAAATGCTGCCCCTTCTCTACCCGGGCTCCACGGCGGGCGTGGAACTCGATTCCCGCATGCGGATCGACCGGTTCTCCGGCCTTCACGCGACCGGCACCAAGCCTCTGCACGGCCCAGCCCAGTTCCATCGTGTCCATTTCGGAGACATACCCCGTCTCCCATGATTCGAGCTCGAATGTTACGGCCGGTCTGTGTGCCGCCTTGAGATCGTCGAACACCGAGACATCGCCCCCCTGTGCGCTGATCATTTCAAGGAAGACATTGAGGCCTCTTCCGTCGGCTAGGACGCCTGCCGCAGCCCGGTATCCCTGCTCGGCGGTCTCTGCCTGCCCGCCGAGATGAATCATCCATCCGGCGAGGCGTAACGACAAATCACGTAGATCGTCGTTGTCTCTTGCTATCTCTCCGCGAAGCAATTCGACGCATTCGGCCAATTCGATCCAGTTGCCGGCAGTCCGGCCCAGTGGCTGACCCATATCCGTCATCAGTGCGACCGTTCGGGTCCCGGCACTCTCAGCCGTTGCGACCATGAGCGCAGCCAGAAATTCAGCATCGTCGCGATCTCTCAAAAAAGCTCCCGATCCTGTCTTCACATCCAGGACGAGAGCGCGAAGGCCTGCAGCCAGTTTCTTACTGAGGATGGACGCGCAGATGAGTCCCGGATCTTCGACTGTTCCGGTGCGATCGCGTAGTGCATAGAGAACTCGATCGGCTGGAACAAGGCTCGGAGTCTGGCTTACGATCGCCAATCCACATCTCTGGACGACCGCTTCGAACTCGGCCAGCGAAAGCGCAGACCGAAAGCCCGGAATCGAATCGAGCTTGTCGAGAGTGCCACCTGTGTGGCCCAGCGCTCGGCCGCTGATCATCGGAACGGCAACTCCGCACGCGGCAGCAAGCGGTGCTGCGAGGAAGGTTGTCTTGTCGCCTACGCCGCCTGTCGAGTGCTTGTCGACCGCGGTCTTCCCAAGATGCGAGGAATCGAGCTTCTCTCCCGAATCTCGCATCGCGATTGCAAGTGCGCGCGTTTCATTGATCGAAAGCCCGTTCATCCACGCGGCCATCAGCCATGCCGAGAGCTGTTCGATGGGGATAGATTCTTTCGCGGCCCCTTCAACAATGAACCCGATTTCGTTTTCATCCAGATCACGGCCGTCCCGCATCTTGCGGATCAGATCGACCATCTGCAAGGGTGCGCCTGTACTTGCATCTCTTTGTTCAGGCATGAAGCCCAACCTCGGTCTCAAGAAGCTTTGAGACTACCGCATCCGGCGAACGTGCACTGTGATTCCCAACCCTAGAAGCAGACGCCTTCTCGATGGAGATCAATGTTGGTCAAGAGGTCAGAGCCCTTGGCCGCGTCGGCGGGTGGTTCGGCATTCTTAAATTGGAACTCGGCCGACACCTTCCACGGCTGACAAAAGAGATTTCTCGGTTCATCTCCGAGATCTGTCCGATCAGAAAAAATTCCCGGCTCGCAACAGCTTCTGGTGAAAGCAGTGTTTTGCTGGTGCAGGTAGTTCTCTACTTGCTCCCGGGATGTGCCGGATTTAAGCGCGGATCGATAGGACGCCAGCGTGTTCTGGAAGCGGACTTCAGCGTCTTTACGTTCAGACCTCTGCACCGCACTGACAAGCACAATCACGAGCACCACAAGAACTCCCAATCCAAGCCACGTACGCATCTTCGATCTCCCGGCGAACTCTTTGGTAGAAAATTGACTGTTGAACTTCTTTTACCCTCTGTCGGGGTGCTGCTTCAACTTCATATCGAACCCGAGCGGAAGCACCTCGTCGAAGCGCATCGTCGTGGTTCCCGCGGCGGCGGGAAATACAATTGCGGTCTCAGGTCTGGCAAACTCTGCGAGCATCTGCCGACAGGCACCACATGGCGGGCTGGCTGCCCCGTTCAGGTTTGCCACAGCGACCGCAGCAATTCGGAGATCTGGCCCAAATTCGCTTACCGCTCTCACCAGGGCGGAACGTTCGGCGCAAATGGTCAGCCCAAAGCTCACGTTCTCAACGTTCGTGCCCGTCACCACCTGTCCATCACTGAGCAAAAGCGCGGCTCCGACTTTGAATCCCGAGTAAGGCGAATAGGACTTCTCCGCAGCAAGCGCCGCATCTCTCAACAAACCGTCGAGCGTCATTTGCGATAGGCTCGTCTTCATGGTGGCAGTCTCGTTGTAACAGGTGGAGCTTTGAGGCTAATCCATGAGCGGTTCCCGTGTACATTTCTCACCCTGGCGAGTAATAACCGCAGTTACCTCGCATAACGGCATCGCAACCATCAAGATCAGCAGCAGTTCTCATGCAATCACCGATCTCGCCGAGATTCTGCCCCGCCATGTTGGTCGGGTAGTTGTCGATCAGACCGGACTGAGGGGCAATTTCACAGTCGGCCTGCGCTTCTCCGCGGAAGACTCGCCGTCATCGCCTGGCACAACCACTAACTCCCCCGTCGAGGAGCGTGGAACATCCATCTTCACAGCCCCGAGGGAACAACTCGGCCTGGAGTTGAAGTCAGGCAAGGCCCCAGTCGATGTGCTGGTCATTGATCATGTGGAACTACCGACAGAAAATTGAGTAGGGCCGCCGCGAGTTTATCGCGTTGAGCTATCACAGCCCATGTGTCGCACGATGAATCATCACCAGCCCGGCGATGCAGAACCCCAGCACAACTGAGGACGCGACGAAGGCTCTCCGAAGGGGGCTTGAAGGACAAAACCTGCGGTGACTGCGAAATGTGACCACGATATCTCGCTGGAGCTGGGGTGTTTCCCAGCCGGTGAGGCCGCGACGGATCTCGGCAACCATGGCTATCTCGAACAGGCAACAGCAGGCAGCGCTTAACAGGCTGCACGCCGCAAGGATCTCAGTGAGCAGGAGTATGGACACAGCAACCTCACAGCAATTTCGCCGTATGCTCCAACGATCAGGTTCAACGGTCTGGATTTGTTTCTATTATCCAACGTACCCTATTCCGTCTACGCTCGAAAACTACAGGTATGTACCGAAAGTAACGAAAATGGATCCCACAAAGGTGGGATATTCGGGAGTAAGATTGTCAGTTGAGCGGGACTGACCCGCTGCCGCGGCGTAGTCTGGCGCAGGAGTTTACATATTCAGAATCATTCGTTTACGCCGTTTGATGCCTTGAGAGGTCGCATGACACATCCCACTTCCCGCTTCGATGGACAGTCAACTGGACAGGGCCAACGCGCCGAAAGGCGCACTTCACCGTCTCTTGCCGCATACCACTGGAAGGGACCCTACCCGCGCCTGAACTCGATTCGCGACATCAGCTCCACAGGTGCGTTTCTGCTAACGCAGGAGCGCTGGGAGCCCGGTGAGGTCGTCTCTCTTACTCTTCAACGGAGCGGCCCCCCTGAGAAGGAAAATGGCTTCGCCGTGCAGGCAAAGGCTGTTCGCTGGGACGATCAGGGCGTGGCCGTATCCTTTATGCTGCCTCACGGCGCCGATCTTCGCCTCTGGCAGAGCCCCCTCAAGAGCGCTGATCTCCAGAACGAGCCTGAAGATATCCTGCGCGAATTCCGCGTCGCTCAGACAATCTCTTTCCTGACTCGCATTTCACCGGATACCAGTGTCCCCGCAAGTCGACTTCTTCATGAAGAGCTGAGCAACTACCGCCTCGATAACGCGATTGAGATCGTCCTGAAAGCCGAAAGAATGCTCGGCGCTGCTGTGGAGGGAGATCATCTCGGCTCGCTTCCTGACGTCGTCATGCGCATTGTGGAAGCCGGGTCCTGGTCGTCAGACGACAAATGGATGCTCCAGTTTTGGGCCGGCCTCCTGGCTGCCTCTTGCAGTTCCGATGGGAATGACAAATCCGCCCTCGCTTTTGTTGAGCTTCTCAGCCAGCTGAAAGTGCTTCACATGCGTATTCTTTCGGCTGTATCTGCAAAATCTGCCAAGGTCTCCGGTGGATCCGGCAACATGTCCTCGCGTCCGTTGAAATGGAACGCTTCTGAGCTGATGAAATACTCCGGATCGTCAGACCTCATCAAACTGGACCGCGAACTCAACTACATGGCCGACATCGGAATAATCGCTCCGCGTGAAAAGTCCGCCTTCTTCCAGCAGATGACGGACACCACAATCGCTCTCACGGATCTTGGTCTGCAACTATATGCCCGTTGCAATGGTCATCGCGGCACAGCGCAGAAGTTTTACGGAATGCCAGTCAGCTCTGCAGCAGCTTTGGCGCTAGACAAATAGTCTCTTCAACCCTGTCGACGCGACGTCGCTCCCGAAGCGAACCGCGTGTGCCCGTGCTCGAATCGAGGCTGGTCCCAAATCGGCAAATTTCCTACCCGAAATCTCATCCGGCTCATTGTTTTCACACACAAGTGTGACATGAGACACAAAACCGAAAACTGCACACTCCATAGAATGCCGCTTATCGAAGTGCAAGCCCTCGGGACACGCTGCGTATGAACGTTCTCCGGGCAAGCACTCCGATGAGTTCTGCGGATTCCTGGGAGAGGCATGTTGAGTTCATCCAGAAACTGGTTCCGTCTGCCATTCGTGTACCGGTCCCGCGCCGATCGGTATGAGTCGCCCGCCCTCGTAGCTATTCATTGGGATGGACATACGCCTCGGCAGAACGCTGTCGCGAATCTGAGTAACAGCGGCGCATACGTTCTCACCGGCGAAAACTGGAAACCCGGTGAAATTCTCTCGCTCACTTTCCAGCGAAGAGGAACCCTTCAGGACTCGGCCCGCTTCCGCTTCACCCTGCAGGTCAAGGCGATTCGTCGCGATGGGAAGGGAGTCGGTGTGACGTATCTCCTGCCGAAGGACACCGAGTTGCGGCTATGGGAGCCGAGCATCAAGGCGGAAAATCCGCAGGCGGAGCCAGAGGATGTTGTCCGCGAGTTCCGGACCGCTGCAGCGATAGCCTTCGTTCGGCGCATTGCTCCCGAGGCAACTGAACGCGCGACGCGTTTGCTTCGTCGTGGGTTGAGCAGCCATCGCCTGGAAGGCGCGCTCGAGGTCGCGTTGCACGCCGAGGAACTTCTTGCCCTCTCCCCCAGAGGCGCTCATTTGAGTGCCCATCCTGACGTCGTCCTCCGCATTCTGGAGGACGGATCCTGGCCTGAGGTCGACTGGATACGGCACTACTGGTCAGGGCTCCTGATCAGCTGCTGCACCACGGGTGAGCGTACTTGCACACCGGACTTCGAACTTCCCGACCTGCTGAGTCAATTCACTACAATCCAGGCACGGATCTTCGCGGCTGCATGCGACTGCGCCTCCAAGCACGTCGATTCGTATGGTGTAATCGCTGCCGGCAAGCTGGCCCGTTCAGCCGACGAGCTTATTCGCATCTCAGGGGTTCATGATCGAGCACACATCGAGCGAGACATCCAGCATCTCTCATGGCTCGGACTGCTGGAACAGACAGTCAAGTGGAAGTTCTTCTCGCTGATTGACGAAGCGAACATCACACCCACATCTCTGGCTTTGAAGCTGTATGCGCGGTGCCATGCTCATCGCGGCGACCCAGCGTCGTTCTACGGAATACCTGTCGCTGCTGAGTCATCGTATTCTGCCGATTGACATTGAGCTGGCATCATCCGGCTCCGTCTCGTTACGTCTGTCCAGCCTTGGTACACTATCCTACTGCTGCCTAAGTAATTACCTCCCCATTACGAAGTGGCGATTGTGGGAGTAGCATGCACTCAGGAATAATTCTCGGTTGAGTTTAACTGAAGGTCAGGCGGGGTTCGCGGATGCCGCGCAGCTCCTGCAAATTCCAGGAGGGCAGGGATGTCACTGAGGAGTTGGTTCCAGAAGACCTTTCCGCAGGAGCAGACAATACAGGCACGCGCGGAACGCCGAGAGGTTCCTGGCCTCGAGGCGATCCACTGGACGGGTTCCTCTCCAGGCCTCGATATCGTGAAGAACATCAGTTCCTCCGGCATGTACCTGGTCACCCGCGAACGTTGGCGCGAAGGCGAAATCAATCCGATTCGCCTCGTATATCCGGAACTCACCGACGATTCTCCTGAACACCAGGTCACGATTGAGACCAGAACCGAGCGGTGGGGAGAAGATGGGATGGGCCTTTCATTCATCCTGCCCGAGTGCATGGATCTGTGGCTCTGGAAGCCCGAGGAAAGGACTGAACCCGCAAACATCCTGACCGAGTTTCGCCTTTCACGCGCTCTCGCATTCTTCAGGCGAATCTGTCCTGCGGCGACACAAGATCTGAAGCTCCTCTTTCGCGAAGGCCTCGGAAATATGCGGGTCCCGAATGCCGTTGCAATCGCCCATCGCGCTGAAATCATGCTCGCGGCCGAATCCAACTTCGATCGGGCGCACGCGCCGGCCAGCGTCGTGTTGCGCATCGTAAAAGAGGGTTCCTGGGCTGAAGACACTGGAACCCAACACCTCTGGGCCGGTATCCTCGTCACCGCTTGCACCATGTCGGGCGACGATGAGTCGAACCTGCCCTATATCGACTTGCTCGCTGAGATGGCCACAGTCGACACGCGGCTTTATGTTGAAGCTTGTTCCAAGGCGCCAAAAGTTTTTGCGACAAATGGCGCGGTCTCCGCGAATCCATTCATGTGCACTGCAGATGAGATGATCCACCTCACCGGTACAAAGGATCTCTCCAAGATCGACCGCAACATTCTCCAGCTCTCGATTCTTGGATTGCTTGAGCCGCGCGAAAAAGCAAAATACTTTTCATTTGGGCAGATTGCAAACCTCACTCCAACCGCACTTGGCTTGGAACTCTATGCAAGGTGCCAGGGCCATCGAGGCGCGCCGTTTGAGTTCTATGCGGCGAAGCAGAATCAATCTTCAACATTGAGCGACGGGAACGCGAAGATAGAGAACTCAGAACCAGGTTGAGTTTTGTGGAAGCGATCGGCTACCGATTACCTTCCATCAGCGCCTTGACTGCCGCGTGCAGTTTTTCCGTGATCTCCGACTCGGTCTCCAGCGGTCCAAATCGAAGCGGATTGCCTACGCGCACCTCAATCTTTCCTGAACGGAACCAGCCGCGGCCTTCAGCCTTCAACTCACCGAGCCCGACTAGCGCGACCGGTAATACGGGCGCATGCGCTTGCTTCACCAGTAATCCAATACCAGGACGGAAGCGCGCAAGTTCCCCAGTCGCCGAGCGCGTGCCTTCAGGAAAAACCAGCACGTTGTAACCACGATCCAGCGCCTCCCCTGCGTGCGCAAAGCTGCGCTGAAAATCGCGTCGGCGTGGCAGTGGAAATACGTTGTAGAGCGCCGTCACAAGCCAATACGCCGCAGGACCGAACAGCATGAATCTGCCGGTATCGGGATTCCGAAAGTGCCTGAAATCTTCCAGCATCTCTCCCAGCATCGCCGACGCAACGCGTCGTCGCGTGCGCCCGGGCAACGCGTACTCCACTAGTGCGCCATCGTAAGCCGTGACGTGGTTGCTGACAATCAACATCGGTTCCTTGTTGAGGTGCAGGAGAGGCGGCCTGACAATGCGTGGATTCCCCAGGAACCATACGAACGGTTGTGCAATCAGCTCAAGGAATCCCGACCGGATCCACCGCATCGGCTTCGACCACGGCCATCGCGGATAGATGAAACCGGCCTTCTCCGGCGCGCTCTGCGATCCATGGCTGCCCATCGGGCCTGCGGAGACAGTCGATTCACGAACGCCATCGCTGGTCGAAATCGGAGGCGTATTTTCGTTTGTCCCGGGCTGCCGCTCGTTCGCCAAATCGCTGCGCCCCTCGCCAGAGGTAATCGCCGCGCGGCTGGAATGCTCAAGAGCAGCTTCCCGGACCCGCCCTGCAGACACCATCTCCCGCAAATCTCCAAGCGTGCGCGCAGCATCCACGGAGCCTTCCTTTGGCGCATCCGCCATTCTCTCCTCGAGCGCCGCCGCCAACTGCACTTGTCCCAGGCTATCCAGGTGAAAGTCCTCATTCAGTCGCAGATCATCTCCGCCATCTGGATGTTCGCCCGCGATATCCGCGACCAGCGCATAAAGCCAATCACCCCGCGCGCCTTGTGACGTCAGGGCTCCGTTGGCGGGGGAGACCGCTGGGCCTGATCTGCTTGCCACCCACTCTGCGACTGCTTTGCGTCGCACCTTGCCGGTCGAAGTCCTCGGCAAATCCGGTTCCGGCCACACCAGCCATCTGCGAACTCGCTGAAAATCCGCAAGCCGCACATTCGCACGATCAACCGCCTCTTCAGCTTGCTTCTCGTTGCCACGCACCACCAGTACTGCGCATGCTTCCGGCCCTGAAGCGGTCTCAACCGCGACCACCGCGCTCGCTGTAATTTCTGGCTGCTCGTCGAGAACAGTTTCGATATCCTCCGGGTGAACATTCACGCCCGCCGCGGTCACAATCGTCTCGCTCTTGCGGCCCATGAAGCGCAACTCGCCTGTAGCTTGCGTTTCAGCAAGGTCGCCTGTCGCGAGCCATTCATCTTCTCGCTGGAGGAGCCGCCCACCGCTCCATGTGGCCGTCGATATCATCGGTCCCTTCACGAGCACCTCACCGTCGGGACCGATCTTCACCTCGCGTCCCGGCAGCGGTTTGCCGATCGTGCCGCTCGCGACATGAAAGGGATGATTGAGTGTGATCAGCGCGGTCGTTTCGGTCATCCCATAACCCTGCACGACCACAAAGCCCAGTCCATTCCAAAACTGCTCGAGCTGACCTGCGAGCGCTCCTCCGCCGGAGATGAGCGCCCAGAATTTCAATCCCAGCGCGCGATGAACGTCGCGAAATACCCACCAGCGCTTCCACGCCTTCATTCCCTTTGCGGCTGAGATTCGATTCGACAGTCCTGGGTCCGCATTTTCGAGATGCGCTTTCAGCAGGGCCATTACACGTGGAACCGCCGCCAGCACAGAGATCCGCTCGCGCTTGATTGTCTCCACTAGCCGCGGTGCGACAAGCCGCGTGTCAAAGTGAACTTCTGCCGCAAAAATGGGTGGAATCCACAGCCCCATCGTCTGCCCGAAAACATGACTCAGGGGCAGCGTATGCAGAAACCGCAGGGGATGAACGTACTTCTCATACCGCAGATACTTTTGCGCAGCCTGCTCGATCGGCCCCACGCTGGCCAGGACATTTCCATGCGTGTGAACGATCCCTTTCGGATCGCCAGTTGTCCCGGAAGTGAAAAGGATCTGGAGCGGCGTTTCTCTGTTGAGCCCGTGGATAACACCAGCTTCCTGCATGGGCAGGACAAGCGGCCAATCCTCGAACGCCAGTGTCTCAAAGACGTTATTTTGTTGCTTGTTTTTCTGACCGCAATCAAGCTTCGCCAACAGCGCGGCATCGCCCACGGCCAGCTTCGGTTGCACATCTGCGGCTACGCGATTCGCAAACTCCGCATTCCCGAATGCATCCAGCGGAACGACCATCACTCCCCGCATCATGCATCCGTAAAAAGCTGCGATCCACTCCGCGCTGTTCTCCGCCCAAAGCAGCACGCGATCGCCATTGCCGATTCCGCGATCTTCGAGCAACGCCGCAAAACGCCCGGCCCGATGCGCCAAGTCTCCGTACGTCGTCTCACGCCGACGAACTCCCTGGTAGCGCACGATTGCTATTTCGCTCTCGTGCCTCCTGAAATCGTCCAGCAGCGTTCCCAGGTGCTCGCGCAAGTACCTTCACTCCTGCTTCGAATCGTAGCAGCGCACAGCAGGACACGGGTTCATGCATGTGGTACTTCGTCAACTGCCATAGACGCGATTCACATTACCAAGGCCGGTCATGTCAGACTAAAAACTATGAGTGCCACTACCACCCTCTACCGACCGACTGGGGAAAGGGAGCTCGAACTGATTCGGGCGGCGGATTGGCGCGTATTTCCTCCGCGGCTTCCCGAACAGCCAATCTTCTATCCAGTTCTCGAAGAGAGTTATGCCGTACAGATAGCGCGCGACTGGAACACGCGTGACGGCGGCACCGGCTATGTTCTCCGCTTTGCAGTCGAGACCGACTATCTCTCCGGGTATCCCGTCCAGATAGCCGGTTCGCGAAACCACCGTGAATACTGGATCCCTGCCGAAGAACTCGCAGAGTTCAATCGCCACATCGTTGGACAAATTGAACTCCTGAGCACTTTCCATTCATCGAAGTCTCAGAGTCCTGAGGACTGAGCATGAACTACCCCTGGATCGCGATTCCCGACACGTGCATTCCAAGAGCCGCAAACCCGCTCTTCCAGCATCTGCTCGACACCTATGTCAGCGAATCAAATAAGGTCGCGTCGACCTGGAAACGCTTCACCGACTCGGATCTGTCCTACAGACCGCATCCTCGCTCGAGCACTGTCGGCGAGATCCTCCGCCATCAACTCCTCTCAGAGCGTCGGTTCTTCGGGGAGTTTCTGGGAACTCCAGAACCCGCTCCTGACAACGTTCTGCCGGAACTGTTCACCGTCGAGTCAGCAACGAATCGCTTCATCGAACTCGTCCTGGCCCGACTCAAGTTTTTCGCCGAACAGCCCGATGGTTGGTGGCTCGAAACCGTTCCGTTCTTCGACGTTCAGCGCCAGCGCATCTGGATCTTCTGGCGTCGCGTGCTCCATACCGCTCATCACCGCACGCAGCTTACCGTCTTTCTACGGATGCTCGATCGGGACGTTCCTTCAACGTATGGGCCCACTGCCGACGTGACCTGGTCCGGGGCAGATCCAACGAACTCCACCGCCGCCGCTGGCCGCCGATAAACTCACTCCAGCTTTCGCCTTTTCTTTCCCTTCCGTGCGAGTTATGCTCTAGAAGCGTCAAAGCAGATGATGTCCCTCGCCCCTCCCAAGCCGGCCAGCGAAACCGACCCCTTTGCCTGCTTTCATCCCGTCACTGCTGAGTGGTTCAAGGCCGTCTTCGATGAACCTACTGCGCCGCAACGATTGGGCTGGCCAGTTATCGCCCGCGGCGAGAGTGCCCTGATCCTTGCGCCGACCGGAACCGGAAAAACTCTTGCAGCTTTTCTCTGGTGTCTCGATCGCCTGATGCTCCACGACCTTCAGCAGAACGGGGAACCTCAGCTCAAGTCCGAGAAGAAGGGGACTCAAAGATCAGCTTCTGCAGAGCGCCAGAGCAAGGGCTGCCGCATCGTCTATGTCTCGCCTCTCAAGGCGCTGGCGGTCGATGTCGAGCGCAATCTTCGATCGCCCCTTGCCGGTATCGCCAATATGGCTCGTCGGAAGGGCGTTCCATTTCACGAGCCTCTCATCAGCGTCCGCACCGGCGACACGCCTCAGCAGGAGCGAGCCCGCTTTCGCCGCGACCCCGCCGAGATTCTCATCACTACTCCTGAGTCCCTTTACCTGCTCCTGACCTCGCAATCCGCCGACGCACTTCGCACGGTCGACACCGTCATCATCGACGAGATCCATGCCCTCGTCCCCACGAAGCGTGGCGCCCACCTCGCCCTTACTCTTGAACGCCTCGAAGCACTTGTCGGTCGTCCTCTCCAGCGCATTGGTCTTTCCGCAACTCAGCGGCCACTCGAAGAGGTTGCGCGCTTCCTGGGAGGTGTCGAAGTTCCCAACGCCTTGCCGCTGCTAATCAAACAGAAAGGCCTGAATCTCGAAAGCAGCACTTTAACTACAGATTCGAGTTCACTCGAGCAATCTTTGAAACCGAAAGGCCACTTCGCGGATCCGCTCCCTGCTTCAACCGAAGCCGCAACAGAGCTGGATCCTGTTATTCCGGCAGACCAGAATTCCGGCTTTGACACTCCACCGCGGTTCCGTCCCGTATCTATCGTTAACGCCTCTGCTCCCAAACAGTTGAAGCTCCGTATTGAAGTTCCAGTTGAAGACATGGCTCGCCTTCAGACGATGCAAGAAATCCCCACCGGAGCGGCCTCCCAGGCACCCCGTCGCGTCTCCATCTGGAACGCAATCCACCCCCGCCTGCTCGAGATCATTCGCGAACGCCATTCCACCATTCTCTTCGTCAACAGCCGTCAGGTTGCGGAAAGACTGGCTGGTGCGCTCAATGAGCTCGCCGGAGAAGAAATCGCCCGCGCCCACCACGGATCTCTCGCTGCCTATCAGCGCTCCATCATCGAAGAGCAGCTCAAGGCCGGACAGATCAAAGCCCTCTGCGCCACCTCCACCTT
>Ga0068868_100002240_pt1 | contig 13377 bp, 10 predicted proteins | sample KBSMisM42_FD_64660 | JGI IMG/M metagenome (GOLD analysis project Ga0068868, IMG submission 64660) | Miscanthus rhizosphere microbial communities from Kellogg Biological Station, Michigan, USA - KBS Miscanthus M4-2 | ecosystem: Host-associated > Plants > Roots > Rhizosphere > Soil ...
GTCCGGTGGTAGCCAGGGCTACCACCGGACTCCAAGATCTGACGGAAGCTACTGGTTGGGAAGCTGCTCCCTCAGGCGCGCCTCGGCCGCCCGCTGCTCATCGGTGGCGGTGGCGAGGTCCGCCATCTCGTGGACCTGCCGCACCTCGATGACGGCCTCCATGTCGGTGCCTCGCACGGCGACCTCCACCGGGCAGCGCTTCGCCCACTCGATCGCCTCCTCCTTGGAGCTGACCTGGATGATGTAGAACCCGGCCACCAGCTCCTTGGCCTCCGCGAACGGGCCGTCGACCACGGACTTCTTGCCCGCCTTGTAGATCACCCGCGACCCGCGCGAGCTGTCGTACAGCCCCTCGCCCGCCAGTAGCACGCCGGCCTTCACCAGCTCCTCGTTGTACTTCAACATCGCACCGATGAGCTCCTCGGGCGGCATCGGGCCGTCAGGGCCGGCCGGAACCGCACCCTCCCAGCCGGCACCGTCGGCGTCGATCTGCGGGTCGCCCTTGAGCAGCAGCATGAAACGCATGGTCGTCCATCTCCTCGTCGTCACGGATCGCACAGCCGCGACCAGTCTCTACGAGCGCGTCGGACGACCCTCGACGGATTCGACACGAGTCCACCAAGATTTTTAGCAGCCCGAATCAGCCGGCGGTGGCCGCTTCCTCGACCAGGATCGGCTGCGGGACCACACAACCGGCCCGGCAGTACCGTGCCGGATCAACCGATCAGCGACTCGCGGCGGCGCAGCGGCATCCGGTGAACCACCCAGGTTCGGGTCCGCCGGAACGCCGGCCCGAGGCGCGGCACCAGCACCCAGCAGGTCGACGTCAGGGCGGTGCCCACCAGCACGTCGACGATGTAGTGGTTGGCGGTCAGCACCACGGCCGCCACCATCGCCATCGGCAGCAGGACCCCGACCAGCCGCAGCAGCGGATGCCGCGCCGCGGTCACGATCGCCAACCCGATCAGCAGGTTCCAGCCGGCGTGCAGGCTCGGCATCGCCGCGAACTGGTTGGTGAACACGTGCGGCTGCAGCACCCGGTACGCGTGCGAGGTCAGCGTCACGGTGTCGGCCATCCCGAGGTCGGCGAGCCGCGGTGGCGCCACCGGGAACGTCGCGAAGATGACCATCCCGACGCCGCCGGAGAGCATCATGGCGTTGCGGGTGCGCCGGAACACGTCGGGGTGGCTGCGTGCCAGCCACAGCAGCGTCACCGCGATCACCGGCCAGTGGCCCCAGATGTACATCCAGTTGAGCACCGTGCGCACGTGCTCGGAGTTGGCCAGCGCGTGCTGCAGCGCCGGTTCGTGGTAGATGCCGAGCGTCTTCTCCAGCGACACCAGCTTGTGCGCGTTACGCACCGCGTCGGCCACGGCGCTGTCGGTCGCCCCCCGCACCAGGAAGTAGATCGCGACCGCGCTCACCATCACCGCGATCTGCGGCACGAGCCGCACCGGTCGGGGCCGCGCGGGCGGCGCGGCCACCGTCGTCTCAAAAGCCTTTGCCTTGACGGCCTGAGCGCCGCGAATCGTGGTCCGCCCCCGCGGCCTTGCCTGCTGGATCACCATGGCGTCAGCCTCATCCATTGACGCGTTTCAGCCATCCGGATCGCAGACCGGAGATGTCCCTGATCCCGATCCGTAAGGGTGTCACCCAACAAGAATCACGCCGGGCTCCGAAGAACCCGGCGTGATGGTGATCACGATCAACTGACTACCGGTCGTAACGGTAGAGGTCGTACTTGGCCATGATTCCGGTCAGCAGCGTAGTGTAGTTCGGATCGGTGGCGTAGCCGGCCTTGTGCACCTCGGCGGCGAACTGGTTCGGCGCGTCCGAGTAGGCGAACGCCGGCGCGTAGCGGCTCCGGCTGGACAGCGTCAGCGCGTGGTCGCGCAGCGACTCCAGCACCGAGGCGTACACCTTGAAGCTTCCGGTGGTCGGGAAGCACCCACCGGTGCCGCACTCCCTGGTCGGGAACTCGCGGCAGGCCATCGCCAGCCCGGTCGGCTGCCCACCGGGACACTTCATGCCGAAGTAGTTGTTCACGGTGCGCGGGATGTCGCCGCGGCCCCAGCCGGACTCCAGGATCGCCTGCGCCATCGTCACCGACGCCGGCACCTTGTACTCGCGGAAGCTGTGCCGGGCCGGGCCCGCGACCATGGTGATGAACGCCGTCTGCTCGGCGGTGAGGCCGGCGATCGGCGCCGGCACGGGCGGGTCCACGAGGCCTTCGGTCACCCGCGAGTTGCAGCGGTTCGGCGTCCCCGTGACGTTGGTGAGGTACGAGTGCGACACGTAGCGGCCCTCGCCGATGCGGTCCCACAGCGTCGTCGCGCCGCCGGGGCCGTTGACGTTCGCGCCGACCTCCTGGCAGAGGATCGTCACCTGCTGCCCGCCGGAGAGGTTGCCCACCGACGGTGATGTGGTCGACGGTCCACTTCGGACGTTCACCCACTGCCGAGCGCTGGCGCCGACCGGAAGCTCGTCGCAGCGCGCCGGGACACCGGTCATCGACGTGACGTACGAGTGCGACACGTACCGGCCGTCACCGATGCGGTCCCACAGCGTCGTCGCGCCACCGGGGCCGTTGACATTCGCGCCGACCTCCTGGCACGCGATGGCGACGACCTGGCCGCCGGACAGGTTGCCCACCGACGGCGATGTGGTCGACGGTCCACTTCGGACGTTCACCCACTGCCGGGCGGTTCCGTTGACTGTGGTCGACGCCGCCACGGCCGAGGTGGGCACGGCGAGCAGGCCGAGCGGGGCGGCGGCGAGTAGGGCGAGTGCGATCCGTCGCATGAGGCGTGCATCCTTGGGTGCCGGGGTTTGTTCTGACGGATCCCAGGGTTCGTCGGCCAGGTTCCGCCGACCGGTCGCGCGCAGGTGCGGATCGGTAGCCGCTACGCCCGCAGGGCGTCGATCGCCCGGTAGATGCGCGTCGTCGAGATCGGGTACGGCGTGCCGAGGTTCTGCGCGAACAGGCTCACCCGCAGTTCCTCGATCATCCATCGGATCTGCAGCAGGTCGGCGCTCATCGGGACCTGCCCGCGCAGTTCCCGGTACTCCCGCTCGATGTGGTGTATCTGGTCCATCAGTTGCGCGTCGCGGGCGGGTGCGGCGGCCAGGCGGTCCAGCCGGCGTTCGATCGCCCGCAGGTACCGCGGCAGGTCGGGCAGCCGCCACCACCCTGTTGCGGTGACGAATCCCCGGTACACCAGCGCACTCAGCTGCGCTCGCACGTCCGCTGTGGACGGGCTCGCCGGCAACGCCGCAAGCCGCTGCTCGACCGCATAGGCCAGCCCGAGGATCGGCGTCACCTTGCCGACGGTGTCCAGCACGGTGCCGACCAGGTGCGGCCGCACCTTGTCCCGCAGGGCGGCGAAGCCCTCGGCGTCCCAGGCCGGACCGCCGGCGTCGGCGACGAGCTTGTCCAGCGACGCGGCCACGCAGTCGTCGAGCAGGTCGGGCACGCCGCGGTGCGGATTGCGGCCCAACGCCAGCTTCGCGTGGTTCGACAGCCGCTGCACCACCGTGCGCACCGGCGACGGGATCGTCAGCAGCAGCAGGCGGCGGGTGCCGGTCCACATCGCGGCAGCCTGCTCCCCCGTTGTCTCGAAAAGCCGCACGGACACGGACTCGCCGCGATCCACCAACGCGGGGTACGCGGTCACGGAGAAGCCGGCAAGGCTGCCTGAAGGCGGCCGCTTGACCGCGGCGCCTCGTTCCTCGGCACCGCTGGCGGCCGCGAATTCCCGCGTCACCGTTCGCGGCAGTTCGCCAATGGTCCAGTCGCTCAGGCCGTCGACCTCGAGTTCGGAACCCGCGGCCGAGACCGCCGCGCGGACCTCGCCCCGCAGCGACGCCTTCAGCGCCGTGAGGTCGCGGCCCTGGCCGCGAACCTGCCCGCTCCCGTCCAGCACCCGGAACGACATCCGCAGGTGCTCGGGGACGCGGCTCCAATCCCAGTCCTCGCGGGCGATCTGGACGCCGGTGAGCCGCAACAGTTGGTATTCCAGTGCATCGAGCAGCGGCTCGTCGGTGGGGTCTTCGGCAAGCCCGGCCCGCGCAGCTTCGCCCTGCGGCCCGCGCAAGCCGCCGAGTCTGCCCAGCACCTCGGCGACGGTGTCCGGCACCGGGACGAAGTGCCGCCGCACCGGTTTGGGCAGCGACCGGACGAGCGCGGTCACCAGTTCCTCGCGCAGGCCCGGCACCTGCCACTCGAACGGGCCGGCCGAGATCTGGGCCAGCAACGCGAGCGGGACGTCGACGATGACGCCGTCGTCGGGCGCGCCCGGCTCGAACCGGTAGGTCAGCGGCAGGTCCAGGCCGTCGTAGCGCCAACTGCCCGGGAACCCGCCCGGGTCGAAACCCTTCGCGACGGCGTTGAGCAGCAACTCGCGGGTGAACGTGAGCAGATCCGGGCGTTCGCGCCGGGTGCGCTTCCACCACGTGTCGAAGTGCCGCGCCGACACGACGTCGGCGCCGATGCGCTGGTCGTAGAAGTCGAACAGCACCTCGTCGCTGACGACGATGTCGCGCCGGCGGGCCCGCTCCTCCAGTTCGGCGACCTCGGTGAGCAGCGCCCGGTTGTCGTGGAAGAACCGATGGTTGGTGTGCCAGTCCCCCTCGACGAGGGCATGGCGGATGAACAGCTCCCGGGCCAGTTGCGGGTCGATCGGGCCGAGCAGCACGCGGCGCTGGGCGACGATCGGGACGCCGTACAGCGTCACGCGTTCGTACGCCATCGCCGCGCCGTTCCTGGAACTCCAGTGCGGTTCGCTGTGCGCGCGCTTGACCAGATGGCCCGCGAGCGGCTCCACCCACTCCGGCTCGATGCTGGCGTTGATGCGGGCCCACAGCCGGGAGGTCTCCACGAGTTCGGCGGCCATCACCCAGCGCGGCGGCCTGCGGAACAGCGCCGAGCCGGGGAATACAGCGAACTTGGTGCCGCGTGCGCCGAGATACTCGTTCTTGGCGGGGTCCTTGAGGCCGATGTGCGAGAGCAGGCCGGCCAGCAGAGAGGTATGCAGCTTCACCGGATCGGGCTGCGCCACCGCGGTAGGGACGGCGATGTCGAGCGTCCGGGCGACCTGCTTCAGCTGGCCGTACAGGTCCTGCCACTCGCGCACCCGCAGGTAGTTGAGGAACTCGTCGCGGCACATCCGCCGAAAGCCGCTCGACGTGCGCTGCTTCTGCTGCTCCTGCAGGTGGTTCCACAGGTTGAGGTAGGTGAGGAAGTCCGACGTCGGATCGGCGAAGCGCCCGTGCTTCTCGTCGGCCGCCTGTTGCTTCTCGGCGGGCCGCTCGCGTGGGTCCTGAATGGACAGTGCGGCGGCGATGACGAGCACTTCGCGCACGCAGCCGTTGCGGTCGGCCTCGATCACCATGCGGGCCAGCCGCGGATCGATCGGCAGCTGGGAGAGCTGGCGGCCGAGCGGCGTCAACTCCTTGTCCCGCAAGGCGCCCAGCTCCTCCAGCAGCTGGATGCCGGCGGTGACGTTGCGCCGGTCGGGGGGGTCGATGAACGGGAACGCGGCGACGTCGCCCAGGCCCAGCGCGGTCATCTGCAGGATGACCGACGCGAGGTTGGTGCGCAGGATCTCCGGATCGGTGTACTCGGGCCGGTTGACGAAGTCCTCTTCGGAGTACAGCCGGATGCAGATGCCGGCGGCGACCCGGCCGCAGCGGCCCTTGCGCTGGTTGGCCGACGCCTGCGACACCGGCTCGATCGGCAGCCGCTGCACCTTGGTGCGGTGGCTGTACCGGGAGATGCGCGCGGTGCCCGGATCCACCACGTAGCGGATGCCGGGCACCGTCAGGGAGGTCTCGGCGACGTTCGTCGCCAGCACGAGGCGCCGGCCGGTGTGCGCAGCGAACACCTTGTGCTGCTCGGCGATGGACAACCGGGCGTAGAGCGGGAGCACCTCGGTTCCCGGCGCAATGCGTTTGTGCAGTGCGTCGGCGGTGTCGCGGATCTCGCGTTCGCCGCTGAGGAACACCAGCACGTCGCCCGGACCCTCGTGGGCCAACTCGTCGACGGCGTCGCAGATCGCGGCGATCTGATCCCTCGGCTCCTCGCGGCTCTCCGGGTCGTCGACGTCCACCACGGGCCGGTAGCGCACCTCGACCGGGTACGTCCGCCCGGACACCTCCACCACCGGCGCGTCACCGAAGTGGCGCGAGAAGCGCTCGGTCTCGATCGTGGCGGAGGTGATGACGACCTTGAGATCGGGCCGGCGGGGCAGGAGTTGCCGGAGGTACCCGAGGATGAAGTCGATGTTGAGGCTGCGCTCGTGCGCCTCGTCGATGATGAGCGTGTCGTAGCGGGCCAGCGCGCGGTCGCGGGTCAGCTCGGTGAGCAGGATGCCGTCAGTCATGATCTTGACGAGCGTGTCGTCGCCCGTCTTGTCGGTGAACCGCACCTGGTAGCCGACCGTCTCGCCGAGCGGCGTCCCCAATTCCTCGGCCACCCGATCGGCGACAGTGCGGGCCGCGATGCGCCTGGGCTGGGTGTGACCGATCATCCCGCGTACGCCGCGACCCAGGTCCAGACAGATCTTGGGCAGCTGGGTGGTCTTGCCCGAGCCGGTCTCCCCGGCGACGATCACCACCTGGTTCTTGGCGATGGCGTCGACGATCTCGTCGCGGCGCTGGCTCACCGGTAGCTCGTCCGGGTATGTGATCCGCGGCACAGCGGCCCGCCGCCGCGTGACCCGGTCGGTCGCGGCGGCGATGTCCGCGTCGATCGCCGCGAGCGCGGAGTCGCGGTCGCGCGCGGCGCGGGCCTTGTCGAGCCGACGGCGAAGCCGCCGCTGGTCGGCGAGCATCAGCTCACCGAGGCGGCGCCGGCGGTCGGACTCCTCGGACATGACCCGGCAAGGATAGGCAGCCCGGTCGGCGAAGCGCCCCTCGTTAACGCGCTCAGACCGGGCCGCCGGCGGCCGATTGGCAAGACATGCGGACACGGGTCTGGCGGTACTGGCTGGTCTTGGGCGGCCTCGCCGTCGGCGGGTACTTCCTCGTACCCAGTGACATCTGGCAGAGCAACGCGCTCTTCGACATCATCGGCATGGCCTCGGTCGCCGCGACGGTGGTCGGCGTGCGGATCCACCGCCCGTCGAAGCCGATCATGTGGTACTTGTTCGCCGCCGGGTACGGCCTGTGGTCCGTGGGCGACATGGGCTTCGGCTTCACCAGGTACGTGCTCGAAGTGGAGCCCTTCCCGTCCTTCGCCGACGGCATCTACCTGCTCGGTTACCCGTTCCTGACGGCGTTCCTGTTCGTGCTGATCCGCGGCCGCACGTCTCGACGCGACCGGGCCGGCCTCCTCGACGCGAGCATCATCACCACCGGGCTGGCGCTGCTGACCTGGGCGTTCATCATGCATCCCACCGTGTCCAACAACGACCTGACGATTCCCGAGCAATTGGTCCTGCTGGCCTACCCCGCCGGCGACGTGCTGCTGATCGCCATGGTCGCGCGGCTGTTCACCACACCGGGGGCGCGCACACCCAGCTACCGCCTGTTGATGTCGGGTCAGATCGCGGTGCTCGTTGCCGACATCCTCTACGCGTACGTCACCGCCACCGGTGTGTACGAGGGCGGCCTGATGGACGCCGGCTGGCTGCTCAGTTACGTGCTGTTCGGCGCCACCGCGCTGCATCCGTCCATGCGGTCGCTGTCGGAGACGGCACCGGATCGCGCCGTGCGGCTCACCGTGCGCCGGCTCGGCCTGCTCACGGCGACGTCGCTGCTCGCTCCCGCGATCCTCGTCACCCAGCGGCTGGCCCAGCCGGAGGCCATCGACTGGGTCGGCGCAAGCGTGGGCGCGATCGCCCTGCTCGTGCTGGTGCTGCTCCGGATCGCCGGGCTGGTGGCCCAGGTGCAGGACCAGGCCGCCCAGCTCGACGCGCTGGCACACGCGGACGCGCTGACCGGGGTGCCGAACCGCCGGGCCTGGGACCTGGAACTCTCCCGGCACCTCGCCAACGCCCGCCGCAGCGGCGATCCGGTGGTCGTAGCGCTGCTGGACCTGGACCACTTCAAGCGGTTCAACGACCGGTACGGCCACCAGGCCGGCGACCGTCTGCTCAAGGAGGCCGCGGCCGCGTGGCGGGCCCAGCTGCGGGCCGACGACCTGCTGGCGCGCTACGGCGGCGAGGAGTTCGGCGTCTGCGTCACGGGCCGCAGGTCCGCCGCCGTGGCCGAGGTGCTCGGGCGCGTGCAGGCGTCGACCCCGCTCGGCCAGACGTTCTCCGCGGGCGTCGCCACCTGGACCGGCGAGGAGGCGCCCGAACGGCTGGTCGCCCGCGCCGACGAGGCGCTGTACCAGGCCAAGCACGCCGGGCGCAGCCGCGTCATGGTGCACGACGGCCAGACCATCGCGGCGCCGCCCCCGCTGCCGGCCCCGCTGCCGGGCATCACCGCAACAGCAGGTTGAGGTCGCCGAACTCGTGCCACAGATAGCCGCCCTCGATCGCCGCGCGGTAGCACCGGTCGAGCAGGTCGGTCCCGGCGACGGCGGCCAGCATGTCCAGGTGTGACGCGCGCGGCTCGTGGAACCCGGTCAGCAGCCCGGACACGACCCGCACCCCCCGTTCCGGCGTCACGATGAGGTCGGTCCACCCGTGCGCGGGCCGCACCTCGCCGCGGGCGTCGGCCGCCGTCTCCAGCGCCCGCACCGCGGTCGTGCCGACCGCGATGACGCGGCCGCCGTCGTCCCTTGCCCGGTTGACGACGCCTGCGGTGGCCGCGGACACCGAGAACCGCTCGGGATACGGGCGTTCGTGCGCCTCCGGGCTCGCGACGCCGGTGTGCAGCAGCACCGGGGCGAACTGCACCCCGCGCGACACCAGCCGGGTCACCAGCCGGTCGGTGAACGGCCGGGCGGCGCTGGGCATCTCGGCGCTGCCGGGCGTCTGCGCGAACACGGTCTGGTAGAACTCGATCGGCCACTCGCGCGGCACATAGTTGTAGCGGATCGGGCGGCCGTAGCGGTCCAGGTAACCCAGGACCGTCCGGTAGCCGGGAGTGTCCACTGTGGCCACCCAGAGCCGGCCTGCGCTGTACGGGTCGTCCAGCGTCGCAGAGGCGTTGCCGGGCAACGGGTAGCGCTCACCGGCGGCGGCGTCCGGGTACGGTGCCGTTGCCTTCCCGGTGTCGCGGCGCACCTCCACCAGCCAGCGCCCGTCTGCGAGTTCGGTCGAGAAGTGAAGCCGCATGCGGGTGCCGTTCACCGGAACCGCCGCGGGCAGCGTGCCCGACGTGTTGACCACGAGCACGTCGCCGGGCCGCAGGAGCTCGGGCAGGTCGGTGAAGCGGTGGTGCGTCACGGCGTCGCCGTCGCCCACGAGTAGCCGGACGCCGTCGCGGCCCAGGCCGCGGGCCTCCGGCGGCTCGTGAGCCTCCAATGTGGACGGTAGTACGAAGTCGAGGACGGTCATGCTCGTTCACTCCAGACCATGATCGTGGCGCCGGCAGGGCCGGACATCTCGAACCCGTAGTGGCCGCGCGGGTAGCGGCGCGGGGGACGCTCGGCGCCGAGACGCGCGGCGTACCCGTCGACGGCGCTGTCGTCGTCCACCTCGAAGGCGAGCGGCGGCGGGCTGTGCTGGCGGGCGCCGCCGCCGGGCTCGACCAGTTCCACGAAGGCGCCGGCGGCCGCGCGGAGCACGCTGCCCCGCTCGAGGTCGTCCGACCAGCTGTCCACTTCGGACAACCCCAGCCGGACGGTGTAGAAGTCACGCGCCGCGCGCAGGTCACCGACGATGCACGGCAGCCAGAGCGCCTTCACCCCGGCGGTCATGCCGGCACCGCCTGCTCGGCTTCGGTGAGCCGGATGCGGCCCGACGGCGGGCGGGTCTTCAGCAGCCGCAGGAACGCCGGAACCACGGTGGCCGGCTCGGGGCGGTCGCCGATGTCCTCGCCGGGGAACGCCTCCTGGTGCATTCGGGTACGCAGGTCGCCAGGGTCCACCCACCAGACGCGCACCGCGGGCTCCTCGGCCGCGAGGATGCGGCTCGCCTGCTCGACGGCGGCCTTGGCCGAGCCGTATCCACCCCACCCCTCGTAGGGCTCCACCGCGGCGTCGGAGGTCACGTTGACCAGGGCGCCGCCGCGCACCCGCAGGCCCGGCAGGGTCGCCTGGGCGAGTGCCAGCGGCGCCACCACGTTGACCTCGTAGACGGCGCGCAGCACGTCGAGCGGATACTCCGCGAGCGGCGGCTGCGGGCTCGGGCCGAGGATGCCGGCGTTGTTGACCACGAGGTCGGCGCCGCCGAGATCGCCGGCCGCCGCGACGAGGGCGGCCCGGTGCGCCGGATCGGTGACGTCGCCCGGCACGGCCACCGCCGACGGGCCGAGCAACTGGGCGGCGGCGCGCACGGCGGCCACGTCCCGACCGTCGACCACCACCCGCCAACCCGTGTCGACGAGGCCCTCGGCGAGCGCGAATCCCAGGCCGCGGGATGCTCCGGTAACGATCGCAACAGTCATGCGTCCGACGCTATTGCCGCCGTCGCGTGGCGGCCTCGGGCGCGGGTCGCCGGTTGTCTACGCCTTTGGTCCTAGGACCCGTGCGGTTTCCTGCGATCTTGGACTTCTCTCGGTGCCCCGGCACGGAGAGAAGTCCAAGATCGCGGGAAGGGCGGGGGTAGCGTCGCTCGCGTGAGTAACAGTGACCGGGCGGAGCTGCGCGAGGTGAGCGCGGCCGTGCTGGCCGTCACCGCGCACCTGTCCGTGCGCGAGGTGCTCGACACGATCCTGTCCGCCGCCCAACGCCTGCTCGACGCGCGCTACGCGGCACTTGGCATCCCCGACCGCAAGGGCTCGTTCGCCGAGTTCCTGGCCGTCGGGCTCACCGACGAGCAGTGGCGCGCGATCGGCCCGGTGCCGCGCCGGCACGGCCTGCTCGGCGACCTGCTCGCCGACCCGACGCCCGTGCGGCTGACCGACGTGCGGCAGCATCCCCACTACTCGGGTTGGCCGTGGGCGCACCCGCCGATGACCGACTTCCTCGGCATCCCCATCGTCTACGGCGAGGAGATTCTCGGCGAACTCTTCCTCGCGAACAAGCGCGCACCGGGCGGCTTCACGGCCGACGACGAGGAACTCGGCCAGTTGCTCGCCGGCCACGCGGCGATCGCGATCGTCAACGCCCGGCTGTACGAGCGCAGCCGGGAACTGTCCATCGTGGAGGAACGCAACCGCATCGCCCGGGAGCTGCACGACGCCGTCACCCAGAAGCTGTTCAGCCTGCGGCTGACCGCCGAGGCGGCGGCCGCGCTGGTGACGACGGACCCGGCGCGGGCCGCCGCGGAGCTGGTCACCGTCAAGCGCCTCGCCGCCGACGCCAGCGAGGAACTGCGGGCGGTGGTGGCCGGCCTGCTACCGATCGATCTCGCCGGCGACGGCCTGGACGTGGCGCTGCGCAAGCAGATCGAGCTGCTGAACCGGGTCCACGAGCCGACGATCCGGTTCCGCGCCGAGGGCACCCCGAGGCTGCGCGCCGACCGCGAGGAGGCCGCTTACCGGATCGCGCAGGAGGCGCTGCACAACGCCTTGCGGCACGCGACACCGTCGCGGATCGAGGTGACGCTGCGCTGCACCGGATCGGTGGTGCAGCTGTCCATCGTGGACGATGGGGCCGGCTTCGACCTGAGCACGCCCGCCGGCGCCGGGCACCGGCTGGGGCTCGCCTCGATGCGGGAGCGTGCCCGCGCGGCCGGCGGCAAGCTCGACGTCGCCTCCGGCACGGCCACCGGGACGACGGTGCGGGTGACGCTGCCCGCCGGCGACGCGTAGCGTCTCTTCGTATGAGTGCGCCGATCCGGGTGCTGGTGGTCGACGACCACCCGGTCGTGCGGCAGGGCCTACGCACGTTCCTCGACCTGCAGGACGACATCACGGTGGTCGGCGAGGCGGCCGACGGCGACGCCGCGCTCGCCGAGGCACTTGAGCACTCCCCCGACGTCGTCCTGCTCGACCTCCGCATGCCCGGCGCCGACGGCGCGAGCGCGCTGCGCGCCTTTCGCGAGCACGAGGTGCCCGCGAGGGTGCTCGTGGTCACGAGCTTCACCGACCCGTCGGCGGTGCTGCCCGCCCTGCGCGCCGGCGCCGTCGGCTACGTCTACAAGGACGTCGACCCGCCGGCGCTGGCCGCCGCGATCCGGGCCGTGCACGCCGGCCACGTGCTCATGAACGCCGACGTCGCCCGGCTGCTCGCCAGTGGTACTGGCGGCTCAGCCGCCCCGGCCGGCCCCGATCTGACCCCGCGCGAGCGCGCCGTGCTCGCCGAGATCGCCCGCGGCCGGTCGAACCGGGAGATCGCGCGCGCCCTGAACGTCGCCGAGAAGACGGTGAAGACGCACGTCAGCGCGATCTTCACCAAGCTCGGCGTGGCAGACCGCACGCAGGCCGCCCTGCACGCCGTCCGCTCCGGCCTCGTCTGACCGCGATCTTGGACGTCTACCAGCGCTCCAGCGACAGTGGACGTCCAAGATCGCGAGAAAGCGTGGGCGTGTGTGCGCCGCGGCGGCGGCGGGACGGGCGGGCGCCGAAGCTGCCGAGCGACGCCTCCAGCAGCGGCAGGGCGTGCAGCACCTGGCCGGTCCTGATCAGCAGGTTCCACACCGGCTCGAACTTCTTCCAACCGCCCGCGTAGGCCAGGTGCCGCAGCCGGTCCCGGAGCACCGGTTTGGTCGCAGCGCCGCGCCACAGCGCGCTCCACCGGTAGAAGTCGCGGTACGCGCGCCGGTAGCCGGTTTCGAGTTCCGACGCGGTCATGCCGACCGGGTCGTACACCACGTGCCGGGTGTCGTAGCGGTCCCAGTTCCGGTGCCGGATGCGGCCCTGCGCCTCGATCCTGTCGAACAGCGCGGTGCCGGGGTACGGCGTCATGATGTGGAACGTCGCGGTCTCGATGCCCTGCGACACGGCCCAGTCCACGGTCCGGTCGAAGACGTCGGGACCGTCGCCGTCCATCCCGAACACGAAGCTCGCGTTGACCATCACACCGGCCTCGTGCAGCCGTCGAACCACGTCGGAGTACGAGCGGTCGACGTTCTGCCGCTTGCGCTGCTCCGTCAGGTTCACCGGGTTGACCGTCTCGAAACCGACGAACAGGCTGCGCAGTCCCGCCTTGACCGCACGCTCCAGCAGCCCCGGCCGCAGCACCGAGTCGACGGTGCCGGCCGCCTGCCAGACCCGTCCCATGCCGGCCATCCCCGCGAACAACTCCGACGCGAAGCGCCGGTTGCCGAACAGGTGGTCGTCAAGGAAGTACAGGTGGCTGCCTGGCAGCCTGTCGATCTCGGCCAGCGCCGCGTCGACCGTCTGGGTGTAGAAGCTCTTGCCGCCCTCGAAGAACGCGTCCTT
>Ga0068868_100002245_pt1 | contig 13360 bp, 12 predicted proteins | sample KBSMisM42_FD_64660 | JGI IMG/M metagenome (GOLD analysis project Ga0068868, IMG submission 64660) | Miscanthus rhizosphere microbial communities from Kellogg Biological Station, Michigan, USA - KBS Miscanthus M4-2 | ecosystem: Host-associated > Plants > Roots > Rhizosphere > Soil ...
ACCTGTCAAACCCAAAATTGCCCCCGAGGTCAGATCCTCGCTGTCATGTATCTTCTTCGAGGTAGTCTGCTAGGTTAACGCGAAAGAGTTCCGCGAAACCCGGGCCCTTTCCCCGTGTTCGCGAAGGTCCTTCGAGGTGACGCCGCGATCTCGTCGATCTTTCCAAACAGGTCCGATATCGGCGGAAACCGAGAAGTGGCGTATGTGGAGTTTCTCAAGGCTATCTGCCGGCTTCTTGCGTGACCGCCTTGGGTGGCTTCGTGTTCGGGCTCGACGGCTCTGAATCTCGTCAGATCAATGTCCTTGTGTATACCGATCAGAGCACGCAGTTCCGATTCCCCAAGGGCGACAAGACGTTCACGTGCATTGACGGGTGCTTAGGGGTTGCCTCGATCAAGTCTTACCTCAATACCGCACAACTGGAGGATGCACTCGAAGGCATTGCCTCATTGCCGGCGAAAACCGAGTCTGCGGCCAAGGTCAATCCACTGCTAACGGCGAAGAGAATCCATGAATGGCCTTACAAGGTCATCTATGCAAGTGACGGGATGAGTATGGTGACGTTGATGCAGTCACTTGAAGCGTTCTACGGTAGGCACAAGAACGTCCCTATGAACCGGCGGCCCAATCTCATCCACGTCGCGGGGAAATACTGCATTGAGCGCATCGGCCCTGCAGGCGGGGCCACACGCGATGGCACCAAGCTGCCGCCGAACGGCTTCCACGGCATGGATGCGCCAAGAATTGACGTATACGCATTGGCCACAACAGTCGAGGAACTGCACAGGATATCGACGACGGTGCCACAGATCCTGTTTAACTTCACTCTTATCGACAATCTGCCGTTGTAGGCCAACGGATCGCGCGGGACTACCTTCGCAGCCTGAATCCACTACGGACAGGTGTTGTCGGTGATAGGTACACGCGAAGTGCTCGACCGAGGCTTGTTGGTCACCGCAACGAGCTCTGGCCAGCGATGTATCAGGCGCACAATGGCCTGATTCTGCTTCACTAAGACCCTGCGGGACGATGTGCGCTCGGAGGCCACGGCCAGCGCCTGCGAGCTGAGCCTGGAGCATGCGCAAGCGCTGCGCGCCTTGCTGGTCGTTGGTGCGCCCAATACCGCCGCTGCGGTCCTGCGCCTTCAATACGAAGCTCTTTTGCGGGGCGGCTGGTTGGTGTATTCAGCCACCGACGCAGAACTGGCTCGCGCGACCGGCGACATGAGCCTGCAGGGTCAGGCGAGCGCGCAGCACCTGCCCAACGCCAAGGAAATGTTGGATCGGCTCGTGACGATGATGGCGGCGCAGCCTGCGTTGGTGGGTCTGGTCAGCCCGCTCCAGGAAATCCGCGATCAGTCGTGGAAGGCTATGAACTCCTTTGTCCATGCGGGCCTTCACCCGTTGCACCGATCCAGCGAGGGCTTCCCCGCGCCACTGGCGGATCAATTCGTGCGCAATTCGAACGGGATGATGCATATGGCGGCACGCTTGCACGCCAGGCTGTCGCTTGGCCTCGGCGCGCCGGTGGCCGCTCTCGAATGCGCCTTCACGGGTTTTGAGGACTGCCTGCCGATGAAACCGAAGCAGGGCGGCACTAAGAAAAGTGACTAGCTGGTCCGGCGCTCGGCGGCCTCGCTCTGAAGCGTCCCTGCGCAGCCCCTGCTATTTCTTCGGCGCCTTGGGTTTGTCCCGCTCCTGTGCGGTCGCTGCCTTGTCGGGGACGGCCATACGGCGCGGCCTCGCTTCGCTCTCCTGCGCGCGTTGGCGCGCATCATGGCGCACGAACAACCTCGGGTCCGCAGGTGCAGCGGATATTGGGGGGCTCGCCGCAGGCGCCGGTTCCTTCAGGGCCATGATCAGAGCAAGCGCTTCAACCGGATCGCCGGCATCGAGGATGTAGTCCCGAGCGCGCCGCCGCCGCTCGGGCAAGACGATGACCACGCTCGGGCCGGCGGACTCACGTCGCTTCAAGGCGCCCAGGGCGACCCTCGCCTCGCGCTGGGGACCCTCGGGCATCGCAATGACCACGCCGGGCTCGCGCGCCACCTCGAAGTCATAACTGCAAAAGAGAGGCAGCTGGACCCAGGCTTTCGGGAAGCACGGCAATGGCTGAGCGGCTTTCACGGGAGATTCGCGGCGGCGGGGCTGCCATACAAACAGGGGCGAATCCTGTCGCAGTCTACCGGGGCCTATCGCGTTCCATGGGGTGCGCACTTTTTGGCGCGGGACGGGGATTGTTACAAAAAGCGGGCACCGTGTCAACTTTTAGGCGAACTTCAACAAACAACACCACTCAATATTTGCAATACAAACTCCTGTACAAAACGGCAGCTTCAATCTACAATTTCTCGATGGCTGAGGAGCCACGCCATACCACTACATCGGGAATTCAAAGAATGAGCTGTTCGGCATGGAAGTGACCATGACTGCGAAATCACGCAAGGCGAAGCCTTCTTCCCCCGCAGAGTCGACTGCACCATTGACGTCTTCCGACGAGACAGTGGAAACCCTGGCCCCCAGCCAGCTCACAAAGCGACGAATACCGGTGGAGTCCATGCATCTCAATTTGAGATTAACTGGCGAGGCGGCCGAGATCTATCGCTATCTTGAGAAGCAGACTCCGTCTATCACCGATTCACTGCGTATTCGAGACTGCGTTCGCATTGCAGCTTTCCTGTGCGCCAAGAAGCAGCAAAACGAAGCCGTCACTGTGGCCATCGACGGCAAAGCCGAAGACCTGCTTGAATACATCGGTGCGTTCTATCCGCAAACTCCGATGGACACCCGCCGCCGCGCGGCGCGCTGACTCTCTTACCTCGTTTCTCGTTCAAGGTGCGTCCTGGTTTCCAGGACAGGCGTTTTGACGACTCGATAAAACCCGAGTCGATCGCGCTGCGGCGCGGCGGCTGACGTCCACGATGTCGGCCGGCCCGCCGACTTCGCCACGAAGCCTTTCCAATCTCCGAAAGAACTGCGCGCGGTTCGCCCGCGTGCGCCTCGCCGCGCCGGTGAGCTCCTTGAAGCGCGCCTTGTCCTGCCTGGCCAGCGTCCCCCGTTGCGACCCCTCGTTTGAGCGCCGTGCTGCCGCAAGGCCATTGCGGCGGAGAACATAGGAATTGAAGTGAATATAAAACATGTATTACAATGTCCTGCCATCGGCGAGTTTTAGTGCCGGGCGGTCCCGCTAGCCGCATCCCGCGACCGGCGATTCGCAATCTATTTACCAGGAATCAAGACATGGGCATCCATTTCGACCTCAAACGCAGCGTTGACCAATTCATGTTCAACCTGAAGGCCGCCAACGGCGAGACCGTTCTCACCAGCGAGCGCTACAAGACCAAGCAGGGCGCCGAAGGCGGCATCGCGTCGGTGAAGACCAATGCGCCGCTCGAGGCCCGCTACCGTCGCCATGACGGCCGTGCCGGCCCGTACTTCACCCTCGTCGCCGCCAACGGCGAGCCGATCGGCACCAGCGAGGCCTACTCGTCCAACACCGCACGCGACAACGGCATCGAGTGGGTCAAGACGAACGCGCCGTCGGCCCCGACGGTGGACAACACCTGAAGCCTCAACCTCGACCCGGACGCTCCAGATGCGAATCGCGCTTGCGGAAATCGGCTCAGGCGGAGAATTCCGCCCGACCAGCCGCTTCCGCGCGGTGTGCTCGATCGCCGACGCCTACGGCTGCGACATCGCCATCCCCAATGCCACCGGCATCGGGGATGTGTTGATGTACACCCGCGTGGTCGAAGAGTTGGGCATGCGCAAGGGTCGCCCGCTCAACATCCTCACCGGTCCGATGCAGCCGGTGGACGTCGGTACCGTCGGCCATGAGGAGCCGTACCCGATCTGGAAGGGCAACCCCTTCGTCGACAGCATCATCGACCCCAGCGGCACCGTGCCCGAAGTCCTGCGCGACATCAACGCCGTGCACGAGACACACTGTCAGTTCGGCCACATGATCGCGAACATCTGCGCCGAGTACGGCCTGGTGCCGCGGGAACTGCGCCCCAGCCTCTACCTCTCGGAGGAAGAGCGCCGGCAGGCATTGGCGTTGTTGGCCCCACTGCCGCGTCCCGTGCTGTGCGTGCACCCGTACGGCACCAGCTCGCCGAAGGAAACTCACGCCTGGTACCGGGACGAGTGGGTGCGCCTGCTGGCCGAGATGCCCAAGGACGTGTCGGTGGTCGAAGTCGGCCTGCATGGCAAGGAAGACAAGGGCCTGGCCACTACCAAGTTCGAAACCACGCTGCGCCAGATGATGGCCATCCTCTGGGCCTCGGACATGTTCATGGGTTTCGACAGCTCGGTCGCGCACGTGGCGACCGCCTTCAGCAAGCCGGCGCTGGTGCTGTGGGATCCGCTGCGCAAGAACGAGATCGACGAACGCTTTCGGCCGGGCTTCGGGCCTGCGGCCTACGCGCGTTGGAGCTACCCGCAGAACAACAACCTCATGCTGCTGGGCGAGACCCACGGCGAAATCCGCAAGATCGCGCTGCGCTGGATCAGCGACATCTGCCGCTCAATAGGCGCCCACGGCTAGGGTGAGGTCGCCGCACCGTACATGGCGGTGCGCCCAGGCGGGCGGGGGCACGGGCCACAGCCACTCGGGCTGCTCACCGTACTTTTGCGCCAGCTCTGTCATGCCCAAACCGGGCGCGATCGCCATGACATTTCGCCATAGCTCGAAGAACACGCCGCAGCTTCCGGGAATGCGATCCGGCGGCACCAGCGGAGAGGGCTCGACCGGCAACTTGTGCGCGGCAGCCACGCATGCGTTGAATGCGCGGGAGACCAGCTGCGTCATGCCGTCGCGCTGACCGACGAGTGGCTCAAACTCCGCAACGAAGGCCGTGAGCTGGCGCTTGGCCAAGGCCTTGTTCCCTTCCAGGACACTGAGGACGAGTTGGTCGTTGAGCGCCGGCAACTCGAATTCCCTGAGGTGGTACAGGTTCACCATCGTCAAGGTCCTGGTTGTCCAATGACGGGCGCCGTCCAAGTCGCCCGCGCGCAAACACAGCGAACCGCGCAACAGGCTGGCCCGCGTCAGGACCTCGGAGAACCGGCCGGCGGAGGCCAGCCGCCACACGTTGTCGAACAGGTCTTCGTCGAGCTCCCGGCCCAGGTGCAGCGTTTCGAGCGCGAGCACGTCCAGCTCGTTGTAGGTCCGCTGGCAATCGTCGCGAGCCAAGTCGACGCCCTGGCGAAACAGCGAGATCGCCGCTTCAGGCTCGCACGGCGCATGAAGCGCCCCTAGTTCCGAGCAGATAACCGCGCCCTCATTGGACCGGAGCCCGTCGCCCAGGTGGTTGAGTGACAGCGACGCGAGCTTGCATCCGATCACGGGATAGCCGAACCGGGCGCAGAACAGGACCAGCCGATTCATGATGGAGTTGAAGGTGACGAGCGTCTGACGGCGCTTCAGCACGGCCAGCGCGTTGGTCAGGAACGTGACGGGCTCCATCAACTCGAGATCGATCCCGATGGCCCGCCGCAACGCGTCGGTGGCGACGGCCTCGGCGATGCTGAAGTCCACGCTCCCACTGCGCTGGGCTTCATCGGCCAGCTGGAGATAGCGCTGGCGAGCCACCAGCAGCGAGTCGGACACCCACGCCGCCCATGCGAGACCGCTCATAAGGTCGAGCCGCTCCTCGATGGCTGACTCCGGCAACACCTCAAGCAACTGCGACAGGAAGGCCACGAGATGGCCGTAGTCGCTGTCCTCGCGGGCAGCCTCAGCGCCCAGCCGGAGTTCTACCTCCAGCGCGACGCGGTCGCCAATGACCGCGAAGATTCTGGCCCGCAACCGGCGGATGCCGAGGTCTTGCGCGTCCGCATCCTGCAGCAGGCTCTGGGCGGCCGCGCGGGCGGAAGCCTCGAATCCGGAACACTCCACGGCGACCGACACAACGGCCGTCCGGAGCAAATCGTGTCGGAACACAATCTGGCCGTCCGGGCGTCCCTGCGCGAGTCCAGCCTGGTCGAGCGCGAACTGCAGTGCGCCCAGGGCCTGCGGCGATAGCGACAAGGCCCGCCGCACCCACGCCTGGGCCACTGCGCTCTCACACAAGGCGATTAGCCCGAGTTGGATCGTGACGCCGGCGGCGTCCTCGAACGAGTTGCGCAGGCAGGTGCGGATACGCTGTTCCAGGATCGCGGCACCGCCCGCGGGAACAGCGTCGGCCAGGAGCCGGGCCGGCTGCAGGATCGTGAGGCCCGCCGACCGGTCAGGCCGGGATCCCACGAATCCCAGTTCCAGCAAGCGCTGGATGTAGCTGTCGACAAACAAGGGCAGGCCCCCCGTTCGCTGCATCAGGCAGTTCGTGATCTCAGGCGTGATGTGCTGAAACAGCTGCTCCGCCGCAGTCCCGAATTCGCCGGCGGTTAACGGCAGCAAGGTCTTGGTGACCAGCACCTTTCGGATCTTGAGCTGGACGCGCTTCACCAAGGCCTGGAAGGCTGCATTCGCGGCCGCGTCAGGTTGCCGGTACTCCAGCACCAGCCGGGCCCCACCCCAGCTCGCGTCGTCAAAGGCGACGATCAGCGCCCACAGCTGGTTGGCGACCTGGTCCTTGAGGAGGTGGCAGTCGCGCAGCACGATCATTCGCGGGCCCATGCGGGTGGCGATCCGTGCCAGCAAGCCGACATTGGCTTCCAGCGCCCGCGAGTCGATCTCCTTGGACAGCAGCGCCCGCTGAACGGCCGCCGCGACTTCCTGAAAATTGGCTTGGTGGATGGGAGGCGTCAGGCAGGCGTTGAGCAGCGCGGCGAGCAGCGCGTCCTGGTGCTCTTCGGTCACCGTGAACGAGGTGACATCGAAGCCGAAACGCCCGCGCAGGCCTTCGGCGACCTTCTCGATGAAATGCGTCTTGCCGACCCCCGCCTCACCATCGATCAGGGCTAGCCGGTGGTGTCCTGCCGGCCCGAGCTTGGTCGAAAGGTCCTTGGTTGCGCGAGGCCGAAGTTCCGGCAACACGGCGCCTCCGCCTTCGACCTGCAGTTCCACGAGCGGCATGCCGGCCTGCATCGCGCCCGCGGCCAGTTTGGCAGTGACGCGATAGCTGTCCTGCGGCGCCAGTCGCGAGGTGTCGATGAGAAAGCTGTGCCTGACGGTGGCCGACGGATCGTGGGTCCCGGAGCCGACTTCGGTCCAACTGCCTTCGGGAAGGCCGCCAAGGCCGAACTCGCCGACGCGCGCTTGTGGCAGTTCGAGGGTGAGCATCAGCAAGCATCCTCTTCGCAGCGGGAGTCGCCGGCTGGACGCAGCGGAGGAGGCAATCTCCGTCGCGGTGTACGCCGAACACTCTGTGATCCACCAGGCGAGCTCGCGCGCAGCGGGGCCTTCCGCGGCGACTGCCGGCGAGCTGCCAACGATGGCCGTTGCGTTGAGGTTGAGAAGGTGGTCCGTTTGCCAGTGGCGAAAGGCAATCGACCTGAAGATGGGGCTGCCCTCGTCCCCGATGTCGAACAGGCGGGACGCGTAGGTCGAGATCTGCGGCTGCAGCCGGGTGCGCGACACCACGTGAACGCTGTCCGGCTGGTCTGCGATCGCCACCACCATGATCTTGGCGACGTTGTCCAATTCGAGGGCGCGGCCATAGTTCTTGCACTCGAAGTAGTGCTTCCTGTCCTTGCCCAGCATGCCGCCGGTGGATGGTTCGAGGACGACGTAGTCCACCGGTCCCTGTGCATGGTTTTTCACGGAGAGGACGTGGGGGTCCGTGAAGAGAGTGTCGAGCAGCCGCTCAAACACAAGGTCCTGGTACTCCACGCCGCTGAGCGTCGAAATGTCCACCCTGCCGGCCCGCACCTCATCAAACAGTTTGCTCATGACTCCCGGTGTCCTTCTTTGGAACTGGCGCGGCGCGAGTGCTGGCGCCGCCAATCGGCGCTGGAATCACGTCAGTGCGGCCCCTCCCGCACGCACCGGGGAATATTAACCCCGCCCTTGAGCTGAGCCCGCGCTGTGGACTGCGCGCGCGGTGCGCCGTCTGCCGCCCTCAATGGCTGTATGCGCGTACAGGGCGAGGTCATCGTGGAGGAGCCAGGGAGTTGGGGGCAGCGCCGGGCGGACCCGGTCGGGTCCAAGGCGCGGGAGTTTTTCAGCGCATCGCCCGGGAGTTTTCATCATGCCAGGACTGTGGGTCGGCGCAGCATGGGCAGGGCTAGCTAGACGAAATTCAAAAGGAGGCGGCCGATCGAATTGGTCATGTCCCGAGCCAACACAGCCAGCCACCGTTGCGAGTCACCCGCGAAATGCGCCTCGCTGAAGCCGTTGCGCGAATTGGCCACTGCGTGCGTCATCGTCGGTAGCGCGTTGACGATCTGCTCGGGATAGGGTCCCTGTGCCGCGAGTTTCAGCGCGATGTCATCTTTCACCGTTCGGCACAACTGCATGAGGTCCGACAGGTCGGCTTGGGCGGGCACGTGCCTGCGGATATAGGTCTTGTACAGGCCCTCGAGGCAGGAATAGCTCAGAGTCGTCGCACGGTTGTAGTGGCCGGCGTCGATTGCGTGGTCGATGTCCCGCAGGCTGTTGTTCAGCTTTTCGGAATTCCAGAGATCAATCGGCACCAGAGTGACCGGGACAGCGTAACCACCGCCGAACACGATTCCACGAAGGATTTCGGCGTCCTCGCGGGCATGAGGTTCGATTCCATCGATGAAAAGGCGATAGGCGTGAAACCGCTGCTGCTCGGGCATGGCCTGGAGCATTTCCCAATAGAACGACTTGCGGGAGGTACTGCGCCCCTGGCTCGTCAACAGAGGAATCAACTGCTCGTAGCTAGGCGACCCGGGGTCGACCTGCTGCAGCATGCGGCAGAAGTCCGAACCGGAGCAATAGATGAGCGAGCCTTGGCGGTTCAGCACCGGGAACAGGTGGTTGAACGCCGCGATCCAGTTGACGGGCGCGCCGGGATTCAAGGCGCGGCTCCGACCTCGGCCAGCTCCGGTTGCAGGACAGGCACCGGCTCCAGGAACTTCTTTAACGCCTCTTGCTGCGTAGCGAGAAACGGCGCGTCCTTCACCTTGGAGTGGAGATTGAGCAAGCGCTTCTCGGCGCGGATCAAGATGGTTTCATAAAGCATGGGATAGATCTTGACTTCATCGCCTTCCTTGCGCGGCTCGTTCTCCCCGTGCTCGATCTTGTCACCGAGCACAAAGCCGTCGATCCGTGTGCCCTTCTGTAGGTGGCCCCTGGCGCGTAGTTCCTTCACGTACTTCCACACTTGCCCTTTCTCGTGGCTGCCGAGGGTCAGCCCTGTTGTCTTGAGGTCGATGATGACGAGGTGGGCGACGCCGTCCTCGTCGTGGTCATCGTTGTACGAGGCTCTCGCGTAAAAGCCGACGCTGCTGTCCGGAAGCGCCACGAAGTCGGGGCGGTCACGCGATCCCTTGCCGTCATCGTCCTTGAAGATCGTCTTGATGACGTGCGTCATGCCCTTGTTCGATGTGAACTCGATCGACTCGAACTGGGCGCCGAACATCCACAGGCCGCGCTCAAACAGCGGTTGCAGCTCGTGCACCTCGTCCACGCCGACTTCTTTCAGCTTGGCGCGCAGCTCCGAAATGAGTTTTAGCCGATTCTGAATCTCGTCCAGCACCAGCTTGGCCATGCCGATCGTCCACTCGTCCAGGATTGCGTGCAGCGTGTCGTAGTCATTCGGCTCGCACCGGTGGAGGAGGTTGAGCAGCCCGTAGCGCGATTTCGACTGTTCCAGCTTGGCGAGGATGCTCGAGAGTTGCACGATTTCGTTCTCACCGAAATTCGGACACGTGTCAACCACCTCGTTGATGAAGCTTTCCACGCGGTCCTTGCTGACTGGGGACAGTGTGTTCATCGTGTTGCCGACGCGCTGAATGACTGCGTCTCGCCTGGCATCACGCTCGTTCCGGCTGCTGTCGAGGATGATCTGGCGAATTCGGTCCTGGACGACCTCGCGCGTACGGGCCCACGCTGGACTGGACTCCTTGAACTCGCTCCAGTCTTCGGTGACGGCGTCGTACTCGTTGAGGAAGTCGGCCTGAACGATGAAGGTGAAGCGCTTGGCCTCCGAAGTCCGGCCATCGAGGATGCGCTCGTAGTCGCTCTGGCTCCACTTGCATTGCCCGACTGCCCGGTTCTGCACCCACCACGCGATTCCATGCTGCTTGGTGGTCTTGTCCGCCTTCTTTGTGTCGATATGCAGAATCTGGACCTTGCCGAAACCCTCGACGTCCACCTCCTGTCTGGAGAGCTGGTCCGGGATGTCGTTGAATGTGATCTGGGTCTGGCCGAGGAAGACCTTGAATGCCGGGTTGGCCAAGAACCGGCTGCCGATCAACTCGCGTGCCTTGTCCTCGGTAAGCAGCAACGGGGGAATGTCGCCGGTGCCCTCGATCGTCGTGCCATGACCCTGGACCCCTTCCGGAATCCACAAAACTTCATCCAGCACCAGCGGATTGGTCGCAGTCCGACGGACCGTGCATGCGAACTGCTGTCCGTCCCTGCGCGACGTGATGACGTATTCGCCGGCGAAGCAGAAGCTGGCGAAGCGTCCCTTTCCGTTCTTGCCGAACACCGTCCGGGGCGGGCCGATCACGTCCGGTGGCGGGGCCGCCTTGCTGCCCTCCGCGGCCAGCCGGTTGTAGGCGATGGTCCGCCAGATGTGCTGGAAGGCTTCGCGCGTCATGCCTTTGCCGTTGTCTTCGATCTTGAACTGGCGTTTGTCCTTGCGGTTGGGCAAGGTGATCCTGACTTCGGTGGCGTAGGCATCCCAGCAATTCGCGACCAACTCCACAATCGCCGTCGATGGGTCTGACACGATGGGTCCAGCGTAGCTCTCGAGGAAACGCTCGTCGTAAAGAAGGGACTGCTGCTGCATCTGGTTCTCCCGTTGGTCCTGCTAAGGCCTCACCACCACTGATCGTAGCGTCCGCACAAGCAGGAAATCGTCGGGTGCCTGAAAGGTCAGGTCTCCGGATGAATCCATGCTGACCTCGCTGAGCCGCTGGTGCGACAGCGCACCCGGCGGCAACGGATGCCGCGCGAACGGGTTGTGCAGGACGTACAGGCCATCCACCAGGTGTTCCTGGTACTCGTGTTTGAAGCGCGTGAGGATCTTCGGCAGAAGCCCGTCGTCGCCGGGATGGAACGTCTGGTAGATGGTGTGCGCCCCCGGGTTGTCCGCCAGCGCGCGCAACTTGCCCCATGTCGCCAGCGGGCTGTAGATCACTGCCGACACGTCGGCGCAGGAGTCGTCGCAGAACAGCCCGACCGGAACGTCGGCTGTGGGCGTTTTGGGCGCCGCGCCGACGTTGTACCGGACCACGTCAGTGGCATCTCTTGGCGTGGCGGCCTCGTCGAAGTACAGGCCGTACAGCGCCGCCAGGACCGACCGGCTCGCCGCGAAGTGCGCATAGGGGCGGTCAAATGCGCCGATCGCGATGACGTAGGGTTTGCCCTGCGCCTGCGGAAGAGCAGCGTACCGGTTGCGATACCGCCTCACTTTGGCATCGAAGGCGTTGCAGATGCGGATTGCCGCCTGGATGTTGAAGTCGGTAAAGTCCTCCGGGATGTCCTGCCTGGCGTCGTAACCGAACGCCGGCGGCCCGCCTTGTGCCGGACCCGCGATCGTCGCCTCGATTGAAAAGGCGTGCGGCTGCACCACGACGAAGTCGGGCGCGTCGAACGACATGTCGAGCGTCAGCCGCAGCTCGCCCAGTACCGCATGCAGATAGAGCTCCCAAAAGGAGGACTCGAACGTGAGCTGCAACTCCTGGACGAACTTGCCGTCGCGATCCAGGAAGCCTTCGGCCCACGACGCCAACGTGGCGCGTTCCGGACCGTACTCGTCGCGCATGAGGAGCTGGAAGATGGGATGTTGCCGCGCCTTGGGTACGACAGGAGCGAAGAGGTCAAGGCTCATTGGGGTAGGAAGTTCGATCAAGCAGGACGGATGCCAAAGGTGGAATGCCGCGCATCCGTCCATGATGGGGCTTTTTGGGGTTTCCGCATTCGGCCATCCGTCGAGTTGGAATTCGACCCGCCGATACCACGCCACTTGAGGGCCATTGTGCGTGGCATGGCCCTCGTCAAGACCTGGCTGGCGAATTCACGAATAAGACCAGGGTGAAAGTCGCGAGGCACAGCGCTAGCCGGGGTTGCGGGACCGAGGTTCCTGACATTGGGCGCGAAAGGCAACTACCGGCGCATTGGTTGCACGAAGCCCGCCAACACTTGGCGGGCCGACGAAGAAGCCACGTGTGCCTGTCGGGCGCGCTGCACGACCGATGACGGCGGCCTGATCGTTGGGCCTGTAGTGGCGAGCCGCGCTGCCGTCATCGCGCTGTCCGCCGGCCGCGACTGCCCGCCAACTCGTGCAACGCCAATTCGCACAGCGCCTCGACCTGGGTGGTTGCCCGCCTAGGTTTGCCGAGAAAGGGCGCGCCCGTGCCGGTCAGCACCCAGTGCAGGTTGGGCACGGCCAGCCCCCGCACATCCAGCGCACCGAGCTTCGCCAGCGTTTCGCTGTCGAGGAAGGTCGTCCCCTCACGCACGCGGCTGAGAGTCGAGGCATTGGCGTGCCCGAGCTCGCGGCCGATCGCCGCCTCGCTCCGATCGACAAGCGACAGCAGTGCGATCACGCGCGAGCACTGCTCGCGCAGGAGAACCTGGTTGCGCTTTCGCCGTCCCATGTTTTGACATTATCATGATTTCACTGATAATATCAAAACTACTTCCGGAGGCTTTCCATGGACGAAATCCGCTTTTATCGGGCGAGCGACGAAACCTACGGCTGCTTCAGCAACCTGTACAAGCGGCCGGTGGAGTTCGAGAACGAGGTGTTCGATACCGCGGAACACGCCTACCAGGCGGGCAAGGCGCGCAAGCCGGAAGTGCGGACCTGGATCCTGTCAGCGCCGAGCCCGGCGCTGGTGGCGATGGCGGCCCATGGCCTTTACTGGTGGGACATCCGCTCCGACTGGTCGAAGATCAAGTTCGACCGGATGCGGCAGGTGCTGAGAGCCAAGTTCACGCAGCACGAGGACTTGGGGGAAATTCTTCTGAGCACTGGGGACCTGCGCCTGGTGGAGAGCGCAACGGTCGACAACCCGGTGAACCGGCTCTGGGGTGAAGTGAATGGCCAGGGCAAGAACATGCTCGGCCAGATGTTGATGGACCTTCGGGCCCAGCTGCAGCTGGAGGCCGCTGCCGCCGTCAAGCCGCGCGCGCGGCGTTCCTCAAACGAGCGTCTGGCAGCATAGATTCCGAACGGTGGTGCTGTCGGGAAGGGATGGGTCGGCGCGGAGGTACCCGGTCTTTGATGCCGGCTCGACATCCGCAAGACCGTACTGATGGTCTTGCAACATCCGGA
>Ga0068868_100002247_pt1 | contig 13350 bp, 6 predicted proteins | sample KBSMisM42_FD_64660 | JGI IMG/M metagenome (GOLD analysis project Ga0068868, IMG submission 64660) | Miscanthus rhizosphere microbial communities from Kellogg Biological Station, Michigan, USA - KBS Miscanthus M4-2 | ecosystem: Host-associated > Plants > Roots > Rhizosphere > Soil ...
TTCACGCTCTCGGGCGGGCACCTGTTCTCGATCTACGACGGCTGCAAAGACGAGGGCATCGGCCTCGTCGACGTCCGCCACGAGCAGACCGCCGCCTTCGCCGCCGAGGGGATCGCCAAGGCGACCCGCGGGGTCGGGGTCGCGGCGCTGACCGCCGGGCCGGGCGTCACCAACGGGATGAGCGCGATCGCCGGCGCCCAGGCGAACGGCTCGCCGGTCTGCGTCCTCGGCGGACGAGCCCCGGAGATGCGCTGGGGCTCGGGGTCGCTGCAGGAGATCGACCACCTGCCCTTCGTCTCGCCGCTGGTCAAGTCGGCGGAGACGGTCAAGGACCCGGCCCTGATCGCGGCGGTGACCGCAGCCGCCCTCGACCGCGCCGCGGCGGCGCCGAGCGGGCCGACCTTCGTCGATTATCCCCTCGACGTCGTCTTCACCGAGGCGGAGGTGGATGTACCCGCGCTGCCCGAGCTGGGCGCGGCCGAGCCGGCCGCCGGGGTCGAGGAGGCCGCGGCGCTGCTGGCGGCGGCGGAGCGGCCGGCGATCATGGCCGGCAGCGGTCTCTACTGGGGGCGCGGCGAGGAGGAGCTGCGGGCGCTGGCCGAGGCGCTCGGGATCCCGGTCTTCCTCAACGGGCTCGGCCGCGGCTGCCTGCCCGCCGACCATGAGCTTGCTTTCAGCCGCGCCCGGGGGACCGCCCTGCAGGGCGCCGACGTCGCCCTCGTCGTCGGCGTGCCGATGGACTTCCGCCTCGGCTTCGGCGGCAGCTTCGGTGAGGAGACGAAGATCGTCCGCCTCGACGTCGCGCCGAATGCGCTGGTCGCCAACCGGGCGCCCGAGGTTGACCTGGTCGGCGATGTCCGTGCGACGCTGGTGGCGCTGCGCGAGGCGGCCGGGGGCCCACCGCGGACGCGGCCCTGGCTCGAGCAGCTGCGCAACGTCGAGGCCGAGAAGCGGGCGGCCGAGCAGGAGGAGCTGAACGACGGGCGCTCGCCGCTGCACCCGGTCCGCGTCTACAAGGAGCTCGGCGAAGTCCTCGACCGCGACGCGATCGTCATCGGCGACGGCGGCGACTTCGTCTCCTATGCCGGCCGCTACATCGAAACCTTCGAGCCGGGCTGCTGGATGGACCCGGGGCCGTTCGGTTGCCTGGGGGCCGGGCCGGGGCAGGCGATCGGTGCCAAGGTCGCCCATCCGGACCGCCAGGTCTGCCTCCTGTTAGGTGATGGCGCCTTCGGCTTCGCCGGCCTCGAGTTTGACACGATGTCGCGTCACGGTTTGGGGGTCGTCGGGGTGATGGGCAACAACGGCATCTGGGGGCTCGAGCACCACCCGATGAAGTTCCTCTACGGCTATTCGGTGGCGGCGGAGCTGCGGCCGGAGACCCGATACGACGAGCTGGTCGAATCGCTCGGCTGCGACGGCATCCTCGTCCGCGAGCCGGGTGAGTTGAAGCCGGCCCTGGAGCGCGCCTTCGCCTCCGGGCGGCCGACCCTGGTCAACGTCCTCACCGATCCCGAGATCGCCTACCCGCGCAAGTCGAATTTGGCTTAGGGCCCTGCAAAACGAGAATCGGCCGTCATTGCTGACGGCCGATTCAGGTCGGCCCCTCAGGACGGGCAGGGGTACGTCTTCAAGGGACCTTTTATTCAGTGGGCCCAGACGGCGGGAGGCGCCATGATGCGGCAATCGCCTAAGCCCTATATGCCGGGTGCAAGGTGAGGCAAGCCCCAACTCGTCCCCGGTTCATCCAGTATGTACCCAGTGGTGCATGAGGTCTACCCACCGGTCCATTGATTTACCCGAAATTTAGTAGACAGACGTACTGACTTATCGCACTTCTGGAGAGCGGCTGACCGTTCTGTCCTTTTCGGACAAGACAGACTGTCCAGTTAGTACGGCGAGGACTTTTTACTTTTGGAGGGAGGGTTAGCTTCTTTCGGCTGCCGCGATCGCGGTTCCGTAGAGGATGTCGTGCTCGGAGACGGTTATCTGCTCGAGTCCGAAGGCGCGCATCGTCTCGACGAGGATGACGACGCCGGCGACGATCGTCGGCGCCCGGTCGGGGTGGAGGCCGGGAATCCGGACCCGCTCGGCCAGCGGGACCGAGGCCAGGCGCGAGAGCATCCGCTGGATCGAGGGCAGGGCGAGGACGTGGCCGTGGACGCGCGAGGGGTCGTAGGGCTCGAGCTCCATCTCGACCGCGGCCAGGGAGGTGGGGGTGCCGGCGACGGCGATGCCCTGGCTCGCCTCGACGCCGCTGCCGACCGAGCCTTCGATCAGGCCGCGGACGTCGGCGGCGAGCGCTTCCAGCTCGCCGGCCGTCGGCGGGTCACTGGAGATGCAGCGCTCGCTGTGGCGGACGACCCCGGCCTGCAGCGAGTCGTGAAAGGAGATCTCGTTACCGCTGCCGACGACCAGCTCGGTCGAGCCGCCGCCGATATCGACGACCAGCGTCGGCTCGCTGGGCAGTGCCTCGGAGGTGGCGCCGAGGTAGGTAAGCCGCGCCTCCTCCTCGCCGCCGAGGACCCGGGGCGAGAGCGCGAAGCGCTCGCGCAGCTCGGCGACGAAGGCGCCGCCGTTCTCGGCGTCGCGGACGGCGCTGGTGGCGATCACGTCGACTGTCTCGGCGCCGAGCTCCCCAACGATCTCCACATAGCCACCGATCGCCCCGCAGACGTCCTCGATCGCCTCGCTCGCCAGCAGGCCGGAGAGGTCGACCCCGCGCCCCAGCCGCGTCACCGTGCTGCGCCGCTCCAGCGGCGAGACCCGTCCGGAGGCCACGTCGGCCACCAGTAACCGGGTCGAGTTCGTCCCCACATCGATCACCGCGACCCTGATTTCCCCGGCAGACATCGGGCCACTCTAGAGCCCGATCGCCCCGAAAAGACCTCTGGGCAACCCCCCGATCATGGGGCTGCAAACCAGCCACCCCGGCCCGCACATTGCTACCATCGACAGTCCGCCGCGGGGTGGAGCAGTCAGGTAGCTCGTCGGGCTCATAACCCGAAGGTCGCGGGTTCGAATCCCGCCCCCGCTATAGAGAAAAGCCCCGCATTTGCGGGGCTTTTTTCGGGACGAGACTGCATCTCGATAGCGCTGGCGGGTACCAAGCGGGTACCAATTTGACCGCCGGATCTCCTGTGTGGACTATGTCTTGGTGTCTGGAGTCATTCCCTCAGGCACGAAATGGCTGTCGTCTAGCTGTTCGCTGACGCCATTTGTTGCCGACCTTCGGGTCCATTCTTGAAGGTCGGTTTATAGCTACTGATTGACCGATTAAGGAAAAAGTGGGGACCAGCGCACCAAGGAAAATCGAGAAGGTTGAGGATCTCGTCGCACTCGAGGTCCTGCTTATGAAGATGCTTGACCAAGGCCAGATCTCTGAGGCTGTCGAGTTCGCCGAAACCCTTGAAGGCGAGCAAGCGCTCGTCGCAAGGTTTCAGGCCTTGGTCTTTACCGAAGCGGGTTCTTTGGCCGGGGATACGGCTTTACTGCAACGCGGTGCGGAAGGCTGGCGGAAGCTAGATGACGAGGCTGACCCCATCGTCTCTTACAACCTCGCTAACGCCGAGCTCGAACTGTGGAACCTTGCCAGCAAGGGCCACAGATATGTCACTGCCTTCGAGACTGCCCACCAGCATCTTCGTAAGGCCCGGAATCTTTTTGAGCGGGTTGGATGGGACGCGGAGTGCCCGACGAACCTGAGGGTGCAGGCGCTCACCAACCTCGGCAACAGCTTTGACAATCTAGGTCGCGAGCACGAGGCGTACCGCTGCTGGAGCGAAGCGACGAGATTGGACCCGAGCTTCGGTATGGCTCATGGCAACGTCGGCATGGCCTTGGCGCACGTCGCTGGCCTGCTCAACCAGCATGCTCCAACTGCTCGTCGTAACGCTGCCTTGGCGCTCGATAAGGCCTTGGCCGACCGTGAACGGGTTCTGCACATTGGCGGCCCAGTTGCCCTTGAGCGCTTTGAGAAAACCCGTGCCGAGCTGCCCTCAAAGGTTTCGCCAGCCGAGCCCGCGGTTGAGGCCCCATGGGCCGATCCCTACCTCGAGTGGTGTAGGCGTAAAGAGCTTTTCCTCCATCTCTCCCCGTCCTGCCAGCGCGAAGACGATGGAGATCTCGACCCTCTTTACATCAGTCGCTTCTCAAGTGGTCTCGATCCTGCGGATGAGGAGCGGGCTAAAAACGTCTTCGACGCCTTCAACGCGACCAAGCAGGACTACCTTGCTGCCCGCTACTCAACCTGGCTGGCCATCGACCCTGCGAGTCCGATCCACGCGCATTCAACCGCGGTCTCGGCCCGTGCCACTTTTCTTGACACTCTGGAGTACGGGCGCTGGGGGGTGCGCACGGGAATGGCGACGTCTGCCTTCGCCGCTGCCACCAACGTGCTCGACAAGATTGCAAACTTCGTTCATCTCTACTTCGGTACCGCCCGCCGTCATACCGATGTCTATTTCCGAAGTATCTGGTATCCACGCAGCAAGCAAGGAAAGATGGACCAGGAGTTCGTTGAGGCCATCGAGCCTCCGCGTGGCAACCGCGGTCTGATCGCGCTCTTCGATCTCGCTTGTGAGCTCGAACGTGAGACCCGTCTAGCCGAATTCGTCAATCAGCGGCACACTGCCACCCACCGCTTCCTAGTTGTCCACGCTATGGATCCAGCTATCAGTTCCAACGAGCGGCTTGACCGAGTGGTCTGGGATGACTTGATTGAGGCGTCGATCGAGCAACTGGCAATCACCCGCGCGGCGATCATCTACCTTGCCCGCACGATCGATATCAACGAGGCGCTGATCGCTCACAGCGATGAGCGAGAGGGCAGAGTTCGGGCGCCTCTCACCTTTCCGCGGGTCGACAGCGACCTCGCTGAGATCGATTGATTCGAGGGCGGCCTTCTTTTTCACAAAGTGGCTAAGCCACTAGGCCGGAGAGCTCCTAGGCTGAGAGCAGCGGTTATGGCAGATGTACAAGAAATCGAGCTGGTCTTCGAGCCCCAGGACGAGGGCGGCTACCACGTCTACGCGCCCGACTTTCCCGGTCTCCATACCCAGGGCGAGGACATGGACGACGCGATGGCGCACGCGAGCGAGGCGGTCGCCCTCTACGTCGAGGGCCTACGCGAAGACGGCGAACCGCTCGACAGCGGCGTGATCCGCCGCTCGATTCCCCTGCCGGCGTGAGCCCGCACCAGCCGGTCGTCTCCGGCGAGTGCCTGATCAAGGGGGGATGGCGCGATGCCGACCTCAGCGCCGAGGATCTCCACCAGCTCCTCAAGTGATGCCGCCCCTGATTAGCGCTCGGCGCTCGCCACTAGCTCATCTATTCCATAAGCCCTGGCAAGCAATAACTCATCGATTGCGTCGAGCGTCCGCGCTCTTATTGCTGATGAGCGCGACTGAGCGTAGGTGCGGAGGAGCAGCTCCCCGACGTGCCTTGAATCAGCGGCGGCAGACGAAGAGATGTTGCTCATCTCGTCTCGGTGGGTTGCGAGGAAGCGCTCGGCGCATCGCAGGCCGAGCTCGGCTACGTCACTAGTCGTGTCCTCGAGGGTGATCAGCAGTTGGGGCAGCGCAGCTCCGAACGCTGCTGATCCGACTAGGGCCTCCAGAAGTCCCTGGAAGGGACCGAGGTCCTCACCCCGCAGCTCCATAGCGACCTCCGCAGCCGCTTCGCGTACTGAATCCTCGGGATCATCGAAGCACTTAGAGAGGGCCGCGACGGCTGCATCCCCACTCGCGTTTGAGGTAGCCAATGCAGCGCTAACTCGCGCCGCTCCTTTTCTTATGGCCGAATCGGGCGATCCGATCGCGATCTCGATCAGGTCATTGCGCTCGAGCTCTAGCCCTGCATAAGCAGCAAGTCGGCCTCCAGCTTCGCGAACGTTCTTGAACTCCGAACCGAGCATCCTTTCGACCACGGGCTCGATTAGGCAAGGATCCCCTCGTCCGACGTAGATCAGCAGCCGCTCAACGGGTCGACTGGCGAGTAGCCGATCGTCGCTTTCGATCAGCGCTGAGAATGCAGCAAGCGCCCGCGGTCGCTCGTAGCGCAGGGAGGCCCCCAATAGATGGGCGACGCTGCTTCTTACCGCGACCGAGTCGTCTTGCGCCAGCTCCAGCAAGTAGGGACCAAGGAGCGCGCTGCGATGTCCGTCGGCATCGTGGATAACGAGATCACCGAGGGTTTCCGCGGCGCGACCGCGCACCGTGTTCATCCCCCGGGACCAAGGATCGCGATCGGAACTGTCCTCGCCATCATCTTCCTTGGGGGCCCAACCCTCTTCTTCCGGATCGATGGAGTGCCGAGCTCGCTCAAGGATGATCTCGATCACGTCGTCAGGGATCGCAGAGTCCAGGAGCTGACGCAAAGCGTCACCCAAAGATCCGTCGTTCTCGACCCGATGAAGAGTGTCGACGTGCCGGAGCAACCGAAAGACGGGCTCGGGTTGGATCGAGGCTTCAGAATCTCCGACCGCGCGCATGATGGCGTTCGCGTAGGCAGGGTGAGTGTCCGTGGTGAAACGAAGTGCCAACCTCGCGAAGCGCTCAGCATCCAGTTTTGCCTCGGCTTCAAGCACCCGCGCGAGCTCCTCGGCATCACCCACCAGTTCGATCCGATTCCATCGTTCACCGGTCGAGTACTTCGCGATCGCCGCCAGCCACTGCTCATCGTTCATGTGCTCTGCTGCTCGCTGGGGGATCGGTGGAGGCACGCCCCGAATCCGGATGCCCTGGGGCGGTGGCGGCTCCGCCTGATCGAACTTCCGCTGCATCTCGCCGAGACGTCTTTGGGCCGAATGTGAGAGCCGCTCCTGCGGCATGGCGCTCAACAAGGTGAACGATGGATAGTCCCGCCACTTGATGTCCCTGTCGGCGACGAAGCTGAGCAGCATTTTCTCCACCTTCGCGAAGTGCTCATCGCTCAGGCGAGGCCCAACCCTTTCCAGTAATTCGCGCGTGGTCCAGAAGGCACTGTCGCTATAGCCGCTCCACAGTCGGTGATCGCCTTCTAGAAGGATCTCCGCGGCCCAGTCCGCATGGGTCTCCGCTCCAGCGCCAAGCCCCTCGTAGAGGAGCCACTGCGCGGCGTTGTAGGGGTGGGCCGCCAGCTCCTCGAGGAAGCCCCGGGCCGCATCGGGTTCCGTTGAAACGACACAGACGAGCGCCTTGCGCAGACCGTAGAGCAGGGCCTTGTCGAGTTCGTGTACGTCCTCCTGCCAAGAGCGAAAGCCGAAATGTCTGTCCCCGACCGGAGGGTCCCCTTCGTATTTCGTCGCTGCCATTACCTTGAGCAGGTAAGGGAGAACGACCTCACAGAACCGTAGAGGCGCTCGACTCGCTGCCTCGGAGACTATTTCCAAGAGGCTCGAATCCCGAGACTTGAGATCGAGTACTTCGCCCTTGGCCGAAAGTGTCATGGCGCCTGGGCGCTCGACTAAGAAGGCATTGAGGAGTTCGAGCGCCCACTCAGCCTCTGCCTCGCCAAGACCGTGCGCGTCCGTCCAGATGTCGTTCTGGAACTCCTCGGCGGCTCCCTTTCGAACCAGGTCGAGGATCAGGTCGAACAGCACCCTGCTCTGCTGAATCGGTGCGAATCGTGCCATCCAAAACAGGAGGTTGGGAAAGTCCTCTCGATTACGCAGCCCCCCAAGGAGCTCGGCAACCTGATCGACTCGAACCCGTACCGCGGTCGTACAGACGTCGACTGCTCGACCTCGGAGAGCATCGTCCGCCCCGCCAATCCAGGCCGCGAGCTCCCCGTGTCGGTAGAGCAGATCGAACCAAGGGACCGACCGCAGCGCACTCCAGATCGCCTCCTCGAAGGTCACTTCCTCACGCAAGAGCGCCTCAAGGAGTACCCACTCAGACACTCCAGGGTCCGACAGAGAGTGAAGGAGGCCGAGAATTACCTCCTTGATATGGAAGCGGACTTCGCTGCTACCCAGCAGCTCACTCACCTCACGAAGGAAGCGATCGCCGTCTTCCTCGCGCATGTGCGCCAGTACCTGTCGGACCTGAGCGCGTCGAAAGAGCTCCTGCTCGCCAGCAAGCAGGAACTCAAGGAGACTTTCTTCCCTCAGGATCCAGCTGCGGGCGAAGGCGTAGTCGAAAAACGACTCGTGAAAGAAGGCGAGCTGCCCCCCGTCCCTGACCAAGACGTGCTCGGACGCGAGTATTCCGGCGTCGGCTACCAGGTCCTTCGAGTCCAGCACAGCGGTTGGCACCGAGAGCCGCTGCGTCGAACTCATCGAATCGACAAGCGTCGAGATCACTTCGCCGAACCGGGGCCGGCTCGGGTGCGCGCGGCAAGTACGAGCCTTGTTCTCCCAGAACAGATCGAAGAGGTCCTTGGAACTCGAGAAGCCGGGTGCACGTTCGCCTTGGGTGACCACCTGTAGCAGGACAAGGTGAAGCGGCGTCCCCAGGATCTCGATTCGATCGGTGCTCAGATCCTCCTTTGCCACTCCCATCCGCTCAAGCGCTTCGGCGACCTCCTCATCGGTGAGTCGACCGATTTCGAGATGCCGTGCGAGGCCACCTTCGCCAGCGAGCCTCCGCAGACGATGGTCGTTGGCGATGTCGAAACTGCGCGCTGCCAGTAGCACCCGCAGGTTGGGAAAGGCGGAGGCTTCGCGCAGCAACTCCAAAATGCTGCCGAAACTTGCCGGCATGCGGCCGGAGGCCAGGCTGACCGCATCGAGCTGATCGATGAGGAGTAGGGCGGGTTGTTCGGCTGCGATCGCTGCCAGCGCCGCGACCGGCGAGCCAGGAAGCCCCATCTGCTCCCCAAGCTCAAGGGGCGAGCCGAATGGCTCCAGGCGATCGAGTCGCAAGGCGAGCACCGGCCACCCGGCCTCCCCAAGGGCTGAGAGCGCCTGATGTAGCACCGCGCTCTTGCCCTCGCCGGCATTCCCGCTGACGAGGACCACCCGCTCGCCTGTCTGGAGCAGCTCCGCCACCTCTCTCGTCTCGTCCCTTGGAATGGGCGGATCGAGCATCTCCGCCCCCGTTCCTCCCAGCCAGGAAGCGCTCATCGAGGCAATGCGCTCCGCAAGACCGGGTCGGGCGCTCAGCGGCTCGAAGCGCAGCTGGTACTCGGCGAGCCGCTCCTTCACCACTGCTTGGTTGAGCGTCCGCCCCAGATTGTTCGAGATCAGGTCGCCCAGCGCGAGGGCTGCCACCAGGGGTGGCGCTCCGTCGAGCAGCATTCCGGCGAGCGCGGCGTTCGTGTCGCGCAGCTCCCTCTCATCGGGCCAGCGGGCGTACACGCTGCGCAGGACCTCGAAAGCGGTCTCTGGCGAGCCCCAGACCTCGGAGGCCAAAAAATCGAAGTCGGATCGCTGCTTTCGGTTGCTCAGCTGTCCCTCGACGAAATGCTTCAGGTCATCGGAACGACGAGCCTTGTCGGCGAGCTCCTCAAGCGAGGGTGAGGGCAAGAGCGAGACGAAATGAAACCCGCGACCGTTGCTCGAGTGGGTCCGAGCCGAGGCTAGGACGCCCTCGTCTCGGAGCATTCGAAGGCTCCACGCCGTGGCGCTGCCACGCTGGCGCTTTACCTGGTGTGCCTCGGTCCGGCCCAGACTTCGGTTGAGTAGAAACTCGGCCCCCTTGCCGTCGTCTCCGGTTTTCTCGACGGTCAGGCTCTCCGCCTGGCCACGAAGCACCTCCAAGAGCTGACGGACCGTCCAGATTCCCTCATATCGGTTGCCAAACTTGTCGGCCTCACCTCCTCGCCGCGGTGCCATCTCTCCATCCAACCATGCGCGTGTCGAGGCCTGCGCCGAAGGCAAGGCTCGTGCGGAAAACTCTCGTGGAGACGACGCCCTCAACGCCATCGCCTTCTGTGCTACTTGCGCCCACAGCCGGAGGCCTTGAAAGTCTTCGACGATGACGTCCGGCCGCGAGTTAAACGAGTGCATCTTCTGCGGCGACTCCGATATGACGGAGGAGCACTTGATCGCGGCTTGGGTCCTGCGCGCGTTCCACCGGCAGCGAAGGCCGGACCCCGGTTTCAGCGGCAGCTTCGTCGGTCCCAGTCAAATGCGCCTCAGTCCCGAGGAGCCGATCTCGACGGCAAAAATTATCTGCCGGAGTTGCAACAACCAGTGGCTTTCGGTCATCGACAGTGCCGCCGCCGACGTTCTCAAGCCGCTAATCCGCGGAGACGACAGCGTGACGCTCAATTGCGACGAGCAAGCTGTGTTTGCTGCATGGATCTACAAGTGCGCGCTGGTATTCGATGCGGCCGCCAACGGCAACGATGGCGACTTGGTTTCGTTGCGAGAGGGCTTCAAGGAATCGCAGAAGGCCGGACCAGGCTGTGTGATCTACGCGGCACCGGCACCGGCGATGCCATTCACCATGCCAGAGGTTCCCGAGGTGGCTGGCTTGCGGATGTTCGGCGTTCGGGCGATAAGCGGCACCTTGCGCCTGACGGTCAACGTGCAGAGCCCCGACGGGACCGTCAGCCCAGGCTCCCCAACCGCCATCCCAATCCCGGGCTATCAGGTCATGCTCGGCAGCCTCTATGCCTATCTCGGAGGCAGGGTCTCCCCGATCACCCCGAAGTCCCTTGAGGGCTTCGTGCAGATTTGGCCGGCGAGTCGCGAGCCCGTCACTGTTTCACCAGCGCTTCACGGCTAGCACCTGTCGGCCGACCGTTTGCTTACCGTTGAAGCCATGCACCGCTTTTTCATTGATGCTTACGGTCCCGATCCCGACGCTGAGCGGCTGGGAATCGAGTGGCTTGTGCGAGAGGCGCGCAAACAGGATCTGCCTTGCGCCGTGGTCGTTCCATCGGTCGACTCGATTTCTAATCTCGAGCGCGCTATCGGCCGAGACGCTGCCGAGTTTGCCGCGAGAGATCGCTACTTCGTCTTGGAAGGCGTCCAAGTTCAGGTCTTCACCGACCGGACGTGTCCCGGGGTTTTCGCCGGACCCCTCCTTATCCCTTGGGCCAATGGCGCGATGGTCGGCTCCGCGGAAGAGTCCAGGCCGCCCGCGATTTGCGCAATCCCTTGGACCGAGGGCGACCTCGATGGCTGGAAGCGAGCATACGATCCGGTTGACGTCCGCACCGGAGAGCCGTTGGGGGAAGATCAGGTCGAGCTGAGCCCCTTAGTCACTCAGGCGCTTACCTCGTTGACGGCATGTATCAATCCGTCGACCGGAATCCACCACCCCTCCGACGCGCGGCAGGCGAGGCAATTTCTCAAGGCTCTCTACATCGCTGGTGAGCCTTTGGACTCAACGGAGATCCGAACTTGGGCGCTCGCTCACGGTTGGGCGGCTCGCCACGCCGAAGCTCTCGCTGAGCTGGCGGGGAAAATAGCGGCTGGCAAACGGGTCAAGGGTGCTGCCATGACCAAAGCCGAAGCTAGGCAAGTCATCGACCGACTGAAAGCCGCTATCGACTAAGCCAGGAGGGGAGAACGACAGTCGGACCCAGGGAGCGGGTACCAAACGGGTACCAATTTGAGCGAAACCAGGTCCAACTCGGACCGACTCGAACCGCTTGAACAAGCCAAAAACCAGCCTGGTCAACCCCCCTTAGAAACCTCATAACCCGAAGGTCGCGGGTTCGAATCCCGCCCCCGCTATTCGAGAAGGCCCCGGAAATGGGGTCTTTTCTATGCACCTGGGCGGGTCGAGGGCTGGGGGTCAATGGGGCGGGGCGGACACCTCCCCGATAGGCTCGCGCCTCCGCACACGGCGATGTCGGGAGATGGGATGGACGCCAGCCAGCACAACAAGATCGTCAGCTTCATCTGGGGCATCGCCGACGACGTCTTACGCGATCTCTACGTGCGTGGCAAGTACCGTGACGTGATTCTGCCGATGGTCGTTCTGCGTCGCTTCGATGCAGTACTCGAACCGACCAAGGCGGCAGTGCTCGAGACCAAAGCGCTGCTTGACGAGGCGGGGGTCAACGACCAGGACCAGCCGCTTCGCGACGCCGCTCAGCAGGCCTTTTACAACCACTCGGAGTTCACTCTGAGGGATCTCCGCAACCGTGCAAATCGCCAGCAACTGACCGCCGACTTCGTCGCCTACCTCGATGGCTTTTCTCCCAACGTTCAGGAGATTCTCGACAACTTCGAGTTCCGCAACCAGATCCCGCGGCTCTCCAAAGCCGACGCGCTCGGCGACCTGATCCACAAGCTGCTCGATCCAGCAATCAACCTCGGCTCGGAGCCGGTTCTCGACGCAGAAGGCAATGAGTTCCAACCGGCCCTCGACAACCACTCGATGGGGACGATCTTCGAGGAGTTGGTGCGCCGCTTCAACGAGGAGAACAACGAGGAGGCGGGAGAGCACTGGACGCCGCGCGATGCGGTGCAGCTGATGTCACGGCTGATTTTCACTCCGGTCGCAGACCGGATCGAGTCAAGCACTTACCTGCTTTACGACGGTGCCTGCGGGACCGGCGGCATGCTCACCGTCGCCGAAGAGACCCTGGGCCAGCTCGCCGCCGAGCAGGGCAAGGATGTCGTCACCCACCCCTACGGGCAGGAGATCAACGCTGAGACCTACGCGATCTGCAAGGCGGACCTTCTGCTCAAGGGGGAGGGGGAAGGGGCGGACAACATCGTTGGTGGCCCCGAGCACTCGACCCTCGCCAACGACGCTTTTCCCACCACGCAGTTCGACTTCATGCTCTCCAATCCCCCCTACGGCAAGAGCTGGAAGGGCGACTTGGAGCGGATGGGCGGCAAGGTCGGGATCCAGGACGAGCGCTTCCTGATCGAACACGACGAGGACCCCGAATATTCGCTGGTCACCAGGGTCAGCGATGGGCAGATGATGTTCCTCGCCAACCTGGTCTCGAAGATGAAGACGGACACTCCGCTCGGCAGCCGCATCGCCGAGGTCCACAACGGCTCCTCGTTGTTCACCGGCGACGCCGGCCAAGGCGAGAGCAACATCCGCCGCTGGATCATCGAGAACGATTGGCTGGAAGCGATCGTCGCGCTGCCTTTGAACCTTTTCTACAACACCGGGATTGCGACCTATGTATGGGTGCTCAGCAACCGAAAGGCTGAGCACGACCCGCGCCGCCGGGGCAAGGTGCAGTTGATCGACGCGACCAAATGGTTCAAGCCGCTCCGCAAGAACCTCGGCAAGAAGAACTGCGAACTCTCCGGCGAGAACATCCAACGAGTCATCGAGGCTCTCCTCTCCTTCGAGGAGGGCGAGCAGTCGAAGATCTTCCCCAACGAGGCATTCGGATACCGGCGGGTGACGGTCGAGCGGCCGCTGCGTCTCCCCGGCATCGACTCCGAGCGGGCCTATTCCGCCAAAGAGATCAAGGCGCTGCGCGCCGCTGGTGCCGAGCCTGACG
>Ga0068868_100002253_pt1 | contig 13345 bp, 10 predicted proteins | sample KBSMisM42_FD_64660 | JGI IMG/M metagenome (GOLD analysis project Ga0068868, IMG submission 64660) | Miscanthus rhizosphere microbial communities from Kellogg Biological Station, Michigan, USA - KBS Miscanthus M4-2 | ecosystem: Host-associated > Plants > Roots > Rhizosphere > Soil ...
GTGAAGATCCCGCACGAGAGCGTGCCCCAGATACCGGCGAGGCCGTGAGCGGAGAGAGCGCCGACCGGGTCGTCGATGATCTTCTCGATCGCGAGGACGCCGTAGACGACGACCACACCGGCGATCGCGCCGATGATCGGAGCGGCCCAGTACTCGACGTAGCCGGAGGGCGCGGTGATCGCGACGAGACCGGCGATCGCGCCGTTGCCGGCCATGCCGATATCGATCGTCTTCGTCTTCAGGTACATGATCGCGACCGCGGCGACTACGCCGGCGGCGGCGGCCAGGTTGGTGACGACGACGACTTCAGCGAAACGGCCGCCGATCGCGCCGAGGGTCGAGCCCGGGTTGAACCCGAACCAGCCGAGCCAGAGGATCAGCACGCCGAGGCCGACCAGCGGCATCGAGTGCCCCGGGATCGCCCGCGGTTTGCCGTCTTTCGTGTACTTGCCGATCCGCGGGCCGAGCAGCAGCAGCGCCGCGAAGGCGCCGGTCGCGCCGATCAGGTGGACCACCGTGGAGCCGGCGAAGTCCTGCATTCCGACGTTCACCTGCAGCCAGCCACCGCCGAAGATCCAGTGACTGAGGATCGGGTACAGGACGGCGCTGAAGATGATCGCGTAGATGACGTAGGCGCCGAACTTGATCCGCTCCAGGGTCGCGCCCCAGACGATCGCCAGCGATACGGCGCAGAACACGAACTGGAAGAACATGAACGCGGCGGGACTGATCGAATACGTTTCGACGAAGGGGATGCTCGCCCCGGCTTCTTCGACCGATGAGCCGACGTCGAGGAAGAACCCGTGGGTCCCGGCGATCTCACCGAGCCCCCCGAACGCCAGCGCGAAGCCGCACGCCCAGTAACAGAGCGAGGCGATCGAGAAGTTCACCAACACCTTGGCCACGCCGGCACCCGCGTTCTTGGCCCGGGAGAACCCGACCTCCAAGAGCAGGAACCCGGCCTGCATGAACATCACCAGACAGGCGGCGACGATCACCCACATCGCATTGATGCTGGCCTCCGGGGTTTCCAGGATCGCCGGCGCTTCGGCGCCGAAGGCGGCGCCCGGCAATACCAGCGAGGCGATCGCGGCTACCGGAGCGGCGATCATCAACCTCCTTTTCATTCCATTTCCTCCTAGCCCGGCGCGGTTCACAGCCCCGCCGGTCGCGTTTGGATTTGCTCGGCTCCCAAGCTATGAAGGGGATGGCCGGGGGTCTTTGGACGGCTGGAGCAAATTCGACGGCCCCCGTTTCTCCCCGATGTCGGCGCCGTGCCTGGGCGGCTAGGGTCGGGCGCAGATGCCGGCGCGCCTGAGACCGTCCGCCCCGATCGCCGCCGACGCGATCCTTGTCGGCGACCCCGGTCGGGCGCTGATGCTTGCCCAGGAGCTGCTGGTGCAGCCGAAGATGAGCAACCACGCCCGCGGCCTCTGGGGCTATACGGGCGTCACTCCCGCGGGCGACGAGCTGACGATCCAGGCGACCGGTATGGGTGGCCCCAGCGCCGCCGTCGTCCTGGCGGACCTGGCGGAGCTGGGAATGAGGCGAGCGATCCGGATCGGCACCGGCGCCTCGCTGGGCAGCCTGGCGCTGGGCGACCTCCTGATCGTCGTCAGCGCCAACTCCCAGCAACCGGAGGAGACCCTTACCGCCGCTCTTGCAGGGGCGCTGCCGGATGCACATCAGGGGCCCGTGGTCAGCCTCGACACCCTCTACCGGCCGGAGCGGGACCTTCCTTCGGCCCTCGCCGAGGCGGCCGACATGCAGACGGCCGGGCTGCTCACCGCTGCCGCCGAGCACGCCGTCGCCGTCGCCGCCCTTCTGATCGTCACCGAGAAGAGCGACTCGGGGCAACTGCAGGACGAGGAGTTGGAGGACGCCGCCAAACGAGCCGGGACGGCCGCTGCGGCCATACTCTCACCCTAAGGTTGAGAGTTAGACTTCGCTTTCTTCGGCGACTTTTTCGCGTTCTCGCGACGCAGCGCCCCGAGCTCTCGGCTGAGATCGTCGATCGCCTCCTCGACGTCCTCCAGTCGCTGCGAGAAGGAGCGCAGACGCCGCTCCAGCCGTTCGACGTCGGTGGCCGAGGGCAGGTTGAGGGCGCTCATCGCCGCCTGCTGGGCCTCGATCGCCTTCTCCCGCGCCCCGAGGGCGGCGGTGACGGCGTCATGCAGAGTCGGATTGTCGATCAGTGCCTGCGCCACCTCGCCCAGCGCCTGCTCTGCCCGGGCCCGCAGCCCGTCCTGCTCGTCTTCCTCGAAGGTCAAAGCCGCATGCCCTTTCCGCCTCGCGTTGACAGCAGCTTAACGAGCGCATCCGGCTGAGTTGAAAATCTCCGTTACAGCGATGTTTCAGACCTTGATTAAGGCCTTGTTGGGGGCGGGCAGTTCCGTTGCGGACCCTTGTACTAGTGGGTAGCTTCCAGCCACTGCCCAGGGAGGGGTATTCGAGCGTGGGCAGGGACGCTTTGGGATGAGAAACAAGTTCGCACTAATCCTCGCTTTGGCCGGCTTCCTGGCGATTACCGCCGTGGGCACGGCTCTGGCCGGCGCCGAGCCGCTCTCCGAAAGCTCCGCGGTCGATCCGACCACGACCACCGCGGTCCCCTCGCTGACCGCGCCGGCCTGCGCCAACGGCCTCGACGACGAGGGCGACGGACTCATCGACGACGAAGACCCGGACTGCGAAAGCCCCGAGGACACCAGCGAGGTACCGGCTCCCGCTCCGCAGCAGGAAGAAGCCGCGCCGATCCCAGCGCCCGCACCCTCCCCCACCCCGGACGGTGGCAAGGGCGGCGGACTCGAGGAAGGAACCGAAATCGACGGCGGCACCTCCGGCGGCAACGGCGGAGTCGACCGCAACGACACCCTCGGCGACGCCGGCGGCGGCGGCCGGACCGGCGCCGTCACCGCCCCAAGCGCCAACGGCGGCGGTGACCAGCCGGCGCCTAAGGGCCCGGATGGCGGCACCCCCTACGGCGAAGGCGGCAGCCCGACGATCACCAACCCGACGACGACGATCGCCCCCTTCGGGCCGGCTCCGATCGGCGTCCCCAACTTCGTCATCGACAGCTTCGAAATCCCGCCCTTCCTGCTGCCGATCTACCAGGCCTGCGGCACCGAATACGGCGTCCCCTGGGAGGTGCTCGCCTCGATCAACAAAATCGAGACCGGCTTCGGCACCAACCTCAACATCTCCAGCGCCGGCGCCCTCGGCTGGATGCAGTTCCTGCCCTCGAGCTGGGAAGCCTTCGGGCTCGACGCCAACGGCGACGGCAAGAAAGACCCCTACAACCCCGTCGACGCGATCTGCGCCGCCGCCCACTACCTGAAGCTGGCCGGCGCGCACGACGACCTCTACCAGGCGATCTTCGCCTACAACCACGCCGACTGGTACGTGCAGGAGGTGCTCCTCTACGCCCGCGCATACGGCCGCCTCCCCTCCGACCTCGTCGGTTCGCTGACCGGCCTCACCGAGGGCGCCCACTTCCCGATCGCCGCCGACGCCCGCTACGCCGACGACGTCGCCGCCCGGGCGGCGCTGAAGAAGGGCGAGAGTCCCGAATACGGCAACGCCGCGGAAGTCATCTCCTCCTCCCCGACCCCACGCGGGATCAACATCTTCAGCGACGAGGGAGCGCCCGTCGTCGCCGTCAACGACGGCGTCATCCGCAAGCTCGGCCACTCCGAGCGGCTCGGTAACTTCGTCGTTCTCGAAGACACCTACGGCAACCGCTACACCTACGCCCAGCTCGGCCACCTGGTCCGCAACCGGCGCCTGGTCGTGATGCCGACCGGCCAGGAGCGGCGGGTCCCGGTCGAAAGCCAGAATCTGCGGCCGCGCCTGCGCGCCCTCCCCGAGCGCTCCGGCAGCGAGCGCCAGACCGCCAGCGACGCGGTCGAAGCCGCGGTCGCCGCCAGCGGCAAGGGCTCGCTGAAGGTCGGCTCGAAGGTGATCGCCGGCACCGTCCTCGCCCGCGTCGCCGAGGGTGAGGACGGGATCGACTCCCACATCAACTTCTCGATCCGCCCGGCCGGCAAGGGCGCGCCGCGGATCGACCCGAAGCCGATCCTCGACGGCTGGAAGCTGCTCGAGGCGACGGCGATCTACCGGGCCAAGGGCAAGAGCCCCTTCGCCAAGCTGAGCGGCGCCGGCGTCCTCCTGCTCTCGAAGGAGGCGCTGCAAAAACGGGTCCTCGCCGACCAGGATCTCGACATCTACAGCTGCGGCCGCGAAGACATCGCCGGCGGCCGCATCGACCGCCGCATCCTGGCGATGCTCGAGTACCTGAGCACCAACGGTTTCAAGCTGACGATCAGCTCGCTGCAGTGCGGACACGGCCTCCTCACCACTTCCGGCAACGTCTCCGAGCACAGCACCGGCGACGCGGTCGACATCGCCGTCATCAACGGCATCCCGGTGACCGGCAACCAGGGCCCCGGGACGGAGACCGACGACCTGATCCACGCCGTCCTGCGCCTGCAGGGGACGATGCACCCGCACCAGGTGATCTCGCTGGAGGATCTGCCCGGCCCGACCAGCTTCCCCCTCGCCGACCACTACGACCATGTCCACGTCGGCTACCACGCCACCGCCGGTGACTCGGAAGCGAAATTCGCCGCCCTGCTCAAACCCGACCAGTGGCAGCGCCTGATCGACCGCCTCGGCCAGATCGAAAACCCGAGCGTGCCGGTGCATCCGTCGAAATACTCGCTGCCGGACAACGCCAGCGGCGGCCTCTCCGCCGGCAGCGGCGACTGACGCTGTTCGGCTTCGTCCAACTCGACTTCGCCGGCGCCCTGCCGCTGGCCGAGGGTCGTTACCTGGCGCGCTCCCCCGACCCCACCGCCGCGGAGAGCGTCCTCGTCGTGCAGCACCTCGGCGCTCCCCCGGCCCCGGTGCGCCGACGCCGCCGCGCTCGCCGGCTCGAGAACTCCGAGCCCGAGGCTGTGACCCTGACCCGGGTGACGGCGATCCGTGCCTTCGCGCCGTTCGAGAGCGAGGAGGACGCGGGCCGCTGGCTGGAGGAGGCCTGCGAGGCCGAGGACACGGTCGACGTCCTGATCGACGAGGCGACCGGGCTACTGAACCGGGCACTCCATGCCCAGGCGGTCGCCACCGCCAACCCGAACTCGCGGAGTGAGCTCGCCGCCGCCGACGCCGAGCGGGTGGTGATCGGCTACGGCAGCGGCGAGGAGACCGCCGCCGGTCGCTTCCGCGACGCCCGTCGCGTCGACGCCCGGGCAGGATCCTCACGGCGGCGACGCCGCGAAGAGGAGCTGCGGCCCCAGGAACGGGTGGCGGCCGTCCTCGGCGGCCGCGAACAGCTCGACGCCTGCGAGACGATGCTGCTGCGCGCCCGCGCCGATCTCGACGCCGGGCGCGACCGCGAGGCAGCCCTGCAGCTGCGAGTCGGCCTCGAGGCACTCCTGGTCGAGCTGAAGGGAGCCCTCGCGGACCCGGGGCACGAGGAGGACGTCGGGGAGCTGAGCGCCCGTAAAGGCGAGGTCGGCGAAGCGGCGAATGCAGCCCTGGAGGGAGAACTGGCTCCGGAGCAGCGTCACCATGTCGAGGAGCTCCTCGCGATCGCCGAGCGCGTCCTCCGCCGCCGCCGCGTCCTCCATGGCTAAACCTCAGGTAGAGGGTTAGATACTGAGGTGGTGCATGACCACCTCGTCGAGCAGCGACTCGGCGATGTGGTGCGCCTCTTCCAGCGCCACCCCCTCGACCGAGGGCACACCGATCACCGTCAGGCCCGCCGCCCGCGCCGCCGCCACGCCGGTCGGAGAGTCCTCAAGGGCGACCACGGAGGGTCCCGGCTCGACCCCGAGTCGCCGGCAGGCCTCCAGGTAGGGGTCGGGGGCGGGCTTCGGCGCCGCCACCTCGTGGGCGCTGAGGACGACGTCGAAGTGATCCTGCAGCCCGACGATCTCGATCGATCGCTCGACGAAGCGCAGCGGCGAGTTGGAGACGAGCCCCAGCGGCGTGCCGCGCTCGCGCAGCCGCTCGAGCAGCTCGCGGGCGCCGACCATCGCCTCCACCCCGCGCTCGAGCTCGGCGACCACAAGCGCGTTCAGCTCCTCGATCAGCTCCGCCGCCCGCCCCGGCTCCCCGAGCCGGCGCTCGAGGATGCCGCCGGCGATCTCCGCCGAGGTGCCGACCAGCTCGCGCTTGTCGGCCGGGCTGAACTCGGTGCCGCGGCGCTCGAAGAGGTCTTCCTCGGCCCGGGTCCAGACCGACTCGGTGTCCAGCAGGAGGCCGTCGTTGTCGAAGACGACGGCGTCGGGAAGCGCCGCCATCAGCCGAGCGCCGCCAGCAACGCGCCGAGCTCCTGGTCGACCTCGCCCTCCAGCTTCAGCTCCGCCTCGCCGTCGTAGGGGGTCTCACCCTTGGTAACGATTGCCAGGCGGCCGCCGGCGTCGAGGGTCAGCTGCGGCAATCCCGCCACCGGATGGACGGCAAGCGAGGAGCCGACGCAGAGCATCAGGTCGGCGCGCTCGGCGAGTTCGGTCGCCCGGGCCATCACGCTCTGGGGGAGGAGCTCGCCGAAGAGGACGACGTCCGGTTTGACGGCGCCGCCGCAGGCCGAGCAGATCGCGACCCCGCGCTCGTCGAAGAGGCCGTCCACCGCGTCGGCCTCGAACGAGGTCGCACAGATCCTGCAGGAGGAGGTCTCGATCGAGCCGTGCACCTCGATCACGTTCTTCGATCCCGCCGCCCGGTGCAGGCAGTCGATGTTCTGGGTGATCACGCCCTCGATCAGGCCGCGGCGCTCGAGCTCGGCCAGCGCCTCGTGGGCGCGGTTCGGCTCTTTGTCTCCGAGCGACTGGAAGCGCGGCCGGTAGTAGGACCAGAAGCGCTCCGGATCGCGATCGAAGACGTCGATGTGGGCGACCTCCATCGGGTCGACGGTCTCCCACAAACCCGTCCCCGGGCTGCGGAAGTCGGGAATCCCCGACGGCACCGAGACCCCGGCCCCGGTGAGGGCGACGGCAGAGCCCGCCTGGCCGAGCAGCTCGGCCAGGCGCTCCACCGCGGTCAACGTGGCTACTTGCCGCTCCACTTCGGGGTGCGCTTGCCGAGGAAGGCGCTGATGCCCTCCTTCGCGTCCTCGCTGCCGAAGGCGGTGGCGAAAGCCCGCTTCTCGGCCTCGATCCCGGCGTCGATGTCGCCGTTGCCGGAGACGGACTTGATCTGCTCGACCGCGACAGGCGCCTGGGCGGCGAGCTTGCGGCCCCACATCAGCGCCGTCTCGAACAGCTCGTGGTCGGGGACGACGCGGTTGACGAGTCCGAGTTCGAGTGCCTCCTCGGAGAGGACCGCGTCGCCGACGAGGTTCAGCTCCAGCGCCTTGTTCTGGCCGACCAGCCGCGGCAGCCGCTGGGTGCCGCCGAAGCCGGGGACGATTCCCAGCTTCACCTCGGGCTGACCGAAGACCGCGGCCTCGGCGGCGATCCGCACGTCGCAGGCCATCGCCAGCTCGCAGCCGCCGCCGAAGGCGATCGAGTTGACCGCCGCGATCGTGGCCACGCGGGCCTGGCCGAAGTCGCGGAAGAGCGCGTGGGCGCGGTTGATCAGATCCGCGCCGCTGGCCTCGTCGAGGGTCGTGAACGCCTTGATGTCGGCGCCGGCTGAGAAGACGACCGGGACCGAGGAAGCGACGACCATCGCCCCGATCTCGCCGCCCTCCTTGACCCGGTTCCAGACGGTCTCCAAGTCGGCGATCACCTGCGGCGAGAGCGAGTTCATCGGCAGGTTGGCGAGCCAGGCGATCGCGACGTCGCCGCGCGTCTCCAGCTTCACCGTCTCCGTCTGCTCGCCCTCGTCGGCCTGCGGGTAGGGGTAGAAGCCCTGGCCGGTGGAGAGCCCGTGGCGGCCCTGGGCGACCAGCCGCTTCAGGGTGATCGGCGGCGCGAAGCGCTCGCCGTATTTCTCCTCCAGGTTCTCCATCGTCTCCAGCGCCTTGTCGAGGCCGGTGACGTCGGCTTTCCAGAACGGCGGCAGCAGGCCTTTGCGGGGATCGAGCCCGGCCCCGGCCATCATCCCGAGGTCGATGTCGCGGACCGAGCAGATCCCCTCCTCGACCAGCAGGCAGGCCTCGATCAGGGCGCGGCTGGAGAACATCGCCACCAGCTCATCGGCGTCGGGCTCGGCGTCGCCGGGGACGTTCTGCTCGCCGTCCTTGAAGAAGCCCTCGCCGCCGGTCTTGGCGCCGAGCTTGCCTTCGCCGACCAGGCCGCGCAGCCCCTCGTGGACGTAGAAGCTCTCGCCGTAGGACTCGTTCAGGTGCTCGGCGACGTGGAAGACGGTGTCGAGCCCGAGCAGGTCGGTGAGGAAGAACGGCCCCATCGGCGCCAGCTGGGCGCCGGCGATCGCCTCGTCGATCCCCTTCAGCGACAGCCCTTTCTCCTCCTGGGCGCGCCAGATCTCCCCCATCGTCGCCATCAGGATGCGGTTGACGACGAAGCCGGGGACCTCGCCGCAGACGATCGGCTGCTTCTTGATCGCCTGGGCGAAGTTGTAGGCGGCGGTCGCGGTCTCCTGCGAGGAGTCCTCGCCGACGATCACCTCGACCAGCGGCATGATCGAGGCCGGGTAGAAGAAGTGGAAACCGACGACCTTGTCGGGCCGCAGAGTCGCTTCGCCGATCTCGGTGATCGAGAGCGAGGAGGTGTTGGAGGAGAGGATCGCGTGGCCCGGCGTTGCCGCGTCGAGCTCGCGGAAGACGGCCTGCTTGATCTCCATCTTCTCCGGCACCGCCTCGATCACGAAGTCGACGTCGCCGAACTCCGCGTAGCTGGTGGTGCCGATGACGTTGCCCATCACCTCGGCGAGCCGGGCGTCGGCCTGCTCCTGGGTCAGCTTCTCCTTCTTGACCAGGCGGGCGAGCTGGCCCTCGGTGACGCCGCGGGCTTTCTCGACGGCCGCATCGACGAACTTCTGGTCGATGTCCTTGACGACGACGGGGATGTCGGCGGCGGCGATCGCCTGCGCGATCTCGCCTCCCATGGTGCCGCCGCCGACGACGGCGGCCTTCGAGACGAACATTAAGAGGCTTCCTCCACTTTTTGGCTTTACAGGGCGGCGGGGCCGCGGGAACCGCAGGCTACACAGATGCCCGCGGCTCCCGCCGGTCGGCCCTAGACAGCCACCCCCTCGACCTCGGGCTCCCGCTCGTCATCCTCTTCTGGCTTGAACCGCTGGTAGGCGAAGGCGCCCACCAGCAGCAGCAGCCCGAGCCCGATGAAGGAGATCGCACGGGCGATGTCCTCGAGCTCGGAGAGGTCGTAGGTCCAGACCTTGACGATCGCGATCCCGAGCAGGGCGAGGCCGCCGAGGCGGACGCTCGGCGACCGGCGCACGAGGCCCCAGACGACCGCGCCGAGGCCGGTCGCCGCCCAGAAGGCCGACATCCAGGCCTGGCCGACCTGGCCGGTGGCGCCGGCGTCGCTGACGCCGATCGTGTCGATGATCAGGACCGAGCCGAGGTAGACCATCGCCGCCCCGCCGAGGAAGCCGACCACCGTCGCCGTCCTCGGTTCGACCTGGCGGCCGAAGCGGTTGCAGGCGATCGCGGCACCGGCGCAGCAGGCGATCGCGACCAGCGCAATGCCGAGGTCGTCGACCCCGTCCCAGAGCGCATTCAGGGGCGCCTCGACGGCGAGCACGTGCCCGGCCGCGAGGGTGAGGAAGCCCAGCGCCAGGAGCCAGAGCCGCTCCGCGTTGGAGAGCGCCGGCGAGGGCGTGTCGTCGGCGCGCGTCGCCAGGAAGGCGAGCGCGGCGGCGAGGGCACCCCAGGCGGCGACCACGGTGGGACCGTCGAATGCGTTGACGACGCCGAAGCTCGCGAGCCCGATCCCGCCTCCGGTCAGGAGCGAGCCGACTTCGCGGTGAAGGCCGGTGCGACGAGCGATCTCGCCGAGCAACAGATGAGCGCCGGCGAAGCCGAAGATCCAGGCGTCGAGGGCGAGGGACGAAGTGGAGTCGTCACTGATGACTACGCAACCGGCGCCGACGACAAAGACGCTGCTGCTGAGGAGCAGCAGCCAGGAGGAGACGGGGAGCTTCTCTTCCCCGCGGCTCCGCAGCTCATAGCCGAAGGCGGCGGCCGCGTAGAGGACCCAGAACCCGGCCAGGACCGCGAGCACCAGCAGCACCGGCTGGGTTGGATCGACGTCGCCCTCGAAGCTGATGAAGCCGCTCTCGTAGATCCAGGAAACGACCTGGGGCGCCGAGACGGCGAAAGCGCCCAGCGCCAGCCAGTTCCAGCGCTGCCAGAGCAGGACGCCGACGCTGGCGGCGAGTGCCACGGCGACGAATGCGATCGAGCCGCCGTCGTCTGCCGTCCCGACCAGCATGGGGGCCGCGATCGCGCCGAGCATGCCGACGCTGCCGACGAGCATCGATGACCAGCGCACGGCAAGGAACACTCCGATGATGCCGACCAGGGCCGCCGCCTCCAACCCGATCAGGGGCGAGATCAGCTCGTAGGACTGGGTGGCGACGACGGTCGTCGCGTAGAGGCCGGGGATCGCCGCGGCCACGGCCGCCCGGGCGACCTCGAGGTGGCCCCGGCGTTCGTGCAGCCAGACGCCGAAGGCGAGCAGGAGCAGGGAGCCCACTGCACCCATCACCGTGCGGACCTCCTCGGTGAACCAGCTGCTGTCGACCGCCGAGCGGAGGAAGAAGACGAGACCCAGGAGGACCGCGGCACCCCCCATCCAGGCAAAGACGCGGCCGCCGAAGAGCCGCTCGAACTCGATCCTCGAGATCGGGTTCGACGGCGGGGGCGGTGGCGGGGGCTGGTGCCCCGGCGGGGGCTCCGAGCGGGGGCGAAATGCGGGCGGGACGTACTCGTCGTTCATGGTCTTCTCCTTTTTCCGTTATTGACCGACGGTCAACACCGTAGCAATCTTGTCAACCATCGGTCAATAAGCCGCTACACTTCCGACACATGAGCGAGCCCTCCTACCGCCGCATGGATGTCGACGAGCGCCGTGCGCAGCTGCTTGAGAAAGGCGCTGAGCTCTTCACCAGCCACACCTACGACGAGCTCTCGATGAACAGGATCGCCACCGAGGTGGGAATCTCGAAGGCGCTCCTGTACCACTATTTCCCCAGCAAGCAGGCGTTTTTCGAGGAGACCTTGAGCGCCTGGGCGGAGCGCCTGCGGGTGCGCACCGATCCCGACCCCGACCTCTCCCCCCTCGAGCAGCTGACCAGCAGCCTCGACGCCTTCCTCGCGATGGTCGAGGAGAACTCGGTCGCCTACCGCAACCTGATGCAGAGCGCGACCGCGGTGCCGGCGATCCGCGACCTGGTTGAAGAGGTGCGGCGGGCGACCGCGGAGCGAATCCTCGGCGGCCTCTTCCCCGACGGTGCGCCGCCGAAGGCCCGGACCGCGGTCAGCGGCTGGCTCTGGTTCATGGACGGCGCCTGCCTCAACTGGATCGAGCACCGCGACCTCGAGCGCGGAGAACTGCGGGACCTGTTGCTCGGGGTCCTGATGGGGTCGCTGATCGCCGCCGGCTCGCCGCCGGACCCCGCTCAAGTCTCCTGAGGCCGCGGTCGATACATCCCCTTCATGCGAAGGTGGGGGAAGCTTTCTGTGATCGTCTGCGCGCTGCTCTGCGGCAGCGTTCTGCTCGGCGCCGCGCCGGCCTCGGCCGCAGTGCCGCAGGCGAAACTGGTGGGTGACGGTCGCGCAGTTGCCCCGCCCTCGGCGCCGCCGGCGGTGAAGGCGATGATCGAAGCCGCCAACCGGATCCGCCACCGGCCCTACGTCTGGGGCGGCGGCCACCGCCACTGGAACTCGCGCGGCTACGACTGCTCGGGCTCGGTCAGCTACGTGATGCACGCCGCCGGCCTGCTCGAATCGCCGCTCGACTCGACCGGCTTCATGCGCTGGGGCGGCGGCGGAGGCGGCGGCTGGGTCCGCATCTACGCCAGCAAGGAACACGTCTTCGCGGTCATCGCCGGCCTGCGCTGGGATACCTCCTTCAGCGAAGACGGCGACCGTACCGGCCCCGGCTGGAGCGAACAGATGCGTCCCACCGGCGGCTTCCGGCTCCGCCACCCGCTCGGGCTGCTGCAGGCGACGCCGCTCTAGCCGACATCTGGGACAACCCCCGGCCGCCCAGCTTTATACGGCGGTACAAAAGCGCGATTGCGAAGCCCCTACTAGGCTCTGTGATGCTCTTTTCGAGGGACCAAGACTTTCAATCAATCGCGCCTGGAGAACGGGCGCGCCGCATAGTGGGAGAGAACGCAAGCCGATGACTCGCATTCGCCAGCAAAACGTGACCGCAGCGCAGTGGAGCTCCAACGGAGGGGCGCTCGGCGCGCAGGACCTGACGCTCCCGGAGAACAACCCCTTCGGTGAGAACGTCTTCTCCGTCGCCGTCCAGAAGGACAGGCTGCCCAAGGACGTCTTCGAGAAGCTGCAGACGACCCTGGACGGCGGTGAGGCGCTCGACCCGACCCTCGCCGACGCGGTCGCCGAGGCGATGAAGGAGTGGGCGCTGGAAAACGGCGCCACCCACTACACCCACATGTTCCAGCCGCTGACCGGCTCGACCGCCGAGAAGCACGACTCGTTCTTCGAGCCCGGCGGCGAAGGCGAGGCGATCGCCGGCTTCTCCGGCAAGGAGCTGATCCAGGGCGAGCCGGACGCCTCCTCCTTCCCGACCGGCGGCGTCCGCGCCACCTTCGAGGCCCGCGGCTACACCGCCTGGGACCCGACCAGCCCCGCCTTCATCCTCGAGAACCCGAACGGGGCTCTGCTCTGCATCCCGACCGCGTTCGCTTCCTGGACCGGCGAGGCGCTGGACGCGAAGATCCCGCTGCTGCGCTCGATGGACGCGCTCTCGCGCTCGGCGATCAAAGCGCTGCGCCTCCTCGGCGACGAGCAGAGCCAGCGGGTCTTCACCACCGTCGGCCCCGAGCAGGAGTACTTCCTGATCGACGAGCAGTACTTCTTCGAGCGGCCCGACCTGATCGCGACCGGACGCACCCTCTTCGGCGCCAAGCCGCCGAAGGGCCACGAGCTCGACGACCACTACTTCGGCTCGATCCCGGAGCGGGTACTCGCCTTCATGCTCGAGTCGGAGCTGGAGATGCGCAAGCTTGGGATCCCGGTCAAGACCCGTCACAACGAGGTGGCGCCGGCCCAGTACGAGATCGCGCCGATCTTCGAGAACTCCAACGTCGGCTCCGACCACCAGCAGCTGCTGATGCAGACGCTGGAGAGCGTCGCCCGCCGCTACGGGCTCGTCTGCCTGCTGCACGAGAAGCCCTTCGCCGGCGTCAACGGCTCCGGCAAGCACAACAACTGGTCGATGGG
>Ga0068868_100002269_pt1 | contig 13291 bp, 12 predicted proteins | sample KBSMisM42_FD_64660 | JGI IMG/M metagenome (GOLD analysis project Ga0068868, IMG submission 64660) | Miscanthus rhizosphere microbial communities from Kellogg Biological Station, Michigan, USA - KBS Miscanthus M4-2 | ecosystem: Host-associated > Plants > Roots > Rhizosphere > Soil ...
TCCGCCTCGGCCTTGGCCTCCTGCGCCATCTCGGGGTCATCAGAGTCGACGAGCTCGCGGGTTTCCGCGAGCTCGTGATCGAACTTCTGAAGTTTGTTTCCCATTTCGACCAGCGGCTGCAGATGTCTGAGCTCGCGGCCCAGCGCTGCCATGCGCTGCTGGTCCCTCACCGTCTTCGGATCGGAGAGCTCTCGCTCTACCTCAGAGGCACGCTCGATTGCGTCCCTGAGCCGGTCTCTGAGACTCAGGTTTCCGAGCTGGAGGCAGCTGCCTGCTTGCCGTACTTCTGACGGAACCGCTCAACGCGTCCCGCGGTATCGACGAGCTTCTGCTTGCCCGTGAAGAAAGGGTGGCAGCTGGCGCAGATATCGGTGTGAATCTCCGCCTGGGTGGATCTGGTCTGATATGTGTTCCCGCATGCGCAGCGAACAGTCGCCGTGGCGTATACTGGGTGGATATCGGGTTTCATAGTGGCTTCTCGGGGTTTTCGAAGGTAGCTGTGAAGTATAGTTAACTCAGGATCAATAAACAAGTTAGGCCGTTCTGCGGCGGCGTGCGCCGGATCCCCTCTAGCATCTGCAGCTTTGACCGGTGCCTCGCTCAAAATGACAACGGGTTTTGCCTTTCTGGCCACAAATTCCCGGTACGTCCCGTGCCTTCCCCACTCGCGTCGTCAAACAAAAACCTCAACCAACAGGAGACGAAAATGCTTTACAGGATGACCACAGGCGCGCCGATTTTCGGGCTCCGGCGAGAGATCGACCGGCTGTTCGAGGACACCTTCGGTCGAGATGGCGGAAGCTTCACACCGGCGGTCGACATCAAGGAGAACGAGAAGGAGATTCGGCTGGACCTCGAGCTTCCCGGCATTAAGCCAGACCAGGTGGAGATCATCGCCGAGAATGGGATTCTGACGGTGCGGGGCGAGAAGCGCAGCGAGCGCAAGGAGGGCGAGGATGACCGTTATCAGATCGTCGAAAGAACTTACGGCACCTTCGCGCGCACGTTCCAGCTGCCGCAAGGCGTAGATGAGAATCAGATCGACGCGGATTTTCAGGATGGCGTCCTCTGCCTGCACATTCCGAAGGCGGCGCTCCCCCAGCCGAAGCGCATTCAGATAAACGGCGCAGGTCGTAGCACGCAGACTTCGGCGGCACCGCAGCGCGAACGCGAACGCGAGAAAGCAACCGCGGGCGCGGATCGCTGAGCAATAACGTTTCACGTCAAGGCTCACCGACCGGTGAGCCTTTTTGCATCTTATGTCGATGAAGCTTCGCCATTTCGTCTGCCTGCTCTGCGCGGGCATCCTGTCGGTGTCGGCTTCCGCTCATGCCGCATCCCCGCCGCCGCAGGGCCAACAAGCGACCTCACCAGCACCGTCAGCACCCCAGCCATCGAGCTCCAAAGACACGACTGCTTCCGCAAAGGAGCCGGGATCGGAGCTCACCGTCTATCTCCTTACGTTTGGCTGGGGCGACGTCGTCTGGGAACGCTTTGGCCACAACGCGATTTGGATCAGCGATAAAGCGCGCCACACCGACATCACCTACAACTGGGGCATGTTCGATTTCAACCAGCCCCATTTCGTCTGGCGGTTCGTCACAGGCGACACCCGCTACTGGATGGAGCCGATCGATTACCTGCCGATGGTTCGCTACTACCGGCAACAAAACCGATCCATACTGGCGCAGGAGCTCAACCTCACTCCGGCGCAACGTCTGAAGTTGCAGCAGTTCGTCCAGTGGAACGCGCGGCCCGAGAACAAGTTTTACCGGTACGATTACTATCGGGACAACTGCTCCACCCGTCTGCGGGATGCGCTCGACCACGCCCTCGGCGGGCAGCTGCAAACCGCGACGGTTTCGCTCACCACGACCGGAACGTATCGCTGGCACACCCAGCGCCTCATGACTGGCGACATTCCCATGTACACCGGGATCACGTTCGCGCTCGGACACCCCGCTGACAAACCAATCTCGGTATGGCAGGAGATGTTCCTGCCAGTCCGAATGGCGAACGACTTCCGCCAGATCAGCGTCAAGGACAGCACCGGCGCGCGCATTCCCCTGGTGAAGTCAGAGATGCCGATATTCACAGCCGGGCGGTCTCCCGAGCCGGCGGACGCGCCGAATTATCTCCCGCTGTTCGTGGGTGTGGGAATTCTTTACGCCGCGCTGCTGCTCATACTGGTGCGCAGCGCGGAGGGCGGAAGTCGCGCGGCACTCTTTACGGCAACGGCGCTGGCGACCATGTGGAGCGCAATTGCCGGGTTGGCCGGTGCTGCGCTGCTCTTCGCGTGGTTCTTCACCAAGCACTACTTCATGGGCAGAAATGAAAACGTGCTGCACCTGAACCCGCTCTCGCTCGGATTGATCGTGATGATTCCGCTCGCGATCTACGCGAGGAAAGGAACCGTGCGCGCGCGCAAGCTCGCCGGCCTGATTGCAGTGCTGTGTCTGGTCGGCTTCGTCGCGCAGGGAATTCCAGCTTTCGATGAGAAGAACGGCGAGATTATCGCGCTGGCGCTGCCGATTAATCTCGCCGTCTGGTGGACGGTCTTCCGTCTTGTCTCCTACAGGCGGACTTCCTTGCCCTCTTCTCCGGCCTTGTAGATCGCTTCCATCAGCCTGATCACCGAGAGCTGATCCTCGGGAGGCTCGTAGGGCGTCGTCTCATTCACCACGGCGACGAAGTGCGCCAGCGACGCGCGGTACGACTGCAGGAACACACTCTCGCGAGCGGCGGCACCGCTCGGCGAAACATCGGTTGGCTTGCCGTTCAACATTTTGACGACGCGCAGCGGAGCGAGTCTGGCACTCCCGCGCCCGGACAGGACCTCGAACCACCAGCGCTCTTCCTGACCGACGTAGCTCCAGGAGACGTCAAAGCTGAAGCTGATACCCGCGGCGCACTCGACGTGAACGATCATCGAATCCTCGACCGTCGTTGAGCCGCGCGAGCGGTCCATGTGCGCCGTCACTCGCACGGGATCCGGGAAATCTGCGAGCCACATCGCCAGATCTACGAGAGGATATCCGTGCTCAAAAAAGGCCCCGCCACCTGCCTCTGGTCGCCGGAAGCGCCAGCCTGTCCGCGCGGACGCGAATTGATATTGTCCCGCGCGGACTCCAATCAGCCGCCCCAGCTCTCCGCCCTGCAGGAACCGATACAGCTGCTGCACGTCGCTGCGAAAACGGTGATTGTTGCCGACGACCACTTTGCGTCCAGCCTGCTTGGCGGCAGCTATGATCCGCTCCACGCCTCGCGATGTAAGCGACAGGGGCCGCTCACACATTACGTCGACCTTGGACTTCAATGCACGCAGAACGTGCGGCTCGTGCAGGTGATTGGGCGTCGCGATTACAACTGCATCGACCTCATCGAGCTCGAGCAGGTCCTCGATGTCGGTGAACACATCGGGCACGCCCAATCGCTCGGCGATAGCGCTGGCCTTCGGTCCGTCGTTATCACAAAGCGCGACGAGCTGCGCGCCTTTGATCTTGGCGAGCACAGGCAAATGTGCGAGCTGTGCGATCGCGCCGGCGCCGACAAGACCAAGTCGGACGGTTTCCTTCGTGGATTTTGATTCCTTGCCGCTAACCGGCGATTCGGCCAATCGTGGTCCCCGGATAATAGGTCTCTAGAATCGTACGGAAATTTTGCCCGGCGCGCGCCCGTCCGATAGCGCCCCACTGGCACATTCCAATTCCGTGACCGTAGCCCCTGCCGTTAATGGACAGGCCCGAAACCTCTCCCCCCGCCTTCGTCTGCTGAAAGTTGAAGAAAGTGCTGTTGAGGATCGCGCCCTTGGGATCCCGCAGCACGAAGCGGATGTCATTGCCGCGCAGGGAGTAGGTCCCGCTCTCCGTTTGCACGGCGAGAGCCCTGATGCGGCCGGATGGAGTCCGTCCGTCTTCACGGATATCGGTGATCTTTCCGATGCCGCCTTTCGGAGCGTTGGTGTACGAAGCGAGGTACTTCTCCATCACTGCTCGCAGGCTGGCGGCGTCGTAATTCTGCGTCCAGCTGAATCGGGGAGATGGGTCGCAATAGAAATGATCGCTCCCGGGAATGCGGTCGCTCACGGGTCGCAAATACGGCTCGTCGGATTGGTTGTACCACACTTCGGTGACGGCAGCAGTGCTGCCCCCGCACGTGGAGCTGTACGGCGTGCTGATCGGCTGACCGTTGTATAGAACGACGATATCCGCTGTCGTCGCTATGGCTGAATCGGACTGCGGTTTCTCGGCGTCGACTCCACCGTAAACCTGATCCTGAACGGTGGAGTACATGTCGAACGAGCGCGCGTTGTTGAGATGCTTGTACGCGTATGTGCGCGCAGCTACCGCTTGTGCCTGCACCGCGGCAAACTCGTCGGCCGTACGATTGCCGATCTCGAGTGGTACGACGCCCCGCAGGTAGGAATCCATTGGCAAGCGATTCACGACGGTCGTATCACCGATGACGATCTCGCCGCGATAGCGCTTGCCGTTCCAGGTTACGAACGAGCTCGGGTCAAGAGGTCGCACGACCAAAGGAGTCTTTCGATTCGTGACATTGACGGTTCCCAGCATAACGACGGTGTCCGTACAAAGACCATTCGTCACGCTGCAACCCAGAAAGAGGTTGCGCACCATAGCGAGCGTTTGGCCGGAACGGAACTGAGTCAGGGGCTTGCCTTCGCCTTCGGCAAAAACCGCCCAGTCGCCGGTCCCACCGATTGCGTTCGAATCCTTGGCAGGGTCGAGCAGGAGTCGAACGATCTGGGTGGCTCCGGATTTGTAAACTCCCCGCACCACCGGGACTGGGCCACCACCGTCGCCGGGTGACGAGAGCGACACGCAGGCGGCAACGCCCAATACTATCGCGGCTGCAGCAAGTCGCCGGCGCGAATTCCCCTGCTTAAGCAATTGCTTGCCTCATCGCATCTCCCATTCGGTCGAGTGCAGTAGCGATATCATCGTCGCTGTGAGCAGCAGACATGAAGCAAGCCTCAAAGGGTGACGGTGCCAGATATACGCCCCGCGCCAGCGCGGCGTGAAAGAACTTCTTGAACAGTTCGACGTTCGAGTCCCTGGCGTCGTTGAGATTCCGCACCGGTTCCGATCGAAAGCAAAAGCCCCACATCGAGCCGGCGCAGTCCGCCGTGAAGGCAACGCCCAGCTCTTTGGCAATCTTTTGCAAACCCTCGACCATCGCGACGGTACGCTTCTCTATCTTCCTGTGCAGAGCTGGGGTCAGCGCTCTGAGAGTCGCGATTCCCGCCGCCATCGCCAACGGATTGCCCGACAACGTCCCCGCTTGGTAGACGGGGCCTGAAGGGGCAACACGCTCCATTACGTCGCGTCTTCCGCCGTAGGCCGCGACCGGCAGGCCGCCACCGATCACCTTCCCGAGTGTGGTAAGGTCTGCCGTGACGCCGAAGCGCTCCTTTGCGCCGCCCGGAGCGATCCGAAAACCGGTCATGACTTCGTCGAAGATGAGCAGGGCGCCCGCGCTGTCGGCGAGGGCCCGCAATCCCTGAAGAAAATCCGGATCGGGCGCAATGAACCCTGAATTGCCGACGACGGGCTCGACGATTATGGCCGCAACCGCACGTGGATTCTCCCTTATCAGGGCGCTGGCCGCCTCGAGGTCATTGAACGGGGCAGTCAGCGTGAGCGCTGCGAGCTCGGCCGGAACTCCGGGAGAATCCGGCAGCCCCAGCGTTGCCACGCCCGACCCCGCTCGCACCAGAAAGGAATCGGCGTGACCGTGATAACATCCCTCGAACTTCAGAATGGCATCTCTACCAGTGAATGCGCGCGCCAGCCGAACGGCACTCATCGTCGCCTCGGTGCCGCTCGAGACGAAGCGCATCATTTCGACGTGCGGCATTCGCTCGCGGATCAATTCGCCGAGCTGCACTTCAAGCTCGGTGGGCATACCGAACGACGTGCCATCCTGCATCGTCTTCTCCAGCGCCTCCAGAACAATCGGAGAAGAATGGCCGAGCACGAGCGGTCCCCAGGACAGGACAAAGTCGATGTACTCCTTGCCGTCGGCGTCCCAGATGCGGGACCCTGCGCCGCGCGCGGCGACAACAGGCTCCCCGCCTACTCCGCGAAATGCGCGGACCGGAGAATTGACTCCTCCCGGAAACAGCTCGCGGGACCGCGCCAACACTTCGGCGGATCGCACGCTAACGGCCGTAGCTTCCGATGGTGGGCTGCTGAATGGGAAGCGTTCTCGCCATGCGCGGCGCCGCCTTCGCCGCGACCGCCGCGGCGACTCCGATCACTGATGCCTGAAAGTCGTAATCGTCGACGACTTCTTCGACCGCGACTTCGACGAGCGTGCCTGGCGGAAGCGATTCATCCAGATGAGTGATGCCATCGACGTCGTCTGCCTGCCACGGCAGTCGCCCCTGCGATACGCCGCGCTCGAGATCCGTGATATCGACTAGAGCGTGCGCGGTGCGCCCCGTGCGTGACTCGTAGCGCTGCCGGGTAATGGCCCGCTGCAGCTCCGTCAATCGTTCCAGGCGTTCCCGCTTCACAGCATCGTGCACATCGTCGGGGTATTGCGCCGCGCGCGTCCCCTCCTGGGGCGAGTAGGTGAACGCACCGACTCTCTCGAACTGCATCTCCTCGAGAAACTCCAGCAATTCCTCGAACTGAGCCTCAGTCTCGCCAGGAAAACCGACTATGCATGTCGTGCGGATGGCCACGTCGGGCACAGCGCCACGGAACTTCGCGACACGATCCCGGATGGTTCGCTTGCGCTCAGGACGACGCATCCGCGCCAGGACTTCGTCCGATCCGTGCTGAATCGGCATGTCCAGGTATGGAAGCACACGGTTCTCGCGAGCGACGACATCGAGCAGCCGATCGGTAATGCCTGAAGAATACAGATAGAGCATCCTGATCCATGGCACCGACGTTTCCTTCACGAGCGCCTCGAGAAGCTCAGGCAGCTTGAATCCGTTCCGCAGATCGCGCCCATAGTGCGCCAGGTCCTGCGCCACGAGATTCAGCTCCCGCGCGCCCTGCAGCTCGAGCAGCTGCGCCTCACGGATAATTTCGTCGAGCGCGAATGAGCGGTGTTTGCCGCGCATCAACGGGATCGCGCAGAACGCGCAGCCGTGATCGCATCCTTCGCTGATCTTCAGGTAGCGCACATGCGGCAGATCGCCGGTGTAAAGGCGTACTCCCGGGTGCAGCTGTTCGCTGAATTCGCCGAGCAGGCCTCGCTCCGTGAGCTCCGGCACGAGCTTCTGCATCTCCGACGAGCCCAGAAAAAGGTCGACCTCGGGCATCGCGTCGACCAACTCGTGCTTGTGGCGCTCGATCATGCAGCCGACGGCAACCACCGCCTGGCAGCGGCCGGCGGTCTTGAACCGGGCCGCCTCGAGCATCGCGTCGATCGATTCCTTTTTGGCGGCGTCGATGAATCCGCAGGTGTTGACGAGAATCACGTCCGCATCGTGGAGATCCGCGGTGTACTCGGCCGAATAGTCCGAGAGCTGAGCGACGTAGCGCTCGCTATCGACAGTATTTTTGTCGCAGCCCAATGTGATGACGCCGACTTTCATGGTATTGGGTTCGCGCGAGCGACTCGAAGCGTCAACGATAGTTCCCGAACTTGAGCTCGACGCCAAAGTCCTTCCCTCGCAGCAGCGCCATCGCCTGCTGCAGGTCGTCTCGCGATGGTGAGCTGACGCGCACCTGGTCTCCCTGGATCGCCGCCTGAACCTTCTTGAGTTTCGCGTCCTTTATCGCCGCGGCAACCTTCTTGGCAGTCTCTCCGTCGAGGGACAGCTTGAGTGAAACCACCTGCTGAACGGTGTCGCCGCCCGCCGGTTTGATGTCGCCCAGGTCGATGTTCTTGACCGAGACATTGCGCTTTATGAGCTTCGACTGCAGTACGTCCCAGAGTGCGTTCATCTTGAAATCGTTCTCGGCGGTGAGCGTTAGCTTGCCCGCCGCGCGATCGAACTGGATGGTTGCGGGAGATCCCTTGAAGTCGTAGCGCTGAGAAATCTCCTTCTGCGCCTGGTTCACGGCGTTGTCTACTTCCTGTAGATCGACGCCGGTGGTGATATCGAATGAACTCTGTTGTGGCATGGGCGAAATCTAACTCTCAGCCGAAAATGTCTGGCCGCGCGGTGGCGTTTTGACGCATTTGTAAAATCTGGGGTAAACCCTAAGAAATTCCTTGACATAAGTACCTTTGATACACATGTTTGCCGGTCTTTTCCGCTCCCCTCCTTGCGGAAAGCGATTTACTGCAGAGCTTCTACAACTCCCGCCACCCGATTTACCCTTCATTACAGGACCGACCGCCTATGCATCGCCGTTCCCTTGTCCTACCGCTGGCCGCCGCTCTACTCGCGGCATGTTCTAACGATGTTGTTGCACCTCTCAAGGCTCCTACTGGTTCCAAGTTCGCGGTCAATGTCGATGGTGGCGGCAACTATATCTTCACGGCGAATGGCAAAGGATTCCCCTCAACATTTGCGGCGAAAGTCTCGAGTGTCGGCGGATCGCTTACCTACCTCAATGACAACGCGGGCTTCGCGCTTGTTGGCGGTTTGAGCTCCAGTGCCGCCTCTCAGCTCGGAGCGCTTGGGGGAATCTCCGATGTTGTGCAGGATGAAGCCTTCACGGCAGACCTGGGCGTTTCGACCGCTGAAGCCGACGTGACCAGCACGGGCGAGCCAGTCGCAAACAGCGTAGCCAATCCTGCGACCGGAGTCCGGTTCTCCTGGCAGTGGAACATGCGTCTGATCGATGCTCCCGCGGCGTGGGCCGCTGGGAAGCTCGGCAACGCGGGCGTTACCGTCGCTATCCTGGACACCGGACTCGACTACGACATCCCTGACCTGAACGGACTCGTCGATCTCAGTCGTTCAACCTCTTTCATGGACACCTATTTCCTCGCGCCTGGGGAGAAGGTTCGCCACCTGTCGGACAACGCGACGACGACGAAGTTCTTCCCGACACGGAATCCGGTTACCGACTACAACGGTCATGGCACCAACGTCGCGACGCAGGTCAGCAGCAAAGCACCCGTGCATGCCGGCGTGACCTCGAAGAGTACTCTGATTGGCGTCAAGGTTCTCGGATCCAATGGCAGTGGCACGACGGGTACCGTTCTCGCCGGCGTCCTCTGGGCGGCTGATCACGGCGCCGACGTAGCCAACATGAGTCTTGGCGGTGGGTTCGGCAAATCGGGCGCGGGCTCGCTTGTAAGTCTCATCAACAGAGTCTTCAATTACGCCAACCGCGCCGGGATGCTGATTGTCGTTTCGGCCGGCAATTCAGCCTTTGATCTGCAGCATAACGGAAACTTCGAGTCGACCTACTGCGATTCGCCGCACGTCATCTGCGTTTCTGCAGTGGGACCGACAACTTTCACCGGGAATGGCGACCTCGGCGCTTTTTACACCAACTTCGGTCGGGGAGCGTTGGACGTCGCTGCACCCGGCGGCAATTACGCGGCAGACGCTAACGGCAATCCGATTGTCGACAAGGATGGCAACGTAGTTGTCACCCCGTGGCCGTGGGGACCCGACTTCGCTTCGTGGGTGTGGTCATACTGCGCCAAGAACCGCATTGGCGGCTGGAAGATCAACGGGACGACCGCGGCAGATACCGCCGATGTCACTAAGCACCAGCCGCTGACTACCGCTTGCGCCGCAGGTAACCGCGTCACCGCGTATATCGGGACCAGCCAGGCGTCACCTCACGTTGCAGGTCTTGCGGCTCTATTGGTCTCCGAGATGGGCCATGGCCATCCCTCGCAGATCAAAAACACGATCCTGAATTCCGCTGTTCCTATCGATCCGCTCCTCGGCCGCGGCCGCATCAGCGTCAAGAACGCTTTGGGCCTCTAGTTCCAGTTTCGCTCAAAGGAAAAACGCCGCTTCCGGAAGGGAGCGGCGTTTTTATTTGCGTGCTACCGTCGTCGACTATCTGCTCGCGGCTTTCTGGTACGTGCCCATCATCTCTCCAGTCTCGAGCACGTGACCATTCATCGCCCGTTCGAGATCTGCTTTGGTTGCGGATCTCATTCCCGTCAATTCGCTGTCGAGCGCGTAGAGCTTGAAGAAGTAGCGGTGTCTGCCGATTGGTGGACAGGGCCCGCCGTACTCAGGCTTGCCCCAGTCGTTTTTTCCCTGCACCGCCCCCTTGGGCATTCCAGTCTTGGACGCGTTCTCGGACAACGATGGCGTGCCTGCAGGAATATTGTAGACGACCCAGTGGACATAGACCCGCTGTGGCTTCGCTGGATCGGGCGCGTCCGGGTCGTCGACGATCAACGCGAGTGTCTTCGCCTTCGCTGGCACTCCTGACCACGCGAGCGGTGGCGACACGTCGGGACCTTCGCACGTGTACTTCGAAGGAATCGATCCCGCCTGCTGAAAAGCTGTTGAGGTGATCTTGAGTGTCATGAGGGCATCGTGATGCACGGCCAATGCCTCACGATTCTCCGCGTTTCGAGGTGACCCCACCCAGGGTGTGGAGTATATTCTGTTCAGATGTCCATCGACACCCGAGTTTTGACCGATCTCCAGTCCGTTTTCCCCGGAGATGGAGAAATGGCGCAGCGGGGTCGCGACTTTCACTGGGAAAACACTTCACTTGGCGCCCCGACCGAGTGGCCACCAGCTCTGCGGACGATAGTCGCTACAGTTCTGGAGGCGCCGTTCGCGATGACTCTGTGGTGCGGTCCGGACCTCAATCTCGTTTACAACGACGCTTACCGCGCGGTGCTGGGCGCCAAACATCCAGACGCGCTCGGTCGACCCGGTCGGGAAGTCTGGGCTGAAATCTGGGCCGGAATTGCGCCGCTCTTCGACACTATAAGAAACGGTGGTCCATCCACTTTCGCTGAAGACGCGCATTTCGTGATGGAACGCGGCGATGGCGGTATCCGCGATGCGTGGTTCACGTTCTCGCTCAGTCCAGTGCGGGATGAAGACGGTTCGATCACAGCGTTTCTCAACGTTGTCGCCGAGACGACACAACGGCAGGGAGCGGAGCAGTTGCTCCAGCAGAGCGAGAAAGCGCGCGTCGATGCCGAAGCGAGCGAGGCGAGCTATCGGTTCCTTGCCAACGCGATTCCGGTGCATGTCTGGACCGCCACGCCCGATGGCGCGCTCGATTACGTTAGCGACATCACGGCTGCATCACTCGGCCGCACACCGGCCGAGGTCGTCGGACAGGGCTGGCTCGAGGTGCTGCACCCGGACGATGTGAAGGCGACGATCGACCGGTGGACGAGGTCGCTTCGGACGGGTGAGCCCTACGAAGTCGAATTCCGCCTCTGGATCCCGGATCAGAAAGCCTATCGATGGTATCTCGGTCGAGCAAAGGCGCAGCGAGACGAGAGCGGAAAGATCATTCGCTGGTTCGGATCCAATACCGACATCGAAGAATCGAAGCGCACGCAGCAGGAACTTCAGCGCCTGACGAGCGAGGCTCTCGAGGCCAACCGCGCCAAGAGCGACTTCCTGGCGGCAATGAGCCATGATCTGCGCACACCGCTAAATGCAATCGGCGGCTACGCGCAGCTGATCGAGATGGGTGTCCGCGGACCTGTCACCGAAGAGCAGAAAGCCGATCTGGCGCGGATTCAACGCAGCAAGAATCACCTCGATCGGCTTGTAAGCGACGTCCTCAGTTTCGCCAAGATCGGCGCGGGAAGAATCGAGCTGCGCATCGATTCTATCTCGGTGAAGAATCTGGTTGGCTCCGTTGTGGACATGATACGCCCGCAGCTAATTCAGAAGCAGCTGACGCTCGCGCCGGTGTCGGTCAGCCTCGATCTCAAAATCACTGCGGATCTGGACAAGACGCAGCAGATTCTCCTCAACCTCCTCGCCAACGCCCTCAAGTTTACTCCGCCCGGCGGGACGATTTTGATCGCCACCTCCTGCGATGACACGACGGTTTCAATCGCTGTCGGAGACACCGGAATCGGAGTTCCTGAAGATCAGCTGGACCGGATCTTCGAGCCTTTCGCGCAGGCAAAACGCGCCCTGGTTGCCGGCGACGCCGGAGTTGGATTGGGGCTCGCGATCAGCCGTCAGCTCGCGCGGGCAATGGATGGCGAGCTGAAGGTGCGGAGCGAAGTCGGAAGCGGCTCGGTCTTCACGCTGACGCTGCCAAGAGCGCGCGCGAAGGTATAGCTAGCCGAGGAATGACTCCAGTGAGCGGCGCCGCGAATTGTGGCGCAGCTTGAGCAGCGCCTTCTCCTTGATCTGGCGGACGCGCTCGCGCGTGATCTGCAGCAAAGTCCCGATGTCCTCGAGCGTCATAGGATCCGCGCCGTCGAGGCCGAAATACAGGCGCAGGATCTTCGACTCACGCTCCTTCAACGACGCCAGCGATTCCTCGATCGCCTCGGAGAGCGCCTTCTCGAAGGTGATCTCGTCCGGCGTCGGATTCATGTTGTCGGGCAGGTAATCGAGCAGGCGGTTGTCCTCGCCCGGCGTCATCGGCGCATCGAGCGACAGATGGACCTGCGAGATCATCATCGTCTTGGCTACTTCGTCCTCGCTGATGTCGAGGCCTTCCGCGATCTCCATGTTGCTTGGCTGCCTGCCGAGCTCCTGGAGCAGAGTGCTGGCGCGCTTGCCGATTCGATGCAGCGTCCCCGCGCGATTGAGGGGCACGCGCACGATACGCGATTGTTCCGCCAGCGCCTGAAGTATCGACTGGCGAATCCACCACACGGCGTACGAGATGAATTTGATGCCTTTCGTCTCGTCGAATTTGTGCGCGGCGCGAATGAGACCGAGGTTGCCCTCGTTGATCAGATCGGAGAGCGAGACACCCTGGTTCTGATATTTCTTCGCGACCGAAACAACGAAGCGGAGATTCGACCGCACGAGCGTGTCGAGAGCGTCCTGATCGTTCTGGCGGATGCGCTTCGCGAGCTCGACTTCCATCTCGCGGCTGATGAGGGGAAAGACGCTGATGTCCCTGAGGTACTGATCCAGCGATCCTTCGTCGACGGTCGATTTCCGATTCGTCGATACCTTCATAGCGATAGCAGTACCCTCAGTGGACAAGCTCTCCGAAGCGCTTCCACCGCAAACGCTTTAGCCAATCGAGTCGGTCTCCGGTATCAGGCGCGTAGCTATAATAGACCATAATCGGCTGGCCGCGCACAAGTGAGTCGGCCACGAACCCCCAATACCTCGAATCCGACGAGTTGTCCCGATTGTCGCCGAGGACGAAGTAGTCATGGGAAGGGACGACCAGAGGGCCCCAGTTGTTACGCGAAGGACGGTAGTTTTCGA
>Ga0068868_100002272_pt1 | contig 13287 bp, 13 predicted proteins | sample KBSMisM42_FD_64660 | JGI IMG/M metagenome (GOLD analysis project Ga0068868, IMG submission 64660) | Miscanthus rhizosphere microbial communities from Kellogg Biological Station, Michigan, USA - KBS Miscanthus M4-2 | ecosystem: Host-associated > Plants > Roots > Rhizosphere > Soil ...
CGTCTTCTGCTGCGGGCGTAGATATTTCAGTAGTAGCTCCATGGTTTAATACTCCACACAAAAAAAATCAGAAATAATCGATGTCTCTCAAGGTTACGTACAATAGGAGGAAGTGGCGGCCCAATTTAGGGAATTATCAAATTGAAATGATCTATCCTCACAAAAGCTGATTTCGCTCATGCATAATGGTGGACAACTTGTGATCTTTTAACAAATTTTGAAATAAAGCATTTGAAAGCAAAGTTGCAATGAGGGAACCGAAAAACTACAAGAATTAATCCCAGTAAAAATTTTGAAACGCATCCATTATTTAGGGTCATCGAGGGAGAAACAGAACCCTGGGAAAAAATCTGACAACGGATATTTGAGTGATCACGATATATATTTGCAGCTGATTTAATTATGCTGCTGCTAAACTTCAATCCTTTCCCTTCTCTTTCGACTGAGCGTTTAAATTTGAGAAGGATCTCTGACGAAGATGAGAAAGAGATTTTTTTTCTTCGGTCAGATAAGGAAATGCTACAATTCCTCGACCGCGATCCCGCTCAATCAATTGATGAAGCCAGGAATTGGATACGAACGCTCAACGAAGCGATCGACGATAATCAATCTATTGCCTGGGCCATTGCATTGAAAAATGACCCAAAACTCATTGGAACGATCACACTCTGGAATGTACAAAAGGAACACCACAGGGCTGAGATCGGGTATGCTTTGCATTCGCAGTTCCAGGGACGAGGTCTTATGCAGGAAGCGATGACAGTAGTTCTTGATTATGGTTTTCACACCTTGAAATTGCATTCTGTTGAAGCCAACGTGAATCCCGGCAACACGCGTTCTATCCAACTTCTCGAAAGAAACTTGTTTGTCCGGGAGGCCTATCACAGGGAAAATTATTATTACAATGGCCATTTTCTTGATTCGGCTATTTATTCTCTACTCAATCCTTTTGGCAAATAAATCCCGGGGCAAAACTTTGATGGAAATAGCGGCTGTGGCAGGTTTTAGTGTAAAAAAAACACATATCAAACAAAACCTTATTTTTGGTGGCTTTTTCAAAAAAAGGTTGCGATTTTTTGCTTGTCATTTGAAGGAGAAAAGATTTTTTTTAATAAAACATAACAAGATTTGAAAAAAGCTGAGAAAAAAGTAACAAGGATAGGCGTGCTAACCTCAGGCGGCGATGCACCTGGTATGAACGCTGCGATCAGGGCGGTGGTACGTACGGGGGTATACAATGACCTGGAAGTGCACGGTATCATGCGTGGCTACCAGGGAATGATCGAAGATGACATAACAAAAATGGAGTCCCGCTCAGTGGCTAATATCATACAGCGCGGTGGAACTATTTTAAAAACTGCCCGCTGCAAAGAATTCTTTGATTATTCGGGCCGTAAAAGAGCTTATGAGAATTTAAAGAAACGCGGAATTGATGGTCTTGTGATTATAGGTGGAGACGGCTCGTTTCGCGGAGCCGTGAAATTTCACGAGGAATTTGGTATCCCCTGTATTGGCCTGGCCGGTACAATCGATAAAGACATTCATGGAACTGATTTTACTATTGGTTTTGATACGGCCGTCAACACGGCTGTGGAAGCCATTGATAAGATAAGAGACACGATGGATGCACACGATCGCATTTTTGTGATCGAAGTGATGGGTCGCGATGCGGGTTATATTGCTCTGCACAGCGGAATAGCTACGGGCGCCGAAAATATTTTGATCCCTGAACGCAAAACTGATATTGATGCGCTACTGAAAGGATTGAAAGAGACGAGCCGAAGAAAAAAACTTGTAAATCTTATCGTCGTGGCCGAAGGAGAAAATTTCGGTGGCGCTGATGAAGTCCAGAAAAAGATACTGGAAGAAATTCCCACCGCTGAAATAAGGGTTTGTATACTGGGGCATATCCAGCGGGGTGGCTCGCCCTCTTGTCTTGACAGGTTACTGGCAAGCCGCATGGGCTATCATGCTGTGGAGTGTTTGATCGAAGGCAGGCATAATGTGTTTGTCGGCATCATGAATAATAAAATGCATTACATACCGCTTGAAGATGCAGTGAAAATAAAAGGAAAGATCGGGGATGAATGGCTGAAGATCGTAAAGATATTAGCTAGTTAAGCCCCTGTCCCCAAAAAGGGGGAACTTGGGCCAATCAAACTTTTTATTTGGTTGTTAGTTCTTTGCTACTAATGGATTACTGTGTTGCCAACTTTTGTTCTCTGATCAGGCTTTGGTTGCGTCGCACACTTCAACTTTCAAAACCATATCACCAATTACTAAACTCGTAATTCTCCCCTCAGGGGGAGATGGGGGATAATATGACAAGAAATTTAGAAAAGTACCTGCACAAACAAATGGATAAAGAAGCAGGTATTGAACACACTTTTCATCGTACAAAAATTGTGGCAACTGTTGGTCCCGCCTGTGATACTTATGACAAACTTCTTGAGCTGGTCAAGGCGGGGGTGAATGTTTTCAGATTGAATTTTTCTCATGGCTCTCACGATGATAAAACGAAGATCATCGAACATATTCGAAGGATAAATCAACAGGAGCCCTACAACATTTGCATTCTGGGTGACCTGCAGGGGCCCAAGCTCAGGGTCGGTGAGATCGAAAATGGAATGATCGAAATAAAACCGGGCGATGTACTGACTTTCACCAATGAAAAGTTAGTGGGTACTAAGGATCGTATCTATGTTTCTTATCCCAATTTTCATAAAGATGTAAAAGTTGGCAACACCATCATGATCGATGATGGGAAACTGGAAGTTAAAGTGTCAAGAATTTTGAAGAACAATGACGTCCAGGTAGTGGTCACGCTGGGCGGTCCTCTTTCTTCGAAAAAAGGCATCAATCTCCCGGATACGAAGATTTCGTTACCTGCATTGACAGAAAAAGATCTTGTTGACCTTGAATTTATCATTGAGCAAAAACTGGATTGGGTTGCTCTCTCATTCGTGCGCACGGCAAAGGACCTGGTTATACTGAGAAACAAATTATCAGAAGCAAAAAGTAAGACCAAGATCATTGCCAAGATCGAAAAACCTGAAGCGTTACAAAATATAAGGGATATCATTGTGGAATCCGATGGTATTATGGTAGCACGTGGTGACCTTGGTGTTGAATTACCCATTGAGCAGGTTCCGCTTATTCAGAAACAACTTATTCGTAAATGCCTCCATCGCGCAAAGCCCGTGATTGTTGCCACACAAATGATGGAAAGTATGATCGAACGCACAAAGCCCAACCGTAGTGAGATAACAGATGTGGCCAATGCAGTGCTCGAGGGTGCCGACGCCGTCATGCTAAGTGGCGAAACAGCCACCGGTCAGCATCCTACATTAGTAGTTGAAACGATGAGAAAAATTATCATGGAAGTTGAACGAACAGATTATCGCTATAATCTTGAAGAAGTGTTGCAACCACAGCCACATTCGCCATCATTTCTCAGCGATGCCATTTGTTACAATGCCTGCAATCTTGCAAAAGATTGTAATGCCGACGCTTTGATCGGGATGACGCAGAGTGGTTATACCGGTTTTATGTTAAGCAGTTATCGTCCAAAATCCCCCTTATATATTTTTACCAAAGAGCGTTCCCTGGTTAACCAGTTGAGTGTAAGTTGGGGTGTCCGTGCTTTTTACTATGACGAAGAAGAAAGCCTGGATGATATTTTCCAGGATCAAATTGATATCCTGCAGGAACGTGGATTTATCAAAACAGGAAATGTAGCGGTGAGTACAGGAAGTACACCGGTGCACTTGCATCTTCCTACGAATGTTTTAAAAATTACGAAGGTGGAATAACTTTCAAAGTTTACAAGTTCACAACTTTACGAATTCACTAGCCCAGAGTCTTGCAATCCGACAGGATACAGTTCGCTACTCATTAGTAATCACTCATTACTCATCACTCATTTCCAGATCGCAATGATTATCCCCGCAACCACACAACCAACAATGTTGTAAAGACTATTGATAGCCGAGAGAGCTATTGGCCTCTTCTCATATAAATACGAGTTGCAAATAGTAGCTGCGGAAAAGCAAACACCACCAATTAATCCGATCTTGGTTCCCGTCAACCAGTTGTAGGACTGAACACGCGTGATAATTAAAGCTAGTCCAATGCAGGTGATGAGAATAGTAATAAAGGAGGCGATCATAATACCGGCAAATCCCTTCCTTGCATTCGGATCATTCATGTTAGCTCCGGTTGCCTTGATCCATGCATTCCTGAATAAAGCGGAGTACCAGATGGCTCCTAAAAAAAAGTAAGCGAGTGCTCCCACTAATACAGCAAGCCAGTTGACCTGCGAGAAAAGATCTGCGTTCATGATGTTGGTTTTGCCCGAAAAACTTTTCGGAGGGTTTATAATAGATTGATCAGTTCATTTCAATCTCTATCATCCACAGTCTCATGCGGGCTAAGAATAAACGACGGATACGGGCTAACCATGAATTGTGAAACGTCAAACGTCAAATCATGTGACATACGTATTTACTCATTACTCATCATTCATTACTCACTATTGACCATTCACCATTACCGCTATAGCTTCTTGATCATAATATTGCGGTACCAAACCATACAGTCATGATCCTGTAGGTCGATGTGCCCTTTTTTAAATGTGGCAAAACCAGGCATGGTTTTAAATTTGCTTCCGGCTACCAGTTTGTTCCAGTTGTCATCCCACATTGTAGTCGATACAACATTTTCCCCGTTAAGATAAAAATCGAGTTTTCCCTTCAGTAGTTTTATTTCAACCTGGTTCCATTCTCCGACAGGCTTTACAGTTTCCGTGCTGCAGGATATCAGGTCATAAAGATCCCCCGCCCTGTGCTTTTTGATCTTGCCGTCGGCGTGTCCATCATTATCCAGCACCTGCATCTCGGGGCCCGTTTCATAAGGGGCTTTATATTTTGTGGTATCCTCATGCACACAAAACATGATGCCGCTGTTTCCATTCTTTGCTATTTTCCATTCGAGTTTCAGATCAAAATTTTCGAACTCTTCATCGGTTACAATATCACCGCCGTCCCGTTTTCCGTTTACCTTTACAGTTGTATCAAGAAAAATCGTTCCCTCCTGTACTTTCCACCCCGATCCAACGGGACTACCACCGTACTGATGCCAACCGGCCGTGGTCTTGCCGTCAAACAGAGATATCCAGCCATCATTTGATGGCGATGCTTGTTGAGCCGTTTGGGTCGAATCAGTTTTCATTTCACTGGATTTTGTATCACTATTTTGCGAATTACAAGAAAGAACTAAAACAGAAACAGAAACACAAACAATCATTACGAAATTTCGCATGTCTTATTTTTTTAGCAAAAGAATATATTTCACAATGGCTTCAGCATCGGCTTCGGGAAGTGAAGGATGGGGTGTCATCATTACTTCACCCCACACCCCAGTGCCTCCGCTGATCACTTTGTGGGCAAGATGGGTTACAATCGTATCAGGCATTCCCGCATATTTATTGGCGACTTCACGATAAGGAGGTCCATTCAGCTTATCATCGATCTGGTGACAGGTAAAACAGTCATTCTTTGCTATCAGTTCCAATCCCTTTTGGTAATCCGGGTTCTTGGAAAGATCCTCAGCTTTTGCTTCTTCTTTTTTAGGTTCTTCTGTTTTTGAGCTGCTACCCCCGCCACATGCGATCACAAAAAATAAAACGGGCAATACAAAAAGTTTTTTCATTTTTTAGTTTGTTTAAGAATTAAAACTCTGTAAAGTTATTTATCCAGTCCTAAAATGGAACGATTTAATTTTTCATCATGGCCGGCGCTGGCAAAATCATCGAATGCTTTTTCTGTCACCCGGATCATATGATCCCTGATAAACACGGCGCCTTCCCTTGCTCCATCTTCCGCATTTTTTATGCAACACTCCCACTCCAGCACCGCCCAGCCTTTATAATTATACTGCGCCAGTTTGCTGAAGATCGATTTAAAATCAACCTGGCCATCTCCCAGTGAGCGAAATCTTCCGGCACGATCGATCCAGCTTTGATACCCGCCGTACACTCCTTGTTTACCTGTCGGGTTGAATTCCGCATCTTTCACATGAAACATCCTTATTCGTTCGTGATAGTTATCGATGTAGTCAAGATAGTTGAGACATTGCAAAACGAAATGAGAAGGATCATACAGCAGGCAGGCTCGTGGATGCTGGTTTACCTTTTCCAAAAACATTTCATAACTGATGCCATCATGCAGATCCTCGCCAGGATGGATTTCATAACAAACATCGATTCCATTTTCGTCGAATACATTTAATATCGGCAACCAGCGATTGGCCAGTTCTTTAAACCCGGTTTCCACAAGACCTGCCGGACGCTGTGGCCAGGGATAAACTGTTTGCCAGAGCAAAGCGCCGCTGAAGGTGGCAAGTGCATTTAATCCTAAATTTTGTGAGGCCTTGGCTGCCCATTTCAATTGTTGTACGGCCCATTCTGTCCTTGCCTTTGAATTACCACGAACATTCGCCGGAGCAAAACCATCAAATAAACTGTCATACGCAGGATGAACAGCTACTAACTGTCCTTGCAGGTGCGTTGAGAGTTCTGTGATCTCTAAACCACATTCCCTGATCGTACCTTTTAGTTCGTCAGCATACGTTTTGCTTTCGGCCGCTTTTTGCAGGTCGATACATCTTGCATCCCAGGTTGGGATCTGCACACCAACAAATCCCAAACTCCTGACCCATTGGCATATTGATTTAAGATCATTAAAAGGTGGCTGATCACCCATGAATTGTGCTAAAAAGATTGCGGGGCCTTTCAGAGTTGTCATGCTAATAATTTGTTTCACGCCAAGACGCCAAGTTGCGCTGAGGCGCAAGTTTATAGATTATTTACAATTCGGTGAATTCCATTCTTAATCAAAGGAACATTGAAATTAATCAACAATCCCAATTTTAGTTTGGTTAATCTCAAATAAGATAAGCAATTGTTTTGTAGTGTACTCCGGCCAAAGTTTCCACTGATTTTAATTCGAGAATAAGTTTGTTATCAATCATTATATCAGGAATAAAGCCTATTCCCATATCTACTCCCTCATAAGTAACTTTTATTCCGCATTGTCTTATAAATGGAACGGTATTTTTATTCCATTCATGACAGAATATTTCCTCGTAGACACTTTCAAAGAGGCCGGGACCGTACATTGTATGAATTTTAAAACAAACGTCTACAACTTTTGAGGCTAGTTCATTTTCGGAGTACATAGCGTCTTTGCGTTTACTTTGCGCCCTTGCGTGGAATTTAGATTTTCATGTCAACCCACTTTTCTTTTGCTTTTCCACTTGCTATTATAGTTTCAATAAATGCCATCCCCCTCACGCCGTCTTCTATACCCGGGAAATCAAGCCACTCAGGTTTTGGCTGTTCGTTGTTCATTTGAGCCTGGACACACAAAGCGAAATTGCGATAGTGATTGGCAAATGCTTCCAGGTACCCTTCCGGATGACCAGCGAGTATACGTGTATTATGTTTTGCATAAGAACTTAAATAGCCTGTTCCTGCACGCCAGACTTCCACAGGCTTGTCAAGCCATTTTACGATCAATGAATTGCAATCTTCCTGCTGCCATTGCAATCCACCTTTTTCTCCATATACTCTGATTTTAATGTTGTTTTCTTCACCCGCCGCGATCTGGGTAGCAAATAAAACCCCGGTTGCGCCATTATTAAATTTTAAAAATGCCGCTCCGTCATCATCCAGCTTTCTTCCTTCCACAACAATATTAATATCCGCACAGATCTTTTTTACCTGCAGTCCGCTCACATACTCCGCCATATTGAATGCATGAGTCCCGATATCACCCATTGCACCCGCCTCACCACTGCGCTTTGGATCAGTTCTCCAGGAAGCCTGTTTTTGATCATTGGCTTCTAAAAAATCACTCAACCAGCCCTGCGGATATTCCACGTATACTTTCCTGATCTTCCCGAATTTTCCACTCAACACCTGTTGCCTTGCTTCCTTGATCATCGGGTAACCGGTATACGTATGTGTAAGACAAAAATATTTTCCGCTTTTCGCTGCGATCTCCTTTAATTCTTTTGCTTCGGCAAGATCAAAGGTCATAGGTTTATCAAGCACCACATGAAAGCCATTTTCCAGTGCCAGCTTTGCTGGTTCGAAATGAACATGATTCGGAGTAACAATGCTTACAAAATCCATCCTGTCGACCAAAGGAAGTTCGGCTTCTCTCCGGATCATCTCTTTATATGAACCATAAATTTTTTGAATAGGAAGATGTAATATCTCTCCTTGTTTTTTTGATTTATCAGGGTCGCTGCTGAAAGCACCGCAAGCCAATTCAATTTCGCCATCCATATTTGCAGCAATACGATGAATAGCTCCAATAAATGCCCCGGGTCCTCCCCCGATCATTCCCATTTTTAATTTTCTATTTCCCATAGCAACCGTTTGTGTGGAATAATTTCGTTGATTTGATCCGGCAATGTATTTTTAAAAATAGTACATTTAGTTTTTCTAACCTCATTATTCAATTAAACGATATGCAAGCCGTAATCCACAAACAATTTTTTGCGAGCCATATTACATCGGTTTTTATATATTGCTTCATCATAAGTCCCCATATAATTCTATAATTAAAATTGAAACTAAAAACTTAAGCATAATGAACGAGAACGTTAACAAAAGTGCCTTGTTTAACGGAAGTTGCTTTGCACTTATCACCACTGCTTTTACTTTTTCTATCCGCGCAGGAATTCTTCCCCAGTTGGGTGAAACGTTTGGTCTTTCAGCCGAACAGCTTGGATTTATCAATTCCATGTGGTTTTTAGGATTTCCTATTTCAATGATCATTGGTGGCCTGGTGTATCACACATTTGGCCCCAAGAACATTATGCTGGTTGCATTTGTCTGTCACACCATTGGAATTCTGACGACCATTTTTGCAGGTGGTTATACAACCTTACTTATTTCCACATTATTTATTGGCATTGGTAATGGATGCACAGAGGCTGCTTGTAATCCTATGATCGCAGATATGTATTCCGGTGTGACGATGCAGAAAATGCTAGCCCGTTTTCACATGTGGTTTCCCGGTGGTATACTTATCGGTTCTCTCATTTCCCTGGCCATGACAAAGATGAATTTGGGATGGCAGGCACAGATGTGGGTTACCATGATTCCAACTATTATTTATGCAGTTTTGTTTTTTGGAAAAACGTTTCCAAAATCACACATCGCAGAAGCAAACTCCCTTGCCAATAATTTTAAGGCCATGTTAAGGCCGGTTTTCATCTTCCTGTTCTTTGCTATGGCGCTTACAGCTATTTCAGAATTTGGTCCGAACCAATGGGTAAGTATCAGCTTAAAGGCCAGCGGTGCTGAGCCCTTACTCATTTTAGCTTTGACGTTTGGAATAGCAGCTATCGGTAGATTTTTCGCAGGGCCTGTTGTGGCAAGGTTGGGTCAGACAGGCGTTTTACTAGGTGGTGCCATCTTTGCTGCAATCGGCATTTATTTGTTCAGTACTGTAACCGGCTCCGTAACATACCTGGCAGCCGTAATTTATGCGCTGGGCATTTGTTATTTCTGGCCGGTTATGATTGGTTCGGTAGCACACCGTGTTCCTAAAAGCAGCGCATTGGGTATGTCCATTGTTGGTGGAGTGGGTATGTTTTCTACTGCAATATTTCAACCCATAATCGGTAGCTGGATTGATAGCGCCAGGGCGAAAGGCACTGCTGCAGGGCTAACAGGAGATGCGTTGGATTTAGCTACGGGGCAGGATGCGTTAATGAAAATGATAGCCTTCCCGGCGATATTGATCGTTGCCTTTGCTATATTTTTCTTCTGGCAAAAAAATACAAAGAGGATTACAGAGAGTGAAATGACGATGGCAGCACACCAGTAATTTTTAAGAATATTCAGCAAATGACATCCCTTCAATTTTTTGATAATCTTTATAATCATTTATCTTGCACGAAGTAAAAGTCTATACCGATAATAAATAAGTTGCGGCATTGAATACCTGAAATTTGTAACTTGAAAGCCAATTGTTCAAATGAAAAGTACAAACCGCAGAGAAGCCCTGAAAAATCTTGCCTTAGGTTCAATTGCCTTAAGTACGGCCGGCAGCTTATCCTGCGCTGAAAATATGAATGAAGATTTCAAACTTAAAGGCAATGTCAATCACTCTGTTTGTCAATGGACGTATAACTTCATATCCCTCGATGAACTTTGCCAGGTCGTGAAAAAGATTGGATTCAATGCCATCGACCTGATCGCTCCCAAGGATTGGCCTACTCTTCAGAAATACGGTATCTATAGTTCCATGTGTTATATCGGTGGCAAAGTAAGTCTCACGGAAGGTTTTAATGACAAGAAATATCACGAATCATTGATAAAGGAATACCAAGATGTCATGCCTCTTATGGTTAAAGCAGGGTATAAGAATGTGATCTGCTTTAGCGGCAACCGCAATGGCATGGACGATGAAACAGGTTTAAAAAATTGCGTTGAGGGAATAAAGCAATTCATTGGCCTCGCTGAAAAGAATAACATAATGGTCCAAATGGAATTGCTCAACAGCAAGGTGAATCACAAAGATTATATGTGTGATAAAACTCCCTGGGGAGTCGAGTTAGTAAAGAGAATAGGTTCTCCGAATTTTAAATTGCTCTATGATATTTACCATATGCAGATCGACGAGGGTGATGTGATCAGGACAATAAAGGATAACAAAGATTTTATCGGTCATTATCACACAGGAGGGGTCCCGGGAAGAAACATCATTGATGAGTCACAGGAGTTATTTTATCCTGCGATCATGAAAGCAATTTTGGAAACAGGGTTCTCAGATTATGTAGCGCAGGAATTTATACCACTGGGCAATAACAATGATGAAAAAATTGCGCAGCTGAAAAAAGCTGTGAAGATTTGTGATATTTGAAAGAATGAGTGATGAATAATGAGTGAAGAGTAATCAGTAAAACCTCAAGGTGCTTATCACTCATTACTGATTAATGAATACCAACAACAAAAAAAAGACAAACTCTCATTATGCCAGAAAATTATGAAGCCATTGTGATCGGCTCAGGTATCAGTGGTGGATGGGCCGCCAAAGAACTATGCGAAAAAGGATTGAAAGTATTGATGCTTGAAAGAGGCCAGGATATTGAACACCCTAAAGGCTATGCAGAGAGTAACAAGCAAGTTTGGGAATATCCCCATCGGGGCAGCCGTACACAGCAAATGATCAAAGACTACCCGGTACTCAAAAGAGATTATCCTCTCAATGAAAGAAGTCTTCATTTCTGGGCAAGTGACAAAGATTGCCCTTATACGGAAGTAAAAAGGTTTGATTGGTTTCGCGGCTATCATGTGGGAGGTCGTTCGCTGATGTGGGGAAGACAAAGCTATCGGTGGAGCGATTGGGATTTTGAAGCCAATGCCAAAGATGGCATTGCTGTGGACTGGCCCATTCGTTATAAAGACATCGCACCATGGTATGATCACGTTGAAAGTTTTGCAGGCATCAGTGGATCGATCGAAGGTTTGCCCCAATTGCCAGATGGAAAGTTTTTGCCACCCATGGACCTGAATTGTGTAGAGAAAGACGTGGCTGTAAGACTGAAAGAAAAATATGATCACCGGAGATTGATCATTGGGCGCAGCGCTAATCTTACAAAGGCAAAGCCTGACGAAAACCGTCAGTGTAATTTTAGAAACATGTGTGCGAATGGTTGTCCGTTTGGTGGTTATTTCAGTACGCAGTCTTCTACGCTGCCGGCTGCCAGAAAAACGGGTAATCTCACACTCCAGCCATTTGCCATCGTGACCAGGATCATTTATGATAAAGACAAAAAGCGGGCAACAGGTGTTGAAGTGCTGGACGCTGAAACCAACAAAACAACTGTGTACAATTCAAAAATTGTTTTCGTCTGCGCCTCTACGCTCAACTCTGCCTGGATACTGATGAACTCAGCAACAGATATCTGGCCTGATGGTTTGGGAAGTAGCAGTGGTGAATTGGGACATAACCTGATGGATCATCACCTGGGAGTTGGTGCCGGCGGCGAGGTGGAAGGTTATGAAGATAAATATTACTCAGGTTTCCGTCCGAATGGGTTTTATATTCCGCGTTATCGCAATTACTTTGGAGACAAAAGAGATTACATACGCGGCTTTGGCTACCAGGGAGGCGCCAGTCGTCAAAATTGGAGTCGACAAGTGGCCGAACTAAGTATTGGTGCCGATTTCAAAGAAGCCATCTCTCAGCCTGGTAATTGGAATATTGGCATGGGCGGTTTTGGTGAAACTTTGCCGTATCATGACAACAAAGCAACTCTCGATAAAACCAAAAAAGATAAATGGGGCTTGAATGTATTAGCGATCGATTGTGAATTGAAGGAGAATGAACTTAAGATGAGGAAGGACATGATCGCCGATGCCGTTGAGATGCTCGAAGCTGCAGGTGTAAAAAATGTAAAGGGCCGCGATGGGGATGGAACACTGGGACGTGGTATTCATGAAATGGGCACAGCACGCATGGGTAAGGACAAGAAAACTTCTGTGCTGAATAAGTGGAACCAGGTGTGGGATTGCATGAACGTGTTTGTTACCGATGGTTCATGCATGACGTCGGCAGCTTGTCAAAATCCATCACTCACTTATATGGCATTAACCGCGAGAGCAGCTGATTATGCCGTGAGTGAATTGAAGAAAGGAAATCTTTAATAGGCCTCGCCAAACCTTCCGGAAGAGGGTTTGGGAGTGTTTGAAATTATGGCCAGGTCAAAAAATAAAACATTCAAAACTTCTCCCCCACTGGGGGCCTCCTATGCCAAACGATACTACCATAGCAAACATTAATAACAAGGGCGTCGACCAACATACTTTTGACGCGATCGTTATTGGCTCAGGCATGAGTGGTGGCTGGGCTGCCAAAGAACTATGTGATCATGGATTGAGAACATTGGTGCTTGAAAGAGGCCGGGATGTAAAGCATATCAAAGATTATCCTACCACAAATATGAATCCATGGGATTTTCGCCACCGTGGACAAATGCCCATTGAAACATTAAAAGAAAACCCCGTCGTTGCCCGCTGCTATGCCTATGGAGAATCAACAGATCATTTTTTTGTAAAAGATAAAGAACATCCTTACGTGCAGGAAAAGCCATTTGACTGGATCCGCGGTTACCAGGTCGGTGGTAAATCATTATTGTGGGCAAGAGCTACACAGCGATGGAGCAAATTTGATTTTGAAGGTGCCGTGAGAGATGGTATTGCCGATT
>Ga0068868_100002283_pt1 | contig 13255 bp, 6 predicted proteins | sample KBSMisM42_FD_64660 | JGI IMG/M metagenome (GOLD analysis project Ga0068868, IMG submission 64660) | Miscanthus rhizosphere microbial communities from Kellogg Biological Station, Michigan, USA - KBS Miscanthus M4-2 | ecosystem: Host-associated > Plants > Roots > Rhizosphere > Soil ...
GGCTCGAGCAGGACGGAGTGCACCACGCTGAAGATCGCCGCGTTGGCGCCGATGCCGAGCGCGAGGACGAGCAGCGCCGCGACGGCGAAGCCCGGAGCGCGAACGAGCAGCCGTGCGCCGTGTCGAAGGTCCTGAACGAGCCGTCCCATAGAGAGTCCTCCGGGGTCTCGGAGGGCAAGCCCGATGCCACCCCGGTCAGATCGCAAACGCCGCAAACACGAAGCTTGTCCCCGAATGAACGGTGCGGCCCGGCGTCGACCGTCCGCATCCGGGATGCGGTGTTCGGATGCGAACAGGGGCCCTCCGCGGACCGGACCGGCGGGAGGGGCCGGCGTCAGCGCCGGATCGACAGGTTCTCGTAGTCGACGATGGGATTGCCCTGGCTCACCGCCGCGAGACCCTCGACCTCCGGTCGCGCGAAGCAGTAGACCTGGTCGTGAAACAGCGGCAGGAGGAGGGCCTCGCGGACGATCGTCTCCTCGACCCGCCGGTAGAGCGAGTGGCGGATCCGGGGATCCGTCTCCGCGCGCGCGCGGTCCGCGAGGTCGTCGATCTCCGGACTCCCGATGAACTTGCCGAGGAACCCCGCGCCCGAGTGAATCAGCGTGTGCACGAAGTTGTCGGCGTCCGGATAGTCCGCGTTCCACCGTCCGATGTTCAGATCGCCGTCCCCGGCCCTCTGCAGCTCGAGGTACTCGGCCATCGTCCGATTCAGCGGCTTGATGCGGAATCCGATCTCGCGGAACGCCTCCGTGAGCTCTCGGAAGAAGGCGGCGAACTCGCCGAAGAAGTCGGGATGGACGCCGGCGGTCAGCTCGAGGGTCTCGCGGGAGACGGTCGCCTCGACGGAGCTGTCGGAGGAGCCCGCGCCTCCCATCCCCGGGCTGGACGCCGGCTCCGCCGCCGAGTAGCCGAGCAGGCCGGGAGGGATGATGCCGTGCGCCGGAATCGCGAGCCCGCCGATGGTGCGGCGGACCAGGCCGGCGACGCCGACGGTCCGCACGAGGCCGCGGCGCAGCTCCACGTCCCGAAGCGGGCCCCGGCGGCTGTTGAACGTCACGTAGTAGGTCGTCAGACGCGGGTTCTCGCGGTAGCGCGAGGCGAATCGGGGATCGTGCCGGAACGCCTCCGCGTCGGCGGGCAGGAGGTCCGACGCGAGCGAGAACCTCCCGGCGAGGAACTCGTTTCGAATCTCCTCCGGCGAGACGCCGAAGCGGAAGACGATCCCGTCGCAGCGGGGATAGCCCTCGCGCCAGTAGGTGGGATTGCGCTCGAGCTCCAGGCGCCGGCCGCTGTCGAAGCTCACGATCCGGAACGGGCCCGTCCCGACGGCGCCCTCCGCCGCGGTCGCGCCGACCCCGCCGGTTCCCTCCGGAAGGATCGCCGTCGGCGCGTACGAGACGACGGCCGGGAAGAAGGCGACGGGCTTCTCGAGCTCGATGAAGAACTCGGTCGGCGACACGATGTGGAAGCCCTCGAGGTCGGTGGCCTCGCCGGCGATGATCCGCCGGGCGCCGCGGATGGGCGACAGCAGCCACCGATTGACGCTCTCCGTCGTAAGGAGGCGCTCCCACGAGGCGCGCACGTCGCGCGTCGTGAGCCGGCGGCCGTCGTGGAACCGGATGCCCGGCCGCAGGCGGAACCGGTACCGCCGCCCGCCGTCCTCGGTGAGGACCTCCGAGGCGATCCACGGGACGACGCGGGTGCCGTCGATCGCGCGCGTGAGGGTCTCGAAGAGGCTGGGCGCCACCTCGCTGTGCTCCTGTGTCTCGCAGAGCGTCGGGTCGAGCGTCCGGACGACGCCGGCGATCGGCACGTGGAGGGTGCCGCCGCCCGCCCGCCGCGCCGGAGTGCGCTCCACCGACGCCTCGGCCTTGCCGAGCTCGGAGTAGTTGACGTAGGGCGCCGCGCTCCGGAGCTGCAGTCCCCGCACGCGGGGGCTCGCGATCCGGTAGTCGACGTCGTGGAAGAGCGGGACCAGGATCGCGGGGTCGATCAGCGCGTGCTCGAACCGCCGGTAGAGGGCCTCGCGCGCGGCGGGCCGCGCCTCGCCGCGGGCCTGCTCCAGGATGCGGTCCGTCTCGTCGGAGCAGAAGTACGCGCGCAACGCGCCGTTGCCCGAGTGGAACAGGGTGAAGGTCAGGTTGTCGGGATCGTCGTAGTCGGCGATCCAGCGGCCGAGCATGAGATCGATGCCGGACGTGGCGTGCCAGGCCTCGAGGAACTCGGGCATCGTCTTCGTGGCGACCTCGACCTCGACGCCGAGATCCGACCAGATCGCGAAGAGGGCCCGGGTGAGCGAGGCGTACTGGTCGAGGAGGATCGGATGGACGCTCGCCCGGAGGCGGATGGGCGGCGTCAGCCCCGCCGAGCGGATCCGCTCGAGGGCCGCCTCGCGCGAGACCTGCGCCTGGCGGCGGCCCGCGTCGTGACCGAGGATGCCCGGCGGAATCAGCCCGGTGGCGGGCAGCGCGAATCTCCCGAGAGATCCCCAGACGAGGTCCTGCGTGCGGACCGCGCTCGCGAGAGCGGTCCGGAGCGCGGCGTTGGAGCCGGCCGGGCTTCCGGTGTGGAACACGGCGAAGTAGGTGTTCTTCTTCGGCATCTCGACGAGGCCGGCGCGGAGGCGCGGCTCGCGGAGAACGGCCTCGAGATCCTGCGGCAACAGGTCGCGCACGAGGTCGAGCTCCCCGCCGCGCAGCCCGCCGACGATGGTCGAGGCCGACAGGGACGTCCGAAACTCGATCCGGTCCAGCCGCGCCGACTCCCTCGCGTATCGCGGGTTGCGCTCGAGCACGAGGCGATCGGGCGTGCGCTGCGCGAGCTGAAACGGGCCGGTGCCGACGGGCGCCGCGCCGATTCCCGAGTCGGGACCGACGATCGCGGTTCGCGGGTCGGTCAGGAGGGACGGGAAGATCGGCAGCGGCTCCGCGAGGCGGATCACGATCTCCCGCTCGGAAGCGGCTTCTATTCCGACGGAGTCCGACCTGCCCTCCGCGAAGTCGGACGCGCCGCGGATCGCGACGAACGCCGCGGGCATCTGGTTCCGCGAGAGCCGGATGGAGCGTTCGAGCGACGCCTTCGCGGCGGCGGCGGTCAGGGGCGAGCCGTCCGAGAAGACGACTCCCGGACGAAGGTGGAGGCGCACCGCGAGGCCGCCCTCCTCGAGCGCCCACTTCTCGCAGAGCGCCGGGGCGAGGTTTCCCTGCGGGTCGGTCGTGACGAGCGGCTCGTAGACGTTGGCCAGCGCCTCGGTCTCCTCGTTCGTCTCGTAGAGGCCCGGCTCCGTCGCGGCGATCGGATTCGCGACGGCCACGACGAGCGTGCCGCCCCTCGGGATCTCCTCCTCCACCGCCTTCTCGCCCGGCGACAGCTTCTCGAGCTCCGCCTGGTACGCCGCCGCCTGCCCGTAGTCGCCGCGCAGGTTGGCGAGCGTCGCGGCGAGGGACAGGAGCCTCGCCAGGTGTCCCGCGTCGCCGCTCGCGCGCGTCGTCTCGAGGCCGCGCTCGGTCCAGCGCCGCGCGTCCTCGATCCGCCGCGCCTGCCAGGAGGTCTCCGCCATGAGCAGCAGCGCCGCCGCCGCGCCGGAGGACTGGCCCTCCGACTCGAGGACGCGGATGGCCGCCTCCGCCTCCCGGAGCGCGGCGTCGATGCCGCCCGCCATGCGGTGCCCCTGCGCGAGGAACAGACGCGCCTGTCCCTCCAGCTTCCGGTCCTCCGGCGTGTCCGCGTCCTCGAGGTGGTCGAGCGCGGTCCTCGCGACACGGATCGCGTCCTCCGCGCTGAACGCGTCCAGCGACTTCTGCGCCAGCTTCAGCCCGTACTCGACGGTCTTCTCGGAGACGTCGGCCTGCGAGTAGTGGTGGACGAGCTCGGGATAGACCCGCTCGAGCCGTCCCGCGTTGCGGCTCTCGACGAGCTCCGCGTACTTCCGGTGGAGCGAGCGGCGCTTGCGCCGTGAGAGCGCCGCATAGAGGACGTCGCGGACGATGCCGCTCGAGAACGTCAGCCGGTCGCCGCGCGACTCGCGCTCCTCCTCGAGCATCCCCTCGCGGACGAGCCGGTCGATCGAGTCGTCGACGTCGCGGGCGTCCTCGGCGAGCGTCTCGAGATCCTTCGAGTCGAAGGTCTTGCCGAGCACGGACGCCACGGAGAGCAGATCCCGCAGCTCCTGCGGAAGCCGCTCGATCCGCTTCTCGACGGCCTGCTGGATCGTCGCGGGAAGCGCGTCCGCCGAGATCTCGGCCTCCCGGGAGAAGCTCCAGGCCCCGGTGTCGTCCTTCGCGATGCCTCCGGATTCGACGAGCGACCGGACGAGCTCCCGCGTGAAGAACGGGTTGCCCTCGGTGGCGTCCCGGAGGCGGAGGGCGAGCTCGTCCGAGACCTTCGGCGCGCCGACGAGCGACTCCACGAGCGAGCGGTGCTCCGAGGCCGAGAACGGCGGGAGCGTCACCGATACGAAGCGGGGGTCGTCCACGAAGGTGTCCAGCATCCGGACGAGCGGATGCCGCTTGTCGGTCTCCGTCTGCCGGTAGCTGCCGACGACGAGCGTCGGGGTCGGCCGCAGGCGCCGCACGATGTACTGCAGCGCCTCGATCGAGACCTCCGCGCCGTGCAGGTTGTCGAGGATCAGCACCAGGGGCTTGCCCCCGGCGATCCGCGTGAGCGCCCGCGCGATCAGCTCGAACACCTGGATCCGGTCCTCGGCCTTCCTCTCCTCGGCCGGGACCGCGATGCGGGAGTCCCCTCCGATCGCGGAACGCAGCTCGCTGATCTCGGCGAGCTGCGGGAAGAGCGCGACGAGGTCCGCGGCGAGATCCGAGAAGTCGGCCCGCTCGGAGGAGCCGGTCGGGTCCCGCGCCTGGAAGTAGTCCTCGATGAGCTCGCAGAAGCCCTGGTAGGAGAACGACCGATCCTGCTCGACGAACCGGCCGTAGAGAACGCGGATCTTCCGGACCGTCGCGAGGTTCTTGAGCTCCTCGAGGAGACGGGTCTTCCCGATCCCGGCCTCGCCGGCGACGACGGCGAACTGGCCCTCGCCGCCGATCGCGTTGTTCAGGCGACGCTGCAGCTCGGCGAACTCCTTCTCGCGGCCCACGAAGACGGAGGTCGCGGGGCGCTGGATGACGCGGCTCGCGGAGAGGACGACGGACATGCGGAACTCGTCGCTCGCGAGGCTCGCACGGTGCCGCTTGAGCGCCTCGACGATCTGGCCGGCCTTCTGGGGGCGCTTCGCGGGATCCTTCTCCAGGCAGCGCAGGATCAAGTCCTGCAGCTCCTCGCGGATCTCCGCTCCGAGCGCACGCGGCGGCTGGGGAACTTCGTGGACGATGCGGTAGAGGATCGACTGGACTTCGCCGGTGAACGGCGGCTCGCCGACGAGGCACTCGTAGAGGACGACGCCGAGCGAGTAGATGTCGGAGCGGCCGTCGAACGCGCGCGCCGCGACCTGTTCCGGCGAGAGGTAGGCCACGGTCCCGACCAGGGTCCCCGTCTTGGTCAGGCGCGATTCGGTCGTCGCGTGGGCGAGGCCGAAGTCCATCACGCGCACGCGGACCCCGGAGCCGCCGTCCTCGCGCGACACCATGATGTTCGCGGGCTTGATGTCGCGGTGGACGACGCCGCGGGAGTGGCTGTAGTCGAGCGCCTCGGCGGCCTGGATGCCGATGTCCACGACCTCGCCGAGGCGCAGCGACTGGTCGCGGATCAGGCGCAGGAGGTTCGTGCCGCCGACGAGCGGCATCACGAAGAAGAGGGAGCCCTCGTCGCGGCCGAGATCGTAGATCGGGACGATCGCCGGGTGGTCCATCTGCGCGACGATCTGCGCCTCCCGCTGGAACCGCTCCTCGAGGTCTCGAGTCAGGTCGGCGCCGGGGACGAGCTTGACCGCGACCTCGCGGTTCAGGAGCGGATCGCGGGCGCGGTAGACGACGCCCATGCCGCCGCGCCCGAGCTCCCCGAGGACCTCGTAGCGCCGGGCGAGGATGGTGTTGATCAGGGAAGGTCTCCGATGGCGAAGGTGGAGTCTAGTCGAAAGGGCGATTGGCGGCGGCGCCGGCCGAGCCGACGCCGGGAAGACCGACCGGAATGATGCGTTTGCACCACTCCCGGTGCGCCCCTCGGATCGCAGACTGGAGCATGGACACACAGACCGCCACTCGCCGTCACATTTCCCGTCCCGACGCCATCGCGGCTTTCCGGGAGAAGCTCCGCGGGCTCACCGACGCCGACCACTGCGTCTGCGCCGTCGCCACGCGGCTCGGCCTCCCCTGCGGGGGATTCGCGCAGTTCTCGGACGAGAAGCTCCGAGACCGCTTCCCCTGGATCGCCGAGCGCCGGCCCGATGCGTCGCGCGGCGAGCTCGAGGAAGTGATCAACGGCTACATCCTGGGTCGCCAGGAGGTCGCCGGCGCCGCACTCGCCTGCGACGTCGAGACCCGCGAGCACGACCTGTGCGGCGGCTGGACCAGCTTCGACAACTCGCGGCTCGAGGAGCTCTACCGGAGGGTCTTCGGTCGGCCGGTCTCGATCGGCTGAGCCGGCCACGCGGCGGCCTAGAGGAACTTCAGCAGCGCCGCCGCGGTCTCCGACGGCTGCTCCTCCAGGATCCAGTGGCCCGCGTTCTTCAGGACGACGACGGTCGCATCGTCCGAGACCAGGCGGGCCTGCGCCCCGAGCGGCTCCCCGAGCGACTTGTCGCCGCCGATCGAGAGAACGGGGATGGCGAGCTTCGTCTTCGCGAGCTCGGCGAAATCCTTCGCCGTCTTCGGGAACGACGCGAAGTACGCCCAGCCCGCCTTCATCCTTCCGGGACGCGAGTACGCGGCGACGTAGGCCTCGCGGTCGGCCGGCGGGAGCGAACGAAGCCGGTCGGCCGCGAACTCGTTCCAGTAGTACGCGAAGTAGTCCGCCTCGCGGCCCTGCACGAGCTTCGCGGGCGTGTCGCCGTGGAAGCGGAAATGCCAGAGGTCCGGGTTGTCGTAGATCGCCTCCCAGCCGGCCACGCCCGGGAGGAAGGCGTCCATCAGGACGAGCTTCGTGACCTCGGAGCGATATTGCGCGGCGTAGGCGTAGGCGACCATCAGGCCGATGTCGTGGCCCACGACCTCCGCCTTCTGGATTCCCAGAGAGCGCGCCAGATCGTGAATCCGTGCGGCCGCCCACTTCATGTCGACGGCTCCGCTCGGGATGTCCGAGTCGCCGATGCCGGGCAGATCCGGCGCGATCACGGTGAATCTCTCCGCGAGCCTGGGGATGATCGGCCGCCACATGCGGGACGTCTCGGCGTAGCCGTGCAGAAGGATCAACGCCGGGCCCTTCCCGGCGGAGAGGTACTGGATCTTCACGCCTCCCCCGTCTCCCGACTTCGAGGCGATCGCCCCCGGCTCCGCGGCGCGCACGACGCCGGGCAGAAGACCGACGAACGAGACGAGCAGGGCGCGAACCAGGGCACGATGAGACATGCGATTCCTCCGGCTCACGACTTCAGGAACGCGAGCAGATCGGCGTTGATGACGTCCTTGTGCGTCTGGCACATGCCATGGGGCAGCCCGGGATAGACCTTCACCTTCGCGCCCGGGACGATCTTCGAGGAGAGGTTCGCCGAGGCGACGATCGGCACGATCTGGTCGTCGTCGCCGTGCAGGATGAGCGTCGGAACGTCGAACTTCTTCAGGTCCTCCGTCGTGTCCGTCTCGGAGAACGCCTTCACGCAGAAGTACGCCGCCGGGAATCCGCACATCTGGCTCTGGAGCCAGAAGGACTCGCGGAGCCCCTCGGAGACCTTCGCGCCGGGGCGGTTGAAGCCGTAGAACGGATTCGCCAGCTCCTTCCAGTAGGCGGAGCGGTCGGCGACGACGGCCGCGCGGATCTGGTCGAACGCCTCGATCGGCGTCCCGTTGGGGTTCGAGGGCGTCTTGAGCATGAGCGGCGGGATCGCGCCGATCAGCACCGCCTTCGCGACGCGCTTCGTTCCGTGGCGTCCGATGTAGCGCGCCACCTCGCCGCCGCCCGTCGAGTGCCCGACGTGCACCGCGTCCCTGAGATCCAGCGCCTCGACGAGCGCCGCCAGGTCGTCGGCGTAGTGATCGAGGTCGTTGCCGTCCCAGGGCTGGCTCGAGCGGCCGTGCCCGCGGCGGTCGTGGGCGATGCAGCGGAATCCGCGCGACGCGAGGAAGAACATCTGGTCCTCGAACGCGTCCGCGGAGAGCGGCCAGCCGTGGCTGAAGACCACCGGCTGTCCCTTGCCCCAGTCCTTGTAGTCGATGCGGGTCCCGTCCTTGGTCGTGATGGCGGTCATGGGTCCTCCTCGCCCGTCAGCCTCAAGCGCGGAAACGAAACTCGAACGCATTAGCTCTCGCTAATATGTTCTCTCCCTCGGGCGACCCGATCCTATTCCGATGAGATGTGAAGACGCGGTAAAGAGCGGAGTTGTCGAACGGCCATCGTCCGTACTAGCCTGATGCCTCGCCGGCGCGAGCCGGCGACGACCCTCCGGGAGGAGAAATGGATCGCCGCCGATTCCTGCAGTCCGCCGGTGTCGTCTCCGCGAGCCTCGCGCTTCCGAAGGCGGCGCGCGCTCTCGCGTTCGGCGTCCCGTCCGGCGAGCCGTGGCGCACGTTCGAGGTCACGACGCGCGTCGAGGTGCTCCGGCCGTCCGGCGAGACGCGCGTCTGGCTGCCCGCCGCTCTCCTGCGCGACACCACGTTCCAGAAGACGCTCGCCAACGACTTCGGCGCCGAGGGCGGCACGGTCGAGCTCGTCCGGAATGACGCCGACTCCCTCGGGATCGTGTCCGCGAAGTTCCCCGAAGGCGTCCGCCCGGTCCTCACGCTGACCAGCCGCGCCACCACCCGGGGGTACGCGGTCGACCTCGCGAAGCCCGGGGCGGCGCCGAAACCCGATCCGGACCTCGCGCACTGGCTGCAGCCGTCGAAGCTGCTCCCCCTCGACGGGATCGTGAGATCCGAGTCGGCCATGATCACGAAGGGAGCCTCCGGCGACCTCGAGAAGGCGCGCGCGATCTACGACTGGATCGTCGAGAACACGTACCGCAACCCGAAGACGCGCGGCTGCGGCGTCGGCGACATCCGGTTCATGCTCGAGTCCGGCGACCTGGGCGGCAAGTGCGCGGACCTGAACGCGCTCTACGTCGGGCTCGCCCGCGCGGCCGGTCTCCCGACGCGGCACATCTACGGGCTCCGCGTGGCGAAGTCGGACCTCGGTTTCCAGAGCCTCGGGCCGTCGAACGGCGTCTGCACGAAGGGCCAGCACTGCCGGGTCGAGGTCTGGCTGAAGGACTTCGGCTGGACGCCCGTGGATCCGGCCGACGTGCGCAAGGTCGTCCTCGAGGAGCCCCCGGGCAACCTGCCGATCGATCACGCGAAGGTCGTCGAGGCGCGCCGGCGGATGTTCGGCGCCTGGGAGATGAACTGGATGGCCTTCAACTACGGCGCGGACGTCGCGCTGCCCGGCTCGAAGGCGGCGCCCGTCGGCTACTTCATGTACCCGCAGGGCGAGACCGCGGAGGGCCGTCTCGACCCGTTCGACCCCGACAACTTCAAGTACGAGATCTCGTCCAAAGAGATCGCCGCAGCCTGAGGACGGCGCCCCGCGCCGGCGCGCCCGGCCGCCGAGGGTCCGCACGGAACCGGTGCGCCGGGCGAGCGACCTTTCCCGAAATCCGGGGCGCTGGCCCTAGTGCGCCTCGGAAAACGGATCGTGGCGTTCCTCGAGAAGCGGATCCCCCTCGCCGGAAAACAGGATCGGTGGATGCTTCGCCCAGGAGAAGCCCTTCGCGGCCATGTCGTAGGCGACCTCGAAGAGAGGCCCCATGTAGGCGGGGTCGAAGTCCTTCTTCTTCGCGATGCGGAAGGTGTCCGGGATGTAGACGAGGTTGAAGTCGACCCGGTCGCGCCGGGTGATCGTGAAGATCCGGTAGAGGTCCCCGATCCCCTGGTACTGAATCAGGCAGGCGATCGCCCGCATCGCGATCGGCAGCGTGCGGCGGTCCACCTGGGCCCACTCGGGGTCGAGGCGGGCGTTGCGGATGATGTAGAGACTCCGGTCTCTCTCCGCGAGGTTCTTCGCGGCCAGCGTCGAGAGCTCCGTGGCGACCGGATACGCGAACACCTGGTTCGAGGTGCCTCCGTCGACGTGCATCTCCTGGTACCGCTTGTCGCCGACGTGCACGTCGATCATGACCGGCGGGAACGTGCCGGGGATCGCCGAGGACGCCATCAGGATCTTGCGGACGGTCACGAGCGCGGCGGGCGCCCGTGATGCCGCGATCTTCGTGATGTTCCAGTAGACCGGCCGCCTCGCGTCGAGGTTGGTCGTGCCGACGAGCAGGAGCCGGCCCTTGTCGTACTCCGCGGCGATCTTGTCGAGGACTTCCCGGGTGATCGCCCGCTCCATCAGGTGATAGAGCGGCGACGTGTCGGCCATCGCGTCGCGAAACAGGGCGAAGATCATCCACCGGGGGGCTGCGATGTCCTTGAGCGACACGCCGGTATAGAGCGCCCTCAGCTGCCGGTCGTACTCCGGACCGAGAAACGCGAACGGCGCGATGAGCGCCCCCGTGCTCACGCCCGTGACGATCTTGAACATCGGTCGGTTGCCGTGCTTGCTCCAGCCGGTCAGGAAGCCCGCCCCGAAGGCGCCGTTGTCCCCGCCGCCGGAGATCGCGAGGTAGTCGGCCGGAGGCAGCTTTTCGGGATACGCGCCGTGCCTGCCGATCTCGGCCCGCTCGCGGTTCCAGGACTCGACGAGCTCCTCCTCGAATTGCTCCACGCTCTCTCGGTCGCGGTAGTAGTACCGGATGCCGTCGGGCAGTCCGACCACCTCGGCGTGGGTGACGAACGCCGGAGGAACGGCGGCGCGCCGCAACGGCCTCGTGGACCACACGAACACGGCGGCGACGGCAGCCACGAGAAACAGGGCTCCCATCGCCGCGAGGCTCTTCCTGGGCATCGAGGCGCGATGTTATCCGCGCCGACGAGGATTCGACAGGCCGCCGCGGGCGGCGGCAATGGCTCACGGCGTGCCGGCGGCGGGCCCCGCGCGGCGCAGCGCCTCTACGCGCCGGCCGAGGAGGGCCCGGGCTCCGCCGCCACCGCGGCGGCCGGAGTCTTCCGTTCCGCGAACCGGCGCAGCACCACGAAGAACGCCGGGACGAACAGAACCGCGAAGCAGGTCGACGCGAGCATGCCGGTCGAGACCGCGAGGCCGAGCGACTTGCGGGCGCTCGCGCCTGCGCCCCGCGCGAGGAGCAGCGGCAGGACGCCGAGGATGAACGTGAACGACGTCATCACGATCGGGCGGAACCGCGCCTGCGACGCGTGGACGGTCGCCTCGACGAGTCCCTTCCCCGCCGCCCGGCCCTCGAGCGCCATCTCGACGATGAGGATCGCGTTCTTCGCGGAGAGCGCGATGAGCAGCACCAGGCCGATCTGCACGTAGAGGTTGTTGGCGACCTTGAGGCCGAGCAGCGCCGTGACCGTCCCGAGGAGCGCGAGCGGCACCGCCAGGATGACGGCCGCCGGCGTGATCCAGCTCTCGTACTGCCCGGCCAGCACGAAGTAGACGAGCAGGATGGCGAGAGCGAATATGAAGTAGGTCGAGCCGCCGACGAGCTTCTCCTGGTACGACATGGCCGTCCACTCGAACGACATCCCCGGGGGCAGCGTCTCCCGCGCGATCTTCTCCATGGCCGCCATCGCCTGGCCGGAGCTGAAGCCCTCCTTCGCCGCTCCGTTGACGGTGGCCGCCGGGTAGAGGTTGTAAAGCGTCACGACCGCGGGGCCCTGCGTGCGCTCGACGCTCGCCAGCGTGCCGAGAGGAACCATCGCGCCGGAGCTCGAGCGGACGTAGTAGCCCGAGAGGCTGCCGATCTGCCGGCGGTACGGCGAGTCGGCCTGCGCGTAGACCATGTACTGGTGCCCGAAGCGGGTGAACTGGTTGACGAAGCTCGAGCCGAGGTACGTCTGCACCGTGGAGTAGACGGCGCCCGGGTCGACGCCGAGGTCGGACGCCTGCGTCTTCTCGACGTGGATGGCGACCTGCGGCACCGAGGCGCGCAGCGGCGTGAGCGCGAGCCGGATCGCGGGATCGGCGAGGGCGCGCGCGACGACGGCGTCCGCCGCCTTCTGCAGCCGCGCGTAGTCCTCGCTGCCGTCGGTCAGCTCGATCTCCATCTGGAAGCCGCCCGAGAGGCCGAGCCCCTGGATCGGCGGAGGAACGAGGACCATCGTCCGCGCGCCCTGGTACTTCGCCAGCCGGGCGGAGACGTCGTCGTAGATCGAGCGCAGGTCCTCGCCCTTCTTGCGGACGCTCCAGTCCTTGAACATGAGGTAGATGATCCCGGCGTTGGCGAGAGACGCGTTGTTGTCGAGCGGCGAGAGCCCGCCGATCGCGATCGTGCGGTCGAGCGCCGTGTTTTGCCGGCAGATCCGGGCGAGCTCGTCCATCACGCGCTCGGTGCGCTCGAGGGACGCTCCGTCGGGCAGCTGCACGGTGACGATCGCGTATCCCTGGTCCTCGGTGGGGATGAAGCCGGTGGGGACGCGGGTCAGGCCCCAGCCCGCCAGCGCGATCAGCACCAGCGAGATCGCCGCCATCCTCCCGCTCCTCTCCACCATGAACCGGATCACCCGCACGTACGCCCTCTCCACCGGCTCGTACACCGCGTTGAACCACCGAAACACCAAAGCCTTCTTCGCCTTCGGATCCCTCGCCCTCAGCCACAACGCGCACTGCGTCGGCTTCAGCGTCAACGCGTTCACCGCCGAGATCAACGCCGTCGCCGCTATCACCAGCGCAAACTGCCGGTACATCTGACCCGTGATCCCAGGCATGAACGCCGGCGGCAGAAACACCGACATCAACACCAGCGTGATCCCGATGATCGGACCGAACAGCTCCCGCATCGCCGAGATCGATCCCTCCTTCGGCGTCTCTCCACGCTCCACGTGCTGCGCCACCCCCTCCACCACCACGATCGCGTCGTCCACCACGATCCCGATCGCCAGCACCACCGCAAACAACGTCAGCAGGTTGATCGAGAAACCCATCCCCGCCATCGCCGCAAACGCACCGATGATCGTCACGGGCACCGTCGTCGCCGGCACCAGCGTCGCCCGCCAGTCCTGCAAAAACACCACGATCACCACCAGCACCAAAAGCCCCGCCTCGAACAGCGTGTGGTACACCTCCTCCACCGACGCCCTCACGAACGTCGTCGTGTCGAACGGAATCG
>Ga0068868_100002287_pt1 | contig 13245 bp, 11 predicted proteins | sample KBSMisM42_FD_64660 | JGI IMG/M metagenome (GOLD analysis project Ga0068868, IMG submission 64660) | Miscanthus rhizosphere microbial communities from Kellogg Biological Station, Michigan, USA - KBS Miscanthus M4-2 | ecosystem: Host-associated > Plants > Roots > Rhizosphere > Soil ...
TGGCTTTTTATGCAACGCTTAAATATGATCAAGCATGTAGTTAATTTGAAGTACGGGTTTGGATTGGAGCTAAACAATTATTTCTTTGATGATGAAAGGATACACATGTATAGAAATCCTACCCAAATTAAAATAGATACATCGTCTGAATGGGCAACCGTTGATAAAAACAAACTGGCGGCAGATTACCTTACTGTACCTATGATGCTCAACTTTAATTTCACTCCGGATCGTGCAAGAGGATTTGGCGTCAGTTTCGGGGTAAGTGCAGGGCTCTTGTACAGTTCAAGACAAAAAATAAAAGATAATGGCGATGTAAGCAAAACACATGATGATTTTGATCTCAGGAAATGGAAGATATCATACATAGGAGAAATACTGCTTGGTCCTATAAAATTGTATGGGAGCTATGCTACGCAAAGCATGTGGGAAAAAGGATTGGACCAGACACCTTATACTGTGGGTCTTCGGTTCTCGTATTGATAGCAGAATTTCTCTTGTAAATTTGCTGAACCGGCATCGTAAATGATGCCGGTTTTTTATTGTTGTTGATAAAAATACAGGAGGTTTTGCCCAATCTTTTGTGAAAGTATTTTAATTTAAAGCTGGGAATTATCCCTTTGCATTAGTTTTGAAAAACATCGTTAAAGATCTTCAAAGAAAAAATAAAATCGAGAAAGTTTGCGTTTGAATCTGTACGGTCAAAGGACATAACTTATGAAACTACCTATCCTGTTTACGTCCCTATTCCTTGGAAGCAGCCTGTTTTCCACAAACATCACGTTCGACACAAATAAGATTCCAACAGAATCTAAAAAGAGAATTGCAACAGAGAACGGAAAAATACTTCCGATAGGCACTGTCTATTTGATCATTGACAAGTCGGATTACGAACTCAACGTATATGATGACAAAGGCTGGTTCGCCACTTATCCTGTGGTCTTTGGAAATAGTAGCCTTGGAGATAAAAAAATGGAAGGCGATCGGTGCACCCCCGAAGGGAGCTTTCATATCGCATCTAAAAAAATTCATGACAAATGGGATCGCTTTATTGCCCTTGATTATCCCACAAAAGAGAGCTACGAAAAATTCAGGGAAAGAAAATCACGGGGCGAAATACCGGCTGGTGCACGAATTGGCGGCGGTGTTGGCATTCATGGCACCTGGCCGAATGATGATTATATTATAGACCGCTATAAGAACTGGACAAATGGCTGTATTTCCATGAAAAATAAAGACGTGGAGGATCTGTATAGCTATCTTCCCGTAGGTACCAGCGTAACAATCAGGAAATAGTAATCATTTTGAGATGAATTCACTTACTTCTTGTCTCCATTTCAACGGATCAGCAGTTAATAAGGGCTGATGACTCGCATGGTCATAGATCACTAACTTTTTTTCAGAAGAAGGAATGTTTTCAAAGATAAAATCGCGCTCGGCTGGAGAGGCAAATATATCCGTGGCGCCACATTGCATTAGCACTGCACAATTGATTTTCCGAGCGTATTTGTAAGTATCCTGTCTAAAGCCATTAAATCCCCGCTCAATGCTTGCCCAGAAGGTTATAAAACTACCAAAGGGTTTTTCCGGGAAACCAATCATTTTCCCTCTTACTCCAACAAGCCGTTTGAAGTTGCTAAAGGGTATTTCGAGAATGACGCGTGAAGGTGTTATGTTGTAATCATAAAAGGCCTTCATGATCACCACTGAACCCATGGAAAGGCCGTAAAGGATAATATTTTTCTCTCCTTTTTTTAAAACGTACTCATAAGCGAGTTTCACATCCTCTGATTCTGTGTAAGCCATTGTCGTAATATTTCCATCGCTCCGGCCATGGGCACGAAAGTCAACCAGCATGACGTTAAATCCCAAATATCTAAATTCATATGCCTGTTTAAGCACATTGGACTTATTTCCGCCCAGGCCATGAAAAAGAATGACCGTGCCTTTTGAGGAATCCATTGGGATATACCAGGCCTCTAATAACAAACTATCTTTTGTTACAAGGTGAATCGTTTGATAAGCAACTCCCGGAGGAACTTCATTGGTTATTTTACGATACACAGGTCCTTTAAAAAGTCGCCATGTTTTAATAAAAGCATTTCCTGACCGGGGCTCATCGATAGCATTTGAAAACGGCTCGTAAAAATGAGTGAGTTTATATCCGTAAATAATCCCGCTAATGTTGATCAATATAAATTGAGCCAGAAACACCCATAATATCCATTTGAGTACGAATCGCGTTCCTTTTCGCATATTGGCTTTGTTCATTATGTGGCCTCAACTACAATTTTAGAAATGTTTTCAGTCTACAGGAAAATATTTTTAATTTTTTTTATAGAATATTAATAAGAGGTATGAATTTTGCTGATTTGGAACAGTTTGTTCTGAACATATTGAGAAAAACCTTTTAAAGCAGCTTCACCCTTAAGCTGCTTTTTAATTTATAAAAACTATATTCTTCCATTTTTAATTTCGTCGACAACAGCCGGGTCAAGTAAAGTCGTGGTATCACCCAAATTAGAAAGCTCACCCTCAGCGATCTTCCTGAGAATTCGTCTCATTATTTTACCGCTTCGTGTTTTTGGAAGCCCTGTTACGAACTGAATTTTATCCGGCCTTGCGATCGGACCTATGATCCTTGAGACCGTAAGGGCGATATCTTTCCTGGTCAGCTCCTGGTCCCCATGAACCGAACTTGTGATCACGTAAGCGTAGATACCCTGTCCTTTTATGTCATGAGGATATCCAACCACTGCGCTTTCCACCACACCCGCATGCATATTGATCGCATTTTCTACTTCGGCGGTGCCAATACGGTGACCGCTCACATTTAAAACGTCGTCAACACGACCAGTGATCCGATAGTTCCCTTCCGCATCCCTTAAGCATCCATCTCCCGTAAAATATAAATTTTCGTAAGCCGCAAAATAATTCAAACGGCAACGTTCATGGTCCCCATAGGTCGTTCGTAAAATTCCCGGCCACGGGAATTTAATACAGAGATTCCCGGCAGCCTCCGGGTTTTCATTTCTTTTTCCATTTTCATCGACGATCTCTAATTGCACTCCCGGTAAAGGCAGCGTTGCATAAGTAGGTTTCGAAGGTGTTACCCCGGCAAGATTAGAAATTAGAGTTCCAGCCGTCTCAGTTTGCCACCAGGTGTCAACTACAGGGCATTTCTTTTTACCGACATTTTCATCATACCAATGCCAGGCTTCCTCATTAATGGGTTCACCGACTGTTCCCAGTACTTTTAGTGAATTAAGCTTTTTCCCTTCCAAAGGTTTTGTACCAAAACCCATCAGAGAACGAATAGCCGTGGGAGCAGTATAAAGTATATTGACCTTATATTTATCGACGATCTCCCAAAATCTTCCGGCATCAGGCCATGTAGGCACTCCTTCAAACATCAATGAAGTAGCTCCTGCACTGAGCGGTCCATATACTATATAGCTGTGCCCGGTTATCCATCCAATATCGGCTGTACAGAAATGGATGTCTCCAGGGTTATATTGAAAAACGTTCACAAAAGTGTAAGTGGTCCAAACCATATAGCCACCGCAAGTATGAACAACTCCCTTGGGTTTACCTGTAGAACCCGAAGTGTACAGGATGAACAACATATCTTCCGCATCCATTTCCTCCGCAGGATAATCAGGGTTGCCCATTGTTTCCACTTTTTTTATTTCATCTTCCCACCATACATCGCGACTCTTGATCATGCTTACCGGCGTTCTTGTTCTTGTTAATACAATTACTTTTTTCACAAACTTGCATTGAACAAGGGCATCATCGATCACTGCTTTTAAGGGTATCTCCTTATTACCTCTGAATGCCCCGTCGCAGGTAATTATAAATTCTGCATTAGCATCCTGCAGCCGGTCAGCAATGCTCTGCGCACTGAAGCCACCGAATATAACAGAGTGAATGGCGCCGATCCTTGCACAGGCTAAAATGGCAATGGGCAGTTCGGGGACCATGCCCATGTAAATACAAACACGATCACCCTTCTTCACTCCATTATTTTTTAGCACATTGGCAAATTGCACCACTTTAAAATGCAGGTCACGATAAGTAAGAACGCGATGATGTTCTTCGGGGTCGTTGGGTTCCCAAATTATGGCAGGTTGATTGCCGAGTGTTCCCAAATGCCGGTCAAGACAATTCTCGGTTATATTCACTTTTGCATTTATGAACCATTCTACTTTCGGTTCTTTAAAATTCCATTCCAGGACTTTGTCCCATTTCTTTTTCCATAAAAAACTGGAAGCTACATTTCCCCAAAAACCTTCAGGATCGTCAACACTTTTTTTGTAAGCGCTTTTGTATTCATCAAACGAAGTGATCTTAAACGAATATGACATGGCAACGGGTTGTGAGTTAAGAGTTATGGGTTATGCGTTACATAATTCTAAGAACAAAAGCTATCCCGATTACTACCGGGACCAAATAAATCACAGTGAAAATCAATTTTGATTTTCAAATTTAAGATTTGAAATTTTATCGGGTTCTTGAAATTTGGTTCTTGTTTTTTGTATCTTAAATCCATGAATCAACCAGCTAACGAAGTCCAAAGTATCCGAAAGATCATTACGGCTTCTTCAGTCGGCACTTTAATTGAGTGGTATGATTTTTACATTTTTGGAAGTCTTGCGACTGTTATTGCCAGCCAGTTTTTTCCCAAAACAAATCCTACTGCAGCTTTGCTTTCCACTTTCGCCACATTTGCCGCCGGCTTTATTGTACGTCCTTTTGGTGCATTGGTATTTGGCAGGTTGGGAGACCTGATAGGACGCAAATACACTTTTCTTTTGACGCTCATTATCATGGGCAGTTCAACATTTGCGATCGGTCTCGTACCGGGCTATCAGACTATAGGCTTTGCCGCCCCAATTATTGTACTTGTTCTTCGATTATTGCAAGGACTTGCGCTGGGAGGTGAATATGGGGGTGCTGCAACCTATGTGGCAGAACACGCACCACCCCAGCGGCGAGGTTTTTTTACTTCCTGGATACAGACAACGGCAACTCTTGGTTTATTTCTATCATTGGGTATTATTTTGATTACGCGTCACAGTCTCGATGCCGACAGGGCAAAATCTATCGCCAAATTCAATGACTGGGGCTGGCGTATTCCTTTCCTTGTTTCTATTTTTCTTGTTATCGTTTCCGTGTATATCCGCTTGCGGATGAAAGAATCGCCTTTATATGCAAAACTGAAAATTGAAGGCAAGACTTCCACAAATCCGCTGAAAGAAAGTTTTACCCATCGCTCCAATTTAAAAATGGTGTTGCTGGCTTTGTTTGGAGCTACCATGGGGCAAGGTGTCGTTTGGTATACGGGTCAGTTCTATGCACAATCATTCATTGAAAATATTTGCAAAGTAGATTTTGAACAATCAAGAACTATCCTGATATGGGCAATTCTATTTGCAACGCCTTTTTTTGTTGTCTTCGGGAACTGGAGTGATAAAATCGGAAGAAAATGGATTATGCTGGCAGGCATGTTACTGGCTGTCACTACCTATCGCCCATTATTCGGGAAATTATTTTCTATCGCGGATGAAAAAAATAAAACAGAGGTCGTTGACGAAAAACAAATCAACACCGCCATCAAACCTATTGTCAATACCGGGAATTCGTTAAGAACCATAGGGGCTAGACACTTTTTTGATGATGGCACCATTTTAACTGAAACCACAACCGATACGGTATATTCTGAGATAGGGAAGACTACAGCAAAGCCGGATGTAAAAGTTTCCAAATTACTGTCCGGGAAAAACTATTGGCTGATGGTTGCGATCGTATTCATTATGATCCTCTATGTAACCATGGTATATGGACCGATCGCGGCATTTTTAGTTGAATTGTTCCCAACCAAGATCCGCTATACTTCCATGTCACTGCCTTATCATATTGGCAACGGAATTTTTGGAGGATTGACCCCATTCATTGCTTTGCTATTAAGCACTATTTATACAGGTGATAAATTGGTGGGTCTTTATTATTCAATAATAGTAGCCGGGCTTTGTTTTTTGATCGGCCTTTTATATTTGAGAAATACGATCGACCGGGATGTGAATGATTAACCTTAAAAAAATCTGTTCATGAATGCGTTAAAAAGGATCGCAGGAATATTATGGATAATTGCGGGGCCGTTTGCTATTTATTATCTTGTCAGGACCGCTATTGATGAGATCAATAAAAAGCCGGTGATCGATACAAAAATCCAGTGGGCCGTATTCGTTATCGTTTTTATACCTATAGCCATCGGCATCATAATATTTGGTTTTTATGCCATCAAAGGTGAATATGATCATTTGCCTGATAGTTCAGCGGACATTACAGATTAAGATCAATGAATATCTTTCAATCTGCAGTAATTATCTTAAATTTTCCGGAAGTATCTTATTTAAATGCGATTCATCCTATTTTTGCACACCTTAACGAATAAAATGATTTCATTAAAGTCTGTCATTTCGGGTTTGTTCATGATGATTGCTTTATTGTGGTTGACGGTGAGCACTCCTTTTGTGTTTGCATCGCAAAAGGCTCAGCAAAAGGAAATCCAGAAACAGACAGGGAGTTGTGAAGACAAAAATCCTTTTTCAACCACTACCGAGGAAAAAAATGAAAGCAGTGTAAGTACACTTTCTGAATACCTGCATGACCTGAATTCAATGAACCATCATTTCATAGTTCTTACAAGGATCTACAAGTGCCATACATCCAACTTGTATTATGCCTACCATCCTGAACTACTTTCTCCTCCTCCCGAAGTATAATTAGCTATAAGGTTATTTTTTGTGGTCGCTTTGCTGTTGAACACGCAATTCTTCAGGTAAGCATTTATTTTATTCATTTAAACTGATTATACATGAAACGTGCAAATTTCTATTTGAAAAATATAGGATCGGATTTTCCGTCCTCGATTGTTGTTTTTCTCGTGGCGTTGCCATTGTGCCTTGGGATTGCGCTGGCGTCGAATGCGCCATTATTTAGCGGAATTATCGCTGGTATTATCGGAGGGATCGTTATAGGTTCTTTAAGCGGATCGCAATTAAGTGTTAGTGGTCCTGCAGCAGGATTAACAGCCATTGTATCCGTTGCCATCCTGAAATTACCGGCTTTTGATGCTTTCCTTTTATCGGTTCTTATTTGCGGGGCTTTGCAAATAGCTTTAGGTTTCATCAAAGCCGGCGTTGTCGGCGACTATGTTCCGAATTGTGTCATTAAAGGCATGCTGGCTGCCATTGGATTGATCCTGATCTTAAAACAGTTTCCTCACCTGGTTGGTTATGATGCAAATTTTGAAGGCGATGAAAGCTTTAAACAGGTCAATGATGAAAATACTTTTTCCGGGATCATTCATGCTTTCAGATTCATCACTCCCGTTGCAGTATTGATCGGAGCGATCGGATTATTGTTCCAGGTATCCTGGGAAAAATTTATCGCAAATAAAAAGGGTTTTGTTAAACTGATCCCGGCGCCTTTGATAGTAGTGTTAACGGGCATACTTATTAATGAGTTTTTTAAAAACAACGGAACCGAATATGCCATTGATCCCAAACACATGGTTTCTATTCCCGTTGCTGAATCAGCTTCGGGATTTCTTTCCTTTTTTACTTTTCCCGATTTCAATGGCTTGTTGAATAAAGACGTTTGGATCACGGGTATCACTCTTGCTTTAGTGGCCAGCCTCGAAACATTATTAAGCATTGAAGCGGTTGATGACCTTGATCCGTACCAGCGGGTTACCAATAAAGAAAGGGAATTGAAAGCGCAGGGGATCGGCAATATGATCTCCGGTCTTGTCGGCGGTTTGCCCATTACCTCCGTCATTGTGCGTTCTTCAGCCAATGTAAATGCGGGTGCAAAAACCAAGATGTCGGCCGTGTACCATGGCATGCTCTTGCTGGTTTGCGTTGCCTTTATTCCAGGCATTCTTAACCTGATCCCAAAAGCCTCTTTGGCGGCCATTCTAATTTATACGGGTTACAAACTTGCAAAACCTTCTCTTTTCAAGGCACATTATAAAAAAGGATGGGACCAATTTCTTCCATTTGTGATAACTATTGTGGCAATATTGTTCACCGACCTGCTGATCGGAATTTTAATAGGAATAGGCGTCGGATTATTTTTCGTTGTTCGCAGTAATTTTAAAACATCTGTGTTTATTGTACATGACCACAACAAATATTTATTCAGGTTGCGAAAGGATGTATCTTTTCTGAATAAGCCCGCCCTGAAAAATAAATTAGAAGAGGTTCCGGCAGACTCCTCTGTATTGATCGATGCCACGCGGGCAGATTTTATCGACAGGGATATTATAGAAGTGATCGAAGATTTCATGGTGCATGCACCATTGAAGAACATACGAGTAGAATTGAAGAAAAGCCGGTACAAAAGTCAGGGTTTTAAAAACAGGCTCCTCGTCCATAATGACGCGAAAATCCATACCTATGAAATACTAAAAGGTGAAGAATCTTAATTTTATCATTTTAAAGAAGGAACTATGCATTCATACGAAAAACTATTGTTGGAAAATAAAGCATGGGCAGCAGAAAAAAAATCAGAAGATCCCGAATATTTTGAAAGATTGTCTCATTTGCAGGCGCCGGAATTTCTATGGATCGGCTGCAGTGATAGTCGCGTACCTGCGAATGAGATCACAGGAACGCAACCAGGTGAGATCTTTGTACATCGCAATGTGGCTAACCTGGTCGTAAATACCGATGTGAATTTGCTGGCTGTTTTGGACTTCGCCGTGACTCATTTGCAGGTAAAGCATGTTATTGTCTGCGGTCACTACGGGTGCGGAGGAATAAAAGCTGCGGCCACTAAAACAGACTACAGGCCGGTTTTGAACATGTGGCTGCGAAATATCAAAGACGTAATGCGACATCACAGGCAGGAATTGGAAAATATAAACGATGAAGAAAACCGTCTCGACAGGTTGGTAGAGTTGAATGTGCAGGAGCAGGTGAACAACCTGGCAAAAACAACTATCATTCAACGCTGTTGGGAAAAAGAACGGAGGCCAGATCTTCATGGCTGGGTATATGGATTGAAAGATGGAATCATTAAACCGGTTTTTGAAATGAAAGCCGGTTCCCCCATCGATCCCCTTTATAAATATGAAAAGCTTTAACCCATGCGTCTTGTTATTGTTGTTTTAATTCTCTCTTTTTTTTCATGTAAAAACTCGTCGAAGGATCACCGCTCAGAAGACAATGAGAACTGGGCTTTATTGCCATTTGTAAAAGCTGACGAAGTAAATCCTGTTCTTGTTCCTGATTCGACAGTGGAATTTTTCTGCCCGGTAAGAAAAGAAAAATTAAGATGGGAGGAGAAAGATGTTTTTAATCCGGCGGCCGTTGTAAGAAATGACACCGTTTTTATTTTATACAGAGCCGAGGATAAAATTGGAAAATTTGCCGGCACATCGAGAATTGGATTAGCGTGGAGCATTGACGGTTTGCATTTTACCAGGTATCATTCGCCTGTTTTATATCCCGATAACGACTCGGCAAAAAAATACGAGTGGGAAGGTGGTTGTGAAGACCCACGGATCGTGGAAGATGATAAGGGTACTTATTATCTCACTTACACTGCCTATGACGGAGACAAGGCAAGATTGATGGTGGCTTCATCAGCCGATCTGTTGCACTGGATCAAACACGGACTTGTATTCGCTGATGTTCATAATGGTAAATACATTAATGAATGGAGCAAATCCGGCTCTATTGTTTGTAAGTATAATAACGGGAAAGCACTGGCTGTAAAGATCAATGGTAAGTACTGGATGTACTGGGGAGACACCGATATTTTTCTCGCTTCGTCTGATGATCTTATTCACTGGACACCTGCTGAAACCAATGACGGAAACTTGCGGAGTGTATTTGGCCCGCGTAAGGGGAAATTTGATAGCGACCTCGTGGAGCCCGGACCGCCAGCCATGCTAACTGACAGCGGAATCGTTTTGATATACAATAGCCGTAATGTGCCGGCAAAAGGAGATAGCAGCTTACCGGACGGAACTTATACGGCTTCACAAATTTTATTTGATAAAAATGACCCGGCAAATGTGTTGCAACGAATGGACAGTTATTTTATGAAACCAGATAAACCGTATGAAATTTCCGGACAAGTGAATCGTGTTTGTTTTTTAGAGGGATTGGTGAATTATAAGAATAAATGGTTCCTGTATTATGGAACCGCGGATTCAAGGATCGCGGTCGCGGTAAAGTAGGATGAATTTGAAAATTACATAGCGCAATGACTCAATTATCTTTGAGTTATTGTGCTATTTTCACTTTGAGCGATTACTTTTGTTTTATGTCTATTGAAGTAAAAGACCTTTTGAAAGTTTATGGTGAGCAAAAAGCTGTCAACAATATTTCATTCAAAGTCGGCAAGGGTGAGATCGTTGGTTTTCTCGGTCCTAATGGGGCCGGCAAATCCACCACAATGAAAATAGTTACAGGCTACCTGCAACAGGATAGTGGAGAAGCGTTTGTTTCAAATATCAGCGTCAGCAAAGAGCCATTGACAACTAAAAGGAAAATTGGCTATTTGCCTGAAGCAAATGCTTTGTATTACGACATGTATGTGAGGGAATACCTGGGGTTTATTGCTGAAGTTCATTCAGTCGGTCCGAAAGGACCCCTTCGTACCAACAGGCAGTCGGCAGTGAGCAAAGTGATCGACATGGTTGGGTTAACTCCTGAATCAAAGAAAAAGATCGGTCAGCTTTCAAAAGGTTATAAACAGCGTGTTGGGCTTGCCGCTGCGCTGGTACATGATCCCGAAGTGTTGATCCTTGATGAGCCCACCAGTGGGCTTGATCCAAACCAGATCGTTGAAATAAGAGAGGTGATCAAACAGCAGGGAAAAAACAAAACGGTCTTGTTCTCTTCTCATATCTTACAGGAAGTAGAGGCAATTTGTGACAGGGTTATCATTATCAATAAAGGCGAAATCGTGGCCAACGATAAGTTAAGCAATCTGCAAAAAGGGAACAAGGATAAGCATATTGTCGTTGTAAATTTTAAGGAACCTGTTGATAAAACAATATTTGAGACGATAAATAATGCAGACTCAATTGAACAGCGACAAACAACCAACTTCCAATCCGACAGCTACCGGATCCAAACTTCAAATCCCGAATCAGTAAGAAAACAAATCCTGGAAATCTCCTTGCAGAACAATCTCAACATCGTTTCTTTGCAAAGCGAAAACCAAAGTCTTGAAGAAGTGTTCAGATCACTTACTCAAAAAGCTGAATAGCCTTGTTGCAGTACAAGAGTGCCCCAAAGGCGCGCCTTCGGAGCGACGCAACGGTCGTTGAACAGAGATATAAAGCTTGCCACCAAACAAATTTTCCCGAAGTAACTCTCCAAGGGAGCCTTTGGACCTTCGGAACAAACGCAAACTATAAACTAATATCATGAGCTACATTTCCGAAATTTTTGCCAGACAAATTTTAGACAGCCGCGGCAATCCCACTGTAGAAGTAGATGTATTAACGGACGAAGGCGCATTGGGACGTGCCGCCGTGCCGAGTGGTGCCAGTACAGGTGCCCATGAAGCCGTTGAACTTCGCGATGGTGACAAGAAAAAATTTGGCGGTAAAGGTGTTTTGAAAGCCATAAAAAATGTGAACGAAATCATTGCGCCGAAACTATTGGGATACGATGTGGCCGACCAGACAGGCATTGATGAAATGATGATCCGATTGGATGGCACTCCCAATAAGGGTAATCTGGGAGCCAACGCAATTCTAGCCGTGAGCATGGCGGTCGCAAAATCGGCGGCTGAAGAAGCTGGTCTTCCCTTGTTTCGCTATGTCGGCGGTACAAATGCCAAGACATTGCCGATACCAATGATGAATATCTTAAATGGCGGCGCGCATGCAGACAATAAAATCGACTTCCAGGAATTTATGGTCATGCCTGTGGGTGCGGAAAGCTTCAGTGAAGGATTACAATGGGGAGTTGATATATTTCATGCGCTGAAATCGGTATTAAAGAAAAAAGGGTACAGTACAAACGTAGGAGATGAAGGTGGATTTGCACCAAACATTCAAAGTAATGAAGAAGCTATCGAAACCGTATTGACAGCCATTGGTGCGGCGGGCTATAAAGCAGGTTCTCAAATTGTGATCGCTATGGATGCCGCCAACAGTGAACTGTGGGATGCCAAAAAGAAAAAATACGTATTTCACAAAAGTACTGGCAAGGAAATGAGCAGCGACCAGTTGGTTAAATTCTGGGAAAAATGGGTAAAAGACTATCCCATTGTTTCGATTGAGGATGGCATGGCGGAAGATGATTGGGCAGGCTGGGCAAACCTTACAAAGTTGATAGGAAGTAAATGTCAATTAGTAGGTGATGATCTTTTTGTAACCAATGTGACCCGACTTCAACAGGGAATTGACAAAGGAATTGCTAATGGATTGCTGGTGAAAGTGAACCAGATCGGAACAATCACTGAAACCATTAATGCGGTTACGCTGGCGCAGCATAATAGTTACAATACGATCATGAGCCATCGGAGTGGTGAAACCGAAGACACAACCATCGCCGACCTGGCGGTCGCGCTGAATTGTGGGCAAATAAAAACAGGAAGTGCCAGCCGTACCGACCGTATGGCAAAATACAACCAGTTACTGCGAATCGAAGAGTTGTTGGGATTCTCCGCAGTCTATCCAAAAGGGAAGATCAAATTTGGTAAATAGAAATGGACATTGATATCGCGAAGCTTAGGGGTAATTATATCTATCTCGGGTTTCTATCCCCTGGTGATCGTGAAACCTTCCGTTCTCTCGCAAAAAATGAGCTCATTTGGGAGTTCAATAAATTGTTGCCCGTTGATGATAACTATGATGTGGCCTTCGATGAATATTTTACGGAAGCGCTTGATAAAAATGGACTGGGCGGGCAACAGGCTTTCGTCATCAGGAAAACAAAAGACAGTTCTATTATCGGGATGACCCGTTTTTACCAGGTCAATCCAAAAGAAAAAACTGTGCTTATCGGTTATACATGGTACATTCCTGAGGTATGGGGTAAGGTATATAATAAGGAGTGTAAATTATTGTTACTTCAATATGTTTTTGAGGAGATGAAATTTAACCGGGCCGAATTAAGAGTGGCGCATCAGAATATCCGCTCGCAGAAAGCTGTAGAAAAGATAGGAGCCGTAAAAGAAGGTGTCTTGCGTAAAGATGGATATCGCAAC
>Ga0068868_100002288_pt1 | contig 13244 bp, 10 predicted proteins | sample KBSMisM42_FD_64660 | JGI IMG/M metagenome (GOLD analysis project Ga0068868, IMG submission 64660) | Miscanthus rhizosphere microbial communities from Kellogg Biological Station, Michigan, USA - KBS Miscanthus M4-2 | ecosystem: Host-associated > Plants > Roots > Rhizosphere > Soil ...
GCGCCGAGCATCGCCGCCGAGAGCAGCCCCGCCGCGGCAAAGAACAGGGCGCCGCGGTCGAGCGCCTCGGGCATGTCCTCGGGCCGCGCCATCGCCCGGAGGTCCCACTGCCGGCCGGCAAAGGCATACGGCCGCTCGTGGACCAGGCCGGTCGGCGCGGCGTCGCAATTGCCGCGGCCGGCGACCTTGCGCCTTGTCGTGAGGTGGTCGGCGTCGATGACGCACAGATCGAGGTAGGCGGGCACCTTGCCCACCAGGGTGGCGAGCTGGGCGTCCATCGCCAGCGAGACGAAGACGACGCCGCGGAAGGCCGTGCGCCGGTCGGCCGGGGCGGTGACCTCGCGGTCGTAGATCGCCTGGTAGACGACGACGCCCGTCTGCCGGTCGTCGTCGCCCTGCTGGGTGAGGCGAAAGCCGGCCGTCGCCGCCGGCCGGCCGGTCTCGACCGCCGTCAGGATCGCCGCTCGCGCCGCCGGCACCGACATCGCGTTGACGCCGAGGGCGGTGGCGTTCGTCTCGATCGGCTCGATCTGGCGGATGACGATCACGTCGCCGCCTTCCACCCGGGTTTCGGGCGCAAGCCGGTCGATCGCCGTCGCCGTCGACGCGATCGCGCTGTCGGGACGGTCGAAGACGCGAAAGCCGGGATTGCCTTCGGCCCGGGCGCGCGCCTCGAACGCGCCGACGTCCTCGCGACGCACCCGCTCGCTCCAGCCCATCGCCCGGATGGCGCCGTCGCCAAGCCAGTTCTCGGTCGCGGCGCGCATCTCGGCGCGCGTCGGTTGCCGGTTGACGCTGAAGACGCCACGCAAGGCCTCGAGCGCGCGCAGCGGCTCCTGCAGCTGGCTCATCAGGATCAGGGAGGCATTCGAGGCGTCGTGGTTGAACGCCGCCCGCACCCGCGCCGTGTTCCAGCGCTCCATCTGGACGATCGCCAGGGCGAAGAAGGCGGTCACCAGGGCGAGCGTCACGCCGACCGGAATGCGGCGCGTCGCCCACTCCGAGCGGGGTCGGCCGATCAGCGTGAGGGCGATCGGCGTCGCGATCAGCATCCCCGACAGGTCGCCGATCCACCAGGCGCCCCAGTTCAACGCCAGCGCTCCATCGGGCACGATGTCGGCGGCATGGAGCATGGCCGTCACCACGGTGGGGGCGATCAGGCTGGCGACCAGGCAGGCGGCCATGAATCGGGAGACGTCCGCCGGCAGGGTGAGGGTGAGCGGCTGGCGGACCAGGTGACGCACCGCCTCGGCGGCCACCCCGGTCTGCAGCGCCGCCGCCAGGGCGATGCCCGCCGGCAAGGCGAAGGCGATCAGCTCGTGCGGCCCGCGGGTGGTTAGCGCCAGGGCGTTGACGAAAAAGGCGCCGAGCGCCACCGCGCCCAGCATCCGCCGGCCGTAGACGAGCACGCTTGCCAGGCCGATGCCGGCCGCCGGGTAGAGCGGCGAGGCGTAGCCCGGCGGAACGGCGATCAGCAGGGCCAGCGCGCCGGCCGTGGCGTACGCCAGGAGCGTCAGGGCGAAGGGCAGGCCGAGGCGAGCCCAACCCGTCTCTGTCAGCGGCGGCATCGATCCTGCGGTGGTGAGCGGCATCGGTCGGTGGTCGTCGCCAGGAGCGGTCAGCTCAGGCCCATGTCGATGGGCGACGATAACCGGCCGCGCCCGCCCAGCGGCAGGTTCGGTGCCGCGATCAGACGTTGAACAGGAAGTTCAGCACGTCTCCGTCCTTGACGACATATTCCTTGCCCTCGGATCGCATTTTTCCGGCTTCCTTCGCGCCGTGCTCGCCCTTGCAGGCGATGAAGTCGGCGAAGGCGATGGTCTGGGCGCGGATGAAGCCGCGCTCGAAGTCGGTATGGATCACGCCCGCCGCCTGCGGCGCGGTGTCGCCGACGTGGATGGTCCAGGCGCGCACCTCCTTGACCCCGGCGGTGAAGTAGGTCTGCAGGCCGAGCAGGGTGAAGGCGGCGCGGATCAGCCGCGCCAGGCCGGATTCGGTCTGGCCCATCTCGGCGAGGAACATCTGCCTGTCCTCGTCGCTCATGTCGGCGAGCTCCGCCTCGGTCTTGGCGCTGATCGCGGTCACCGGCGCATGCTGCCGGGCGGCGACCTCGCGCAGCCGGTCGAGGTGCGGGTTGTTCTCGAACCCGTTCTCGGCGACGTTGGCAACGAACATCGCCGGCTTGGCGGTGATGAGGCAGAGCGGCCTCAGCACCGCCAGCTCCTCCTTGCTGAAGGCGATGGAGCGCACCGGCCGGGCCTGGTCGAGCGCGGCGCTGCATTTCTCGAGCACGTCGACCAGTCGCTTGGCTTCCTTGTCGTTGCCCGACTTGGCGGCCTTGACCGAGCGGGCGTACGTCTTCTCGACGGTGGCGAGGTCGGCGAGGCAGAGCTCGGTCTGGATGACGTCGATGTCCGACACCGGGTCGACCTTGCCGGCGACGTGGATCACGTTCTCGTCCTCGAAACAGCGGACGACGTTGACGATCGCGTCGGTCTCGCGCACGTGGGCGAGGAACTGGTTGCCGAGGCCTTCGCCCTTGGACGCGCCGGCCACCAGGCCGGCGATGTCGACGAACTCGACGATCGCCGGGACGATGCGCTCCGGCTTGACGATCTGCGCCAGCTGGCCGAGGCGCGGATCCGGCAGCTCGACCACGCCGACGTTCGGCTCGATGGTGCAGAACGGGTAGTTCTCGGCGGCGATGCCGGCCTTGGTGAGGGCGTTGAAGAGGGTGGACTTGCCGACGTTGGGCAGTCCCACGATGCCGCATTTCAGGCTCATGGAGGAGGGGTCTCGGCAACGGGGAAAGGAGCGATTTTAGTCGGCGACCGCCGCGCTCTCGGGCGCGCTCCGGGGGGTGGCGCGGCCAGGCCGCGGATTCGAGAACACGAGCACGCCGTCGTCGATCCGCGACCAGCGCAGGCTGACCAGGTCGCGGAGGTAGTTCTGGTGCAGTTGCCACGGCGGCTTCGACCCCTGCTGCGGAAAGAGATGCAGCGAGCGCTGCACGTAGCCCGAGGAGAGGTCGAGCCAGGGCGCGCCGCCGACCTCCGGATCGGTGTTGCGCGGCGTCGCCTGGCGCATGCCGCTGCGCGCCATGTGCGTGAGCAACCGGCAGACGTACTCGGCGATCAGGTCCGACTTCAGCGTCCACGAGGCGTTGCTGTAGCCGAACACCGAGACCAGGTTGGGCACGTCGCTGAACATCGCGCCCTTGTAGTTGAGGGTACGCGGCCAGTCGACCGGGGTGCCGTCGACGCTGATCGCGGCGCCGCCGAAGGCCTGCAGCGTCAGGCCGGTGGCGGTGACGATCAGGTCGGCCGGCAGCTCCTCGCCGCCGACCAGGCGCAGGCCGGTCGGCGTGAAGGATTCGATCTCGCCGGTGGCGATGGCGGCGCGGCCGTCGCGGAGAGCGCGGAACAGGTCGCCGTCGGGCACCAGGCAGAGGCGCTGGCGCCAGGGGTCGTAGCGCGGCGTGAAGTCGGGCTCCAGCGCCCGCTCGGGGCCCATCCAGGCGCGGACGCCGCCGAGCAGGAGGCGCCTGGCCCGGTCGGGCTTGCGCCGGCAGAGGCTGAAGAAGTAGAGGCCGAGGAGCAGACGCTGCCAGCGCATGACGGCGTTCGCGGCACGCATCGGCAACAGCCGGCGCAGCCCCTTTGCCAGGCCGTCCTCGGACGGCCGCGACAGCATCCAGGTCGGCGAGCGCTGCAGCATCGTCACCCGGGCGGCGCTTTGCGCCAGCGCCGGCACCAGCGTCACCGCGGTCGCGCCGCTGCCGATGACGACGATCTTCTTGCCGGCGACGGCGACGTCCTCCGGCCACTGCTGCGGATGGACGATCCGGCCGGCAAAGCGCTCGGCACCGGGAAAGGCCGGGGCGTAGCCCTCGGAATAGCGGAAGTAGCCGCTGCACATGAAGAGGAAGCCGCAGCGCATGCGAACCGGTTCGCCGGCCGCGCCGCGCTCGATGTCGACCGTCCACGACGCCGTCTCGCTCGACCAGTCGGCCCGGACGACGCGCTGCTCGAAGCGGATCCGCCGGTCGATGCCGTATTCGCGCGCGGTCTCGCGCAGGTAGTCGAGGATCGCCGGGCCGTCGGCGATCGCCTTCGCCCCGGTCCACGGGCGAAACGGATAGCCGAGCGTGAACATGTCGGAGTCGGAGCGCACGCCGGGATAGCGGAACAGGTCCCAGGTGCCGCCGCTCCGGTCGCGCGCTTCGACGATCGCGAAGCTGAGCTCCGGGCAACGCGTCTGCAGCCGGCAGGCGGCGCCGATGCCCGAGAGGCCGGCGCCGACGATCAGCACGTCGACATGCTCGGTGGCGGGGACGGCGCGGTCGCTGGTCATGGCGGCGAGCTTACGAGAAGCCGGAGGCAGAGCGAAGCGCGATCGCCATCACCTCGCCGACAATGAGCCATGACCGCCGCACGGGGACTGTTCGCCGCCGAAGACGGCCAAGCGCGCTGCTTCTGGTGCGCGGCCAGCCCGGCCTACCGGCACTACCACGACAGCGAGTGGGGCTTTCCGGTGGTCGACGACCGGCGCCTGTTCGAGAAGCTCTGCCTCGAGGGCTTCCAGGCGGGCCTGAGCTGGCTGACGATCCTCAACAAGCGCGAGGCCTTCCGCAGCGCCTTCGCCGGCTTCGATGCCGCCAAGGTGGCCCGCTTCGGCGCCCGCGACGTCGCCCGCCTGCTCGGCGACGCCGGGATCGTGCGCCATCGCGGCAAGATCGAATCGACCATCAACAACGCCCGCCGCGTGCTCGAGCTGGGCGAGGAGTTCGGCTCGCTCGCCGCTTATGCCTGGCGCTTCGAGCCGGCCGCGCGCTCGCGGCCGAAGCGGATGACCCTTGCGGCGCTGAAGAAGCTCGGCAGCTCGGCCGAATCGGTGGCAATGTCGAAGGACCTGAAGAAGCGCGGCTGGAGCTTCGTCGGCCCGACCACGGTCTACGCGTTCATGCAGGCGATGGGCCTGGTGAACGACCACCTCGAAGGCTGCCACGTGCGCGCGCTCGCGGCGCAGGCGCCGCGGCCGCCGGCTGCCGGCCTGATTTCACCGCCCCGGGAGAAGACATGACGACCCTGCAGACACTCGCGCCGCACATGAAGGACCTCGGCGGCGGCTTCATGGTCCGGCGCCTCCTGCCCTCGGCCGACCGGCGCTCGGTCGGGCCGTTCGTGTTCTTCGATCACTTCGGCCCGGTCGAGGTCGTCGCCCCGGGCTCGAGCCACGACGTCCGCCCGCATCCGCACATCGGCCTGGCGACGCTCACCTTCCTGTTCGACGGCGCGATGATGCATCGCGACTCCACCGGCGTGGTGCAGAGGATCGAGCCCGGCGCGGTCAACTGGATGCAGGCCGGACGCGGCATCGTCCATTCCGAGCGGGTGCCGAAGGACCTGCAGCAAAGCACCTACCGCAGCCATGGCCTGCAGCTCTGGGTGGCCTTGCCCGAGGCCGACGAGGAGTCGGCGCCGACGTTCCAGCACGCGCCGGCAGCGAGCATCCCGCGGGTCCGGCTCGACGGCGCGACGGTGCAGGTGGTCGTCGGCGCGGCGTTCGGCGCCACCTCGCCGATCGCGACCCGGTCGCCGACGCTGGCGCTGGTGTTCGATTTCGACGTCGCCGCCGGCACGTCGGTCGAGCTGCCGGCGCTCGCCTCGGAGCGCGCGCTCTACGCGGTCGACCACCCGTTCGAGATCGACGGCGAGAAGATCGACGAGTTCACCATGGCGGTCATCCCCGCCGGCGCGACGCCGAAGCTCGCGGCACCGCGCGGCGGCCGGGTGGCCCTGGTCGGCGGCGAGCCGCTCGGCCATCGCTTCATCTCCTGGAACTTCGTCTCCAGCCGGCGCGAGCGCATCCTCGCCGCCGAGGCCGACTGGGAAGCGCAGCGCTTCGCCCGCATCCCCGGAGAGACCGAGTTCATCCCGCTGCCGGCGCGCCACCCTTGAGCCGCCGGACGGCGGCCAGCGCCGGGCTCAGCATCAGGACGTTGCCGATGACGGCGAGCGCCAGGCCGCAGAGCGTCAGCAGGTCGGGACGGAAACCCTCGACCAGCAGCGAGACGAGCAGCGCCAGCAGCGGCGTCATCACGCCGACGGTGCCGGCCGGGCCGGGTCCGAGCCGGTCCTGCAGCGTCAGGAAGCAGGCGAAGGCCAGCACCGATCCGGCGATGGCCAGCCAGGCCAGCGACAGCCACCAGCTCGGCGCCGCGGGCAGCGCGAAGCCGCGGCCGAGGACGAGGCCGGTGACCGCGGCCGCCGCGGCGCCGTAGAGCATGCCGAAGCCCATCGCCGGCAAGAGCGGCAGGCCGCGGGCACGGTTGCGGCTCGCCGACAGGCTGCCGATGGCCGAGAGCAGCACCGAGGCGACGGTGAAGACGAAGCCGAGCGTGCCGCGCTCGCCGCCGGTGGGACGGGCGATCTCCGGCCAGAACATGAAGGCGACGCCGGCGAGGCCGAGGATGCTGCCGACGATGAAGCGGCCACCGATGGCGACGCCGAACAGCGCCGCCGCGCCCAGGCCGTTGAGCAGCGGCGAGGCCGAGTAGCCGACCGCGACCAGGCCCGAGGCGACGTAGCGTTCGGCGTGATAGACGCAGATGTAGGAGACGCCGTAGAGAAACGCGCCCTGAAGAGCGAGCGTTGCGTGCGCGGCGAGCGGAAAGCGCAGCCGCTCGCCGCGCCAGAGGGCGAAGGCGACGACGCTGCCGCCGGCGATGACGTAGCGCACCGCCACGCCGAACTCCGGTGCCAGGTCGGAGAGCTGGTAGGTGATCGCATGCCAAGTCGTGCCCCAGATCAGCACGCAGCCGGCGAACAGCTGCCAGGTCCTGAGCCGCTGCACGGCGACGTCAGTCGAAGGCGAAGCTCGCCCGGCCCTGCATGCCGGGGCGAAGGCTGCGGTCGATGCCTTCGACGATCACCGCGTTCATGCCGAAGGTGAGGGCGCCCTCGAGACGCTGATCGGCGCGGTACTGCGCGAGCACGTCGCCGACGGCGTGGCCGGCAACGCCGGTGGCCGGTTCGACGTCGGGAATCGTGCAGCGGGCGCAGGGCTTCACCAGCTTCAGGCGCACCGGCCCCTCGGCGGTGTCGAAGGCGATCTCGTCGAGAGGGTCCTCGCCGTGCGCATCGAGCCCGCCGAGCACGAGGTTGGGCCGGAAGCGCGACATCGTCACCGCCGGCTCGCCGGCCAGGGCCAGCCGCCGGTTCACCTCCGTCAGGCCGGCGCTCGACGCGACCAGCAGGGGGAAGCCGTCCTGGAACGAGGTCTCGGCCTCGAGCGCGCCGGTCCAGCGCCGGTTGGCGAGGCGCCGCTGCTCGGGGTCGAAGCGCGCCAGGCGCAGCGGCCGGCCGAGGAAATCGCTGAACCACTGGGCGCAGAGCGGCCCCATGTCGAAGGCCGCGACCGTGTCGTCCCACACCTTCGCCGTGCAGGGAGCCTCGACCCGGTCGAGGGCGACGTGCAGCGCCAGCATGCCCGGGGCGCGCAGGATCATCTCCTCGAGCTTGAGCGTCGGCTGGATCAGCGCCATCCGCGGCAGCTCGCGCTGCGTCACGAACTCGCCGGCGGCGTCGACCACCATCCAGGCGCGGTCGAGGTCGAAGCCGGTCTCGATCAGCAGCGCCTCGGCCGGGGCCGTGCCGGCGCAGGACTTGATCGGATAGACGTGAACCGATTCGAGGCTCACCGTGATGTCGGGGTCGTCGCTCACGCTCATGAGGATGTCTGTGAAGGCGGAAGCCGGCGATTGTCTCGCGAGCGCTCCCTACAATCGATTCGATGCATTCCTTCGATGTCCAGGTCGCCGGCAGCGGCATCGTCGGCAAGACCCTGGCGCTCGCGCTGGCCCGTCTCGGCCTCTCGGTGGCGCTGCGCGGCGCGCCGGGGCAGGGCGGCGGCCGGGAAGACGTTCGCGCCTATGCCCTCAATTCGGCCTCGGTGGCGCTGCTGCGCGGCCTCAAGGTCTGGGACGCGCTGCCCGAGGACGCCAGGACGACGGTCCACGACATGCTCGTGCATGGCGATGCGGCCGGCGCGGCGCTCGAGTTCTCGGCCTGGGAGCAGCGCGTCGGCGAGCTGGCGGTGATCACCGACGCCGCGGCGCTGGAGCGCGAGCTCGACGCCGCCCTGCGCTTTGCGCCGCACGTGACCCGCGTGGATGCCGACGTGCCCGCCGCGCTGGTGGCGCACTGCGAAGGTCGGGCCGCGGCCGGGCTGAAGGGCCTGGGCGCCGGCATCACGGTCGAGTCTTACGGCCAGAAGGCGATCGCCGCCCGGCTGCTGGCGTCGCGGCCGCACGGCCATGTCGCCCGGCAGTGGTTCCGCTCGCCCGACGTGCTCGCCCTGCTGCCGTTCGACCGGCCGGAGCCGGAGCACTCGTACGCGCTGGTCTGGTCACTGCCCACCGAGCGGGCCGAGGCGCTGCTCGCGGCCGAGCCCGAGGCGTTCGAAAGGGAGCTCGCGCTCGCCACCGGCGGCGAGGCGGGCGAGCTGCGCCTCGGGTCCGAGCGCGCGGCCTGGCCGCTGGCCGTCGGCGGTGCCGCCACCTGGTGCGGCCCGGGCTGGGTGCTGGCGGGCGATGCGGCGCACCGGGTTCACCCCCTCGCCGGTCAGGGTCTTAACCTCGGACTCGGCGACGTCGCGGCGCTGGTGTCGGTGATCGAGGCGCGCGAGCCCTGGCGCCGCCTGGGCGACGAACGGTTGCTCCGGCGCTACGTGCGGCTGCGTGCCGCGCCGACTTCGGCGATGCTGCGAATTACCGACGGATTGCTGCGTTTGTTCGCCGAGGACAAAGCACCGATCCGCGAACTCCGCAACAATGGCCTCACCCTCGTCAATCGGATTTCGCCGCTCAAGCGCTGGCTCACCGCGCGGGCGCTCGACTCCTGACAGCAGCATCATGAAGCACACCCTGCGCGGCCTCGTCGCCGTCCTTCTCGCCGCCTGCTTCGCCTCGCCGGTCTTCGCCGACGAAGCGGCCATCCGCAAGAACATCGCCGAGCGGCTGCCCGATTTCCCGAAGATCGACGAGATCCAGAAGACCGGCATGCCCGGCATCTACGAGATCCGGATCGGCACCGAGATCCTCTACACCGACGAGAACGGCAGCTACCTGATCCAGGGCGAGGTGATCGACACCAAGACGCGCGCCAACCTCACCGAGCAGCGGATCGCCAAGCTGACGGCGATCGACTTCAAGAGCCTGCCGCTGAAGGACGCGATCGTCTGGAAGCAGGGCACGGGCGACCGCAAGCTCGTCGTCTTCGCCGATCCGAACTGCGGCTACTGCAAGAAGTTCGAGCGCGACCTGCAGGAAGTCAAGAACGTCACCGTCTACACCTTCCTCTATCCGATCCTCGGCGGCGATTCGCCGGAGAAGTCGAAGGCGATCTGGTGCGCCAAGGACAATACCAAGGCCTGGCGCGAATGGATGATCAAGGGCACGCCGGCCGAGAACAGCCCGAACTGCGACACCAGCGCCCTGCAGCGCAACTACGCCTTCGGCAAGAAGCACCGCATCAACGGCACGCCCGGGCTAGTGTTCGAGGACGGCAGCCAGCGCGCCGGCGCGCTCAATGCCGACGCGATCGAAAAGCTGCTGGCGGTGAACCGCGGCAAGTCCTGACCCGCCGGCGGCCGACGCGCCGCCTCGCCTACATCCGGTAGCTCGGATCCTTTCGGTCCACCAGCCGCTGCAAGGCGGCGAACGAGTCCTGGCCGGCGCCGTATTTCGGGTTGAACTGGAGCGCGTCGACGACGCACTTCTCCAGCACCTCGCGTGAAATCGGGATCGCCTCGCCCTTGCCCTGCATCGCCAGCTGTACCTCGCAGGCGCGATTCACGGTCCACATCAGGAGCAGCGCCTGCGGCAAGGTGTGGCCGATCGTGACCGGCCCGTGGTTGCGCAGCAGGAGCACCGGGCGGCCCTCGGCGCTACGCAGGATGCGCTCGCCTTCGTCGGCGTGGACGGTGATGCCTTCGAAGTCGTGATACGCCACCTTGCCGTAGAGCTGCGCGGCGTAGAAGTTGGTGAAGGAAAGGCCCTCCTTCAGGCAGCAGACCGCCTGCGTCGCCGTGGTGTGCAGGTGCATCACGCAGTGCGCGTCGGGCAGGGTGGCGTGGATCGCGCCGTGGAAGGTGATGCCGGCCGGGTTGATCGGCCAGTCGGAGTGGCCGACGATCCGGCCGGCGCCGTCGACCTTCACCAGGTTCGAGGCCGTGACCTCGGAGTAGTGCAGGCCGAACGGGTTGATCAGGTAGTGCGCGTCCTCGCCCGGCACGCGCAGGGAGATGTGGTTGTAGATCAGCTCGGTCCAGCCGAGGTGGTCGAAGATGCGATAGGCGGCCGCGAGCTGGACGCGGGCCTCCCATTCCTCGGGGCCGAAGCGGTCGGGGCGGGTGAAGTTCATCGTCGTCGTCTCCTCAGGCGCTGGAACGGATCGTAGGCCTCCATCTTGCCGGGGATGGATGGCCGATGCCCGCAGCGACAATCGTTGCCATGATCCGCTACCTCGTCGACGCCTCAGCCACCGCCAGCCACACCTTCGCCGTCGAGTTGCGCATCCCCCGGCCGGCCCGCGAGCAGCGCCTCAGCCTCCCGGTCTGGATTCCCGGCAGCTACCTGGTGCGCGAGTTCGCGCGCCATCTCTCGGCGCTCGTTGCCGAGCAGGACGGCGGGTCGGTGCCGCTCGAGCAGATCGACAAGGCCACCTGGGTCGCGCGCTGCGACGGCGACGGCGAGCTGCTGCTGCGCTATCGGGTCTACGCCTTCGACCTCTCGGTGCGCGCCGCATTCCTCGATGCCGATCGCGGCTTCTTCAACGGCACGGGCCTCTGCCTGCGGGTCGAGGGCCGGGAAGCCGAGCCGCACCGGCTCGCGCTCGCCGGCCTCGCCCCCGACTGGCAGGTCGCGACCACCCTCGCGGCGCAGCCGGCCGGCGCGGTGCACGAATTCGTTGCCGCCGATTACGACGAGCTGGTCGACCACCCGGTCGAGCTCGGCCGCTTCTGGCGCGGCAGCTTCAGCGTGGCGGGCATCGTCCACGAGTTCGTCGTCGCCGGCGCCTTGCCGGACTTCGATGGCGAGACGCTTCTCGCCGACGCGAAGCGGGTCTGCGAGACCGCGATCCGGTTCTGGCACCCGAGCGGCAAGGCGCCGTTCGAGCGCTACCTGTTCCTGCTCAACGCCGTCGACGAGGGCCGGGGCGGGCTCGAGCATCGCGCCAGCACGGCGCTGGTCGCGCCGCGCCGGCATCTGCCGCGGCAGGCCGATCGCGCCCGCGCCGCACGCGCCGCGGACGGCGCGGCCGCGGCACGGGCCCAGCCGGCGGAGGGCTACACCGATCTCCTCGGCCTGATCTCGCACGAGTACTTCCATGCCTGGAACGTGAAGCGCCTGAAGCCGCGCGACTTCGCGCGGCTCGACTACGCACGCGAGAACTACACCCGCCTGCTCTGGTTCTTCGAAGGCTTCACCTCGTACTACGACGACCTGCTGCTGCTGCGCGGCGGCCTGATCGATGCGGCCCACTACCTGCAGCTCGTCGCCAAGACGATGAGCGCGGTCGCCGCCACGCCCGGCCGCGAGCTGCAAAGCGTCGCCGCTTCGAGCTTCGACGCCTGGGTCAAGTACTACCGCGGCGACGAGAACACGCCGAACGCCACCGTCAGCTACTACGCCAAGGGCGCGCTGGTCGCGCTCGCCTTCGACCTGACCCTGCGCAGCGAGGGTCGCGGCTCGCTCGACGAGGTCATGCGCCGGCTCTGGACCGAAAGCCAGGGCGGGCCGATCGACGAAGGCGACATCGCCGATGCGCTCGAAGCGGTCGGTGGCCGGTCGTACGCGCCCGAGCTCGCGGCCTGGGTGCACGGCACGGAAGAGCTGCCGCTGGCGGATCTGCTGCCGCGCTTCGGCGTCGGCATTGAGCGCCAGCCGGCGACGCTGGCGCAGCGCCTGGGCGTGCGCGTCAGCGAGAGCGCGCTGACCGGCGTGAAGGTCACGCACGTGCTGCGCGGCGGTGGTGGCGAGCGCATCGGCCTGGCGGCCGGCGACGAGCTGATCGGCGTCGGCGGCTGGCGCCTGCGTCGCCTCGACGACGCGCTTCGCTTCGTCGCGCCCGCGGGTGCCACGCCGCTTTGCGTCGGCCGCGATCAGCGTCTGCTCGAGCTGCGCTTCGATCCGGCCCTCCTCGCCGGCGAGGAGAGCGGGGCGCTGCAGTTGCGTCGCGTCGACGGCGCGAGCGCCGAGGCCCGGCGACTTGGCGAGGCATGGATTTCCGGCTGATCCGCGATCCGGCGACCGAACCGGTGCGCCGCCGGGCGGCGTCGTTTGCGGCCCTGGTGATCGTGGTGGTGCTGCTCCATGGCTGGATCACCGCCCGGCTCGCCGAACGCATGGCCGAGATCGACAGTGCGGCGAAGATGCCGCCGCGGGTCGAGGTGACCTACGTGAGGACGCTCGAGCTCGAGCCGCCGAAGCCCTTGGCAGCGCCGCCCCCGCCGCCGCCCTCGCCCCGGCCGCGGGCGCCGCGGGTCGCCAAGCGCGTCGAGCCGGCGGCCTCGGCCGCGTCGGCTCCGGCGGCGGTCGACGAGCCGGCGACGACCGGCGTGGCGATGGCGCCTGCGCCCGAGCCATCGGCGTCGCCGCCGGGCGAGCCTGCGCTCGCCGAGCCGCCCCCCGTCGTCGCCGATGCGGCGGCGCCGGCGTCGGCGGCTCAGGCGGCATCGGCCGTCGAGGGCTTCGTCTGGCCCAAGGCCACCCGGGTCAGCTACCTGCTCACCGGCAACTGGCGCGGCGAGCTGAACGGCCGGGCCGAGGTCGAGTGGATCAAGATCGACGACCGCTACCAGGTCATCGTCGCCATGCACGCCGGCCCGGAGTTCGCGCCGCTCGTCGCCCGGCGGATGATGAGCGAGGGCCGGATCGTCGAGGGCGGCCTGGCGCCCGAGCGCTACGAGGAAGAGACCAAGGTGGTGACGCGCGACGACCGGCGGGTGAGCATGGTCTTCGCGCCGGATTCGGTGACCCTCGGCAACGGCCAGCAGCGTGTCCGGCTCCCCGGCGTGCAGGACACGGCGAGCCAGTTCATCCAGTTCACCTGGATGTTCGGCAGCCAGCCCGAGCGGCTGCGCGTCGGCAATACCTTCGAGTTTCCCCTCGCCCTGCCGCGAAGCATGAACGTCTGGGTCTACGACGTCGCCGAGGAAGAGGTGATGCACACCGCGATCGG
>Ga0068868_100002292_pt1 | contig 13235 bp, 8 predicted proteins | sample KBSMisM42_FD_64660 | JGI IMG/M metagenome (GOLD analysis project Ga0068868, IMG submission 64660) | Miscanthus rhizosphere microbial communities from Kellogg Biological Station, Michigan, USA - KBS Miscanthus M4-2 | ecosystem: Host-associated > Plants > Roots > Rhizosphere > Soil ...
GGGCCCTGCGAAATCTGCGAGACGGCGACGAAATCCTTCTGGATGCTGTAGGGCACCTGGGAGAGCAGCGGATTGACCGCCACCGGCTGCAGGTTGCCGACCACGAAGGTGTAGCCGTCGCCCGGCTGCTTCGCCGCGAAATCCATGCCGATCGAGCCCGCCGCGCCGGGCTTGGACTCGACGATCACCGGCTGGCTCCACAGCTCCGAGAGCTTCGCGCCGTACACCCGCGACATCAGGTCGGAGCTGCCGCCGGGCGGATAAGTGACGATGAGCCGGACCGGCTTGCTGGGATAGCCCTGCCCAAAGGCGGTTCCATAAATCAACAACAATGAAAAACACAAACTGCGCACGGGGTAATCCTCCTCAGTTTTCGATTTTCATTTCTTTGATCACCGGCCGGAACTGCTGCACCTGCCGCTTGAGAATCGCATCCTGCTCGGCGGGCGTCGAGCCGACCGGCTCGGCGCCGATCTCCGCCAGCCGCTTCGCCGTCTCGGGGTGGCGCACCGCCGAGGCGGTCTCCTTCTGCAGCCGCTCGATCACCTCGCGCGGCGTCTTCGCCGGCACGAAGAACCCGTTCCATCCGTCGGCCTCGAGGATCGGATAGCCCAGCTCGCGCACCGTGGGCACGTCCGGGAGCTCGGGGATGCGGCGCGAGGCGTTGGTGGCGAGCGCCTTGATGCGGCCGGACTTGATGTCGGCGAGCGACGAGGAAAGCTGGTCGCCGCCGACGTTGAGGCGCCCGGCGATGAGCTCCTGCTTGAGCGGCGCGGCTCCCTTGTACGGGATGTGCGTCATCTGGATCCCGGTGTCCCGCGAAAGCGCCTCGCCGATCACGTGCATGAAAGATCCGGGTCCGGTCGAGCCGTAGGTGTAGCGCGCGCCCTTCTCTTTCTGCAGGTAGGTCACCAGCTCCTTTAGGTTTGCCGCCGGTACGCTCGGATGGGCCGTAATCACGAGCGGAACGTACACGGCGATCGAAACGCCGGCAAAGTCGCCGTCGATGTTGTACATCGCGCGGTTCTGCAGCGCCGCCGCGACCGATGCCATCGGGAACGTGACGTTGTGGATGAGCACGCTGTAACCGTCGGGCGGCGACTTCGCCACGTCGGCGGCGCCGATCTGGCCGCCCGCGCCGCCCTTGTTCTCGACCAGCACCGGCTGTCCCATCGATTCGCTCATGCGCTGGCCGACGAGGCGGGCGACGATGTCGGTGGTGCCGCCGGCGGGAAACGGCACCACCATGCGGATCGGCTTGGACGGAAAAGGCTGCGCCCAGGCCGACAGGCTGACGATGGAAAGGAGCAGCGCAGCCGCGAGCCTCATAGGGGTCCTCCGGGTTGACCGACCTAGTCTAGCCTACCGACCGCAGGCCGGTAATGCCGTCATAGAGCAGTTTCGTGCCAGTGAAGAGGAGCAGCGCGTAAATCAGCCGGTAGAACCAGCGCACGTCAATGCGCCGCTGCATCCACAGGCCGGCATAGATGCCGGCAATCCCCGCCGGGACCAGCAGCGCCGCGGTGACCAGGACGCGCGTATCGAATAACCGCAGCCACAGGTACGGCAGGATCTTGGCGTAGTTCAGCGCGAAGAAGAAGATGAGCGAGGTGGCGACGAAGGCCTCCTTGTCGAGCTTCTGCGGCAGGAGGTAGACCATCACCGGCGGGCTGCCGGCGTGGGTGATGAAGCCGGTGAAGCCCGACAGAGTGCCCCAGAACCAGCCGGCGAGCGTGCCTGGTTTACCGTAAAAGCCCTTCTTGGGATAAAGCGTCCAGGCGAGAAACCCGATAGCGACGCCGCCGAGCAGGATGCGGATCCAGTCGTCGCTCATGAAGCTGATCGTAGCCGCGCCGATGAGGATGCCGACGAGGCCCGCGGGCACGATGATGCGCACGACGCGGCGGTCCCAGCGCCAGAGGTAGGCGCGCACGCCGGCGATGTCCATGAGGCAGAGCACCGGCAGCATGATCGCCGCCGCCTGCGCTGGCGGAATGACGAGCGCCATGAGCGGCGTCGCCACCGCAGCGCCGCCGCCCAGGCCGCCTTTGCCGACCCCGGTCAGGGCGACTGCGGGAATCGCGAGCGCCCAGAACCAGGGGTCGGAGATCAATTCGCCTTGATTCCGGCGGCCTTGATGAGGCGCGCGTTCTCCTGCAGCTCGCGCTGGATCATCGCGTCGAACTCGGCGACCGACATGACGAGTGGATCGGCGCCGAGCTTGCGGATGCGCTCGCTGATCTCCGGCGACTGCACCAGATCGGTGATCTCCTTGTGCAGCCGGTCGACGATCTCCTTCGGCGTCTTCGCCGCCACCAGCGCGCCGACCCAGAAGTTGTAGGCCGAGTTGGGATAGCCCGCCTCCTCCGTGGTGGGCAGCTCGGGCATGAGCGAGGTGCGCTTGGGCGCGCTCACTACGAGCGCGCCGACCTTGCCCGAGTCGCGCATCTTCTGCGCCTGGAACACGAGCGCGAAATAGCACTCCGCGCGACCGGAGACCACCTCGGTGAGCGCTTCCGAGGCGCCCTTGGTGTGCACCGGCAGCACCTCGAACCCGGCGGAGAAGCGGAAGCGCTCGAGCGCCATGTGGGTCGCGCTGCCGACGCCCGCGGTCGCGCACGCGAGCTTCTGCGGCGCGGCCTTCGCCGCGGCCACGAAGTCCTGCACCGTCTTGTACTTGCCCGGCGGGGTGATCAGCACCGTCGGAATCGTGGCCACGGTCGCGACCGGCGCGAGCTCCTTCGGATCGAGGCCCGGGCTGATGAGCGGCGACACGGTGAAGGCCGACGCATACATCATAATCGTATGGCCGTCGGGCTCCTGGCTCGCGACCCACTTCGCCCCGACCAGGCCGCCGGCGCCGAGCCGGTTCTCGACGATCACCGGCTGCCCGAGCGTTACTGTGAGCTTCTCCGCAAGGATGCGCGCCATCGTGTCGGAGGCGCTGCCGGGCGTCACGCCCGAGACGAAGCGCACCGTTTTGTGCGGAAACGACTGCGCTGCCGCGGCACACGCGAATGCGGCGCCAACCAGGAAACCTGCACGGAATACTGCGCAACGCTTCATGACCTCTCCTCCTAGCTTGCTTTATACCCTGGGCAACCCGAACTGCGCTGCCAGCCAGTCGGCAGTGCGGCTCCGGTAGCGATACGGTCGATTATTGGCGTTGTGGCCGCCATCTTCCACCATCAGGAGCTCCACCGGCCCGGCCACGCTCTTCGCCAGCCGCTCGGCATGCGAGGCGGGAACGAGGCGGTCCTGGCGGCCGGCGACGATGAACAGCGGGCACGTGATTTGGCCTGCCGCTTCGCGCAGCGTCAGGGCGGCAGCCTTGCACTTCGCTTCGGCTTGCGTCGCCGAATGGCTGCGCACCCGGAAGGTGTCGCGGGTCAGGTCGGGCAGCGCGTCCCAGATCTCGGCCCACTCGAACGGGCCCGACAGCGCGATGCATGCGCGGAAGCGCTTCTCGAACGCCGCCGCGCGCGGCGCGTAGTAGCCGCCGAGGCTCACGCCCCACATCGCGACGCGCTTCGCATCGACGTCGCTTCTCTTCTCGATCCAGTCGACCACGACGCTCGCGGCGCGCTCGTAGTCGCCGCAGATCGGAATCTCGTACTCGGCTTCGCCCTGCCCCGGGCCGTCGATGGCGAGCGTCGCGATGCCGCGCGCGAGGAACGGCTCCTCGTAGGCGTGCAGCTCCTCCTTCGTGGAATCGAGCCCGGGCGCCATCACGAGCACCGGGCAGCGGCCGGTGTCCGGCTTTCGCAGCACGCCGACGTACGGGCCGATGGTCACGCGCTCGCCCGGCGGACGCATCAGCGGCAGCGCGCTGGTGTAGCACTCCACCGCCTTGCGGTGCGCCGCGCGCATCTGCAGCGGATCCTGCACGAACACGAACTTCGCGAAGTGGTAGTACATCGCGGCGCGCACGAAGTGCTCGCCGGCGCTGAGCCGGTGGCCGTCGCGCAGGGCCTCGACCGCGAGATCCTGGTGCAGCTTGGCGCGCGCCGACCATGCGGCGCACCAGTCCTCCCAGCGCTCGATCGAGCCCGTGACCTCCTCGAAGTCGGCGAGGATCACGCCGTTCGAGACGAAGCGGGGCGCCCAGTGGGAGATGGCCGAGGCGACGCGGGCGTCTTTCATTGGGTCGATTGTCCCAAAAAAAAGCCCGCGACTCGCGCCGCGGGCCTTTGCGAGGCGAAACTGCTTGCTAATCAATCATCGTCGTCGTCGTCATCGTGACGGCCGCGGCCGCGGTCGTTGTCGATGCGGCTGATCTTCCAGATCGTCCCCGTGCCGGGAATCTGCACCAGCGGCGCGTTAGCCGGATCCTTGATGCGCGAGCCCTCATCGGAGTTGCCCGGGTCGCGCACGGCGCCGTAGTCGACGAGGTAGGCGGCGCCGTCGGGGCCGAAGCGGATGGTGGTCGGACGGTTGATGCCGCGCACTTCCATGACGAACGCCTGCTCGGTCTCGCCGTTGCACCGCGGCGTGCCGTCGGGATCGTGCCGCTGCTCCCCTCGCTTGCAATTGAACGCGAAGCGCAGCTGAGTCAACTCCGTCGGCGAGTTCCCGGTGAAGTTCACGAGCTCGACGTCGTGCCCGGCTTCCGGCGTGCCATTCGCCTGCGAGAAGCCGAAATCGCCTTCGCGCGAGAGCAGAACGGCACCCTTCTTCACGATGCCACCGACGAACGAGTTCGGAACGAAATCCAGGCCTACTGCCGCGACGTCGGCAGGCTCCAGGGCAAGGGGCGCCTTGGGCTGCTGCGGGAAGAAGGCAAGCACAGGCAGCACGGGCTTGTTGGCGAAGAGCGCCGGATTGTCGTCCGCGGGGCTGCCCTTGGGATTGAACACCGACTGGGTCGAATCGAGGAAGCCGAAGCGATCCGGCCAGCCGTGCCATTCCGGGCTGCCGTCGGCGTTCTGCCGGGCGACGCCGAGCCGGTCGGGCGCGTTGTTCGTCGGCCGAGCGCCGCGTTCGTCCTCGCCGTTCTCCGAGTACATCAGCTCGCCCTTCAGCGGATGATCGGAAGGCGAGAAGCGGATGCCGTACGGGTTGCGGAATCCCCACGCCACCGGCTCGATGTTGTTCTGCATGGTGCTCGCATTGCCGAGCTTCGTGCGCAGGATCGCGCCAGTGCACATGCCCCTGCTGGTCGCACCTTCGAATGCCGGCACCACCGCGCCGGGACGCGCCACGCCGTGGTTCGAGTAGCCGCTCGAGACGTGGCCGTCGCCCGAATCCCAGACGTTCTGGCTGAGCGTGATCTGCTGGCAGGCGATCTCGTGCTGGTTGCCGCCGCCGCCGTTGTCGTGCCCCGTGACGCCGGAGTTCGTCGCCGAGCCCTGCGACCAGTAGACCCAGTTGTCCTTCACCAAGATCTGCTCGGTCGGGTGATCGCCGGTGGGCAGACCACGCACCATGGTCGTAATCGTTCCGGCGGGAAGGCCGACTTCCACGATGCGCGAAGTGTTGTTGCCTTGGCCAGGCGCGCCTCGAACACCCTGGTTGGAGTCCGTGGCGAAGAACCGTCCTCCCTGGAAGTCGTGCTGGAAGGCGAGTCCGATCGCCGGGCCGTCGGCCTGGAAGCCGTTACCGGGGCCCGTTGGCTTGCCCAGCGGACCGCCGATCTTGCGCCCGCGGCTGTCGAAAATCAGAATATCCGGCGTGAATGGATTGTTCGCTCCGAACCCGCCAGCGTCGCCGTTGTAGCCGACCCGGTTGTTGCACTTGCCCGGCAGGCCAGTGCCGGATTCGAGCACGTAGGCCTTGAAGTTCTCCTTGTTGCCGACGAACGCAATGTCGGTCGGGAAGTTCAGGCCTTTTGCGAAGACTTCGACCTTGAAGCCTCTCGGGACAACGATGTCTTCACCGTTGCCGGGATCGTAGAAAACGCTTTCACCTTTGCAGTTCTGATTGACGCCGTCGGCCCGCGCGGCGACCGGAACGGCCGCCATCGAGACCAAAGCCAGCGCGACCGCCGTCCTCGACAACTTCATCTTGGGTGCTATTAATTGCTTCATGACGCCTCCCGCCGCTCACGCGGCATTGGCGATTGACAGTACGACTCGTGCTGCGGGTTTGTTCTTGTGTGCTGCCAGGGCCCCCCGGCCCCCTTGCTCAATCTCGGTCGTCGTCGCCGTGCCCGAAGCCCAGCACGCGGAAGCGGATCCGCGCGATCGTGTGGCGCTTCACGTCGGCGGCATACTGGCTCACGATCGACTGCTGCCCGACCACCGGCCGCAGATCGAGCGAAAGGTTGGTGATGTAGATCCAGTCGCCGCGCCGCACGAGGCTTGCCGGAAACAGTAGCCCGACCGGCTTGCCGTCTTTCAAACCGTCGAAGTCGCCCAGCTTGGAGATCGCCTTGCCGGTCTTGTCGACGACCACGATCTCGTCGGACTGGTTGGCGCACACCCAAACGTTGTCGTGGCGATCGACGAACAGGCCGTCCGCGCCGTTGATGCTGTTCGTGAAGACCTCCGGCGTCTCGGCCACCGGCGCGCCGCCCACGCCGGCCTTGCTCGGAATGCGCACGATCGTGTCGTTCGCCGTATTGGCGACGAAAAGCGCGCTTTCGTCACTATTGAACTGCAGTCCGTTTGCCCCAAATGGCGGAAAGCCGTTCGGCTTCAGGGTCTGCGGCACCGGGGGCGTCAACTGCGGATCCTCCGCCCACACGATCGGCGTGCCGCCCGAGGGTCCGGTGCGATAGACGCGGCCGGTGAACGAGGCCGAAACGTAGACATTTCCCAAGTGATCGAACGTGAGCGCGTTGAGTCCATCACCGGCTGTCGCCGGCATGAACACGCTCGCTACGCCACTGTGGGGATTGACATCGAGCACATTGCCAGCGCCGAAGTCGATCACCAGCAGCCTATGCGTGGTCGGATGGAAGTCCAGCCCAAGCAGCGCGGAACTCGATGGGGTCACCCCGCTCACCCTGATCGTGCGCTGGAAGCGCCCGTCCTCATCGAACACGTAGATCTGTGCCGGGCCTGTTCCCGCGGGGTTGAACCCCGTGACGTAGACGTCACCGCTGCGCGGTTCGACGGCAATGCCTTCGGGATTCAACGCGCCGGGCGGCAGCGTGGCGAAGCGCTCGACCTTGCCGCGATCCCATGCGCCGGCGTTGAAGGCGACGAGGAACGAAGCAAGCAGGAATAACGTTATGCGAGAAACTGAAGACATGTCTCCTCCCCAGGAGCGTTGGTTGAAACGAGTCTGTCTTGACTCGCTATCCGATGTCAACGCCCGCGCGAGGCGTTTGTTCCCGCAATCAAAAGCGAACCAGGATGCTGTATCGGGAATGGAGCACCGTGCCGGGTTTGATGTGCCGTGTTTCACTCAGACAAAAAAGGGAGGCTTGCGCCTCCCTTTCAAGACCTCAACCGAAACTAGTCAAATACGATCCAAGTATCTTCCAGATCTTGCTGCTCGCGTCCGCGCTTCGACCAGTCGCAGACGCCGCTGGGGAAGATGGCGTTCAGCCGGTCCCACTGCGCGCCGGTGAACGCCACCGAGTAGTCGCGGCGGCTCACCGGCTTGAGTTGGCACTTGATGATGTCGGCCGCGATGTCGGCGCCGGCGACCTCGCGCGGGAACGAGTTGGTCGGATAGAGCTGGTTGCAGGGTGTAGAACGCTGCTGCTCCCGGACCTGGGTCTCGGCAATGAAGGCCGGCGTTGCATCGCGCGTATAGCAGCCCTCCTGCAGGTCGGCGGGCTTGTTGCGCACCACCTTGTCGATCTGCTTCATGTGATGCTGGTCGGCCTTGATCGCCGTGATCCAGCGGTCCATCTTCAACTGCGCTTCGCGCAGGAGCGGGTTGCTGCCGTTGTAGAGGCCGAAGCGGTTGTCGTTCACCACCATCACCTGGTTGTCGTGACGGCCGTTCGCCTTGTCCAGCCGCTTCCTCATCGAGAAGGAGTGGTAGCGGACGTGGATGTCGCCGCCGGGTAGCGCGTCGTTGTAGTCGCGGAAGTCGATGATCGGGATCTCGGACAGGCCGCCGCCGCCGTTGGTCAGCCGGCCGGTCCGGTAGGCGGCGCGCGCCGCGACCAGGTCCGCGACGGTGCGCTGCGGGACGATCGTCGCATCCTTGTCGAAGCCGCCGATCTTCTCGTTGAGATCCAGGAACTGCTCCACGCCGATCGTGCCGTCGTTCAGGGTCTTCAGCCCGTACTGGATGCCGACGTTGTCGAGCGGCCGGCGGGCAAAGCCGGTGGCGGGATCGCGGCCGTAGACGTTCACCGTGTGGTCGTACACCGTGCAGCGCACGCCCGTCGGGTTGCTGGCCGGGTCATAGCGCTGCGCCACCGGCACCGAGGCGCAGCTCGTCGTGGCCGGCTTCGGGTCGATGCGATGCGCGCCGATCTCCACGTTCGGCGCCGTGGCGTACTGCAGGAACCCCGTAACGCGGCGCTTCTGCTCGTCGCTCCAGCCCATCGCCGCCGCTCGCGCCGTGAAGTAGTCGTCGAGCAGCCACGAGTCGGTGATGAAGTTGATGGTGGCGAAGCCGACTTCCGGGAACGAGCAGCCCGGGATGATTCCGTCGAGCAGTCCCGGATAATTGTCGGTGATCTGGTGCTGCTGATAGGAGCCGCCCGAGCAGCCGAAGCCCTGGGTGTGCGCCGGCGGGCCGTAGGCCTCGATGAAGCGCTCCTTCACCATCATCATCGACTCGGCGGTGGTGAGGTCGTTGCAGTTGTTGCCGAACACGTTGAGCGACGAGGATGCGACCGCGTAGCCGCTCGAGAGCTGGAAAGTGTCGGTGACCCCGCCGGTGCTCCTTCCCTGCTGGTACCAGCCGCCGATGCAGCCGCCGCCGAAGGTGTAGATCAGCCGCTTGTTCCAGTTCGCCGGTGGATTCGCCCAGTTCGGCGCCGCCTCCTTCAGCGGATCGTGCAGCACCGCGGTCTGATAGATGGCCCGGTTGATCGTGCCGGTCTCCATGCGCACGATGTAGGGCACCGTCTTGCCCTCGGTCGTCGTCGCCATGACCATATCCGCCGGATAGGCGGTGGCGCCCGCGGGCCAGCGCGTCAGGTTGTTGCCGCTGCCGTTCGCCGTCGACTTGTAGAAGTAGTCGACGCGACGGGCGATCGAGCAGTTCTCGTCGAGCGGCGCGCCGAGGTTGCCGGCGCCGCCCGGCAGATTGAAATTCTGCGTGTCGCAGCGGAACGGCTGCTCGTGTGGGCCCGAGAACACCGGACCTTCGATCGGGAAGTTGACGAGCTTGAGTTCGGCTTCCGAGCCGCGGCCGTGGCGCTTGCCGTCGACCTCGAGGCGGTTCTCGCCCAGACGCAGCCCGGTCACGAGGCCGGTCAGCGTGCGCGCCGCCGCGTTCGCGGTAAAGGCGCCGGTGATGTCTGCGTTATTCAGCTCGATACGAACGTCGCTCACGCTCACGTGCTTCTTCTCCACCGTGACGCGCACGAGCGCGTCGCCGCCGGAAACCGTGTCGGGCCGGCCGGACAGCACCTCGATCCTGAAGTCGCGGTCGCCGTGGTGGCGATTGTGGTGAGTGCCGCGACCGCCGTCGTCGTCGTCATCGTCGTGGGGATAGGCGCACAGCGCCGTCACCGAAAGGAACACTGCCGCGAGGCAGCGCAGCCGATTGCGCGAAAAGCTCATCGGTAATCCTCCGTTATAGGTACTTGTTGGGGACTTTTATGAAAGCAGAAAACCGCGCGCAGATTGATTCGCTGTGGTTCTCAAGCCGCGCGCAAGGCTCATTAATCCCCAAAAAAAAGGGAGGCCGTAGGCCTCCCTTGCATCGCGGCGTGCACCGGCCAGGCGGCCGCTGCGCGCCGCAGGGGGACGTTCTAGCGACACATGTCGTGCATGCGCGAGGACTTGCCGCGCTCCTGCCAGCGCTCGTCGTCGGGGTCGAACACCTGCGGCACCGCGAAGTCGTTCGGGTCGACCTGCAGGCGAAACTCCGGCCATTCGCTCTGCGGAAAGCCTATGTTGGTCGCGGTCTCGCGCCAGTTGATCTTGTGATAGAGCGCCGAGCCGCGCTGCGCGACGTCGGTGAGGTGCCCGGGGTAGTAGACCTTGGGCTTCAGATGCTGGGTGACCTTGATGATGTCGCGCTGCTGGTTGTTCCCCGCGCCCAGGCTGACGATGGAGCCGAACAGCACGTCGGTGCTCGGCAGCCGGTCCATCAGGTCGTAGAGGCTGGCGCCGATCCTGCGCGCGAGGTCGAGCGTCGCAGGAGGCGTTGCCGGATCGGTGAACTGCTGCAGGCTCACCAGCCCCGGATCGATGCCGATGCCCTCGGTCGCGGGCCCCGCGGAATTCAGCCAGACGAAGCTGAAGTTGCTGCCGTCGCGCAGCACGAACTGGTAGAGGATCGTGATCGCGCCGCCGTTGATTCCGGGCGGGGAGCCGAAGCCGCTGGTGCGCAGGTCGATCTGCCCGGCCTGCGGCGGATTGCTCGGGAAGAGCGTCGGCAGGGTCGGGAACATCGCCGGGAACGTGGTCGCCGGCGGGGGCGTGGTAATCACGCGTCCCGCGTAGCGCGGATCGGTAAGATTGTTGAGCGGCGTGTGCGGGAAGGTCGGGTCGACCGGCGCCGTACCGGAATGGATGAACTTGAACGCCAGGATGCAGGCGTGCGGGTCGAGCTGGTGCAGCCGCGTCGCCTTCGACCGGTTGGTCGCCTCGTCGAACTGGCCAGGGCGTGAATTGGCGGGGACGACGTCGATGCACTTCACCGGATCGCCGTTCGGGATGATCCTGGCGCCGCCGTTGACCGCGTTCGGGTCGTTCGCCATCCGCTGCACGTCGAGCTGCATCACCTGGCAGGTCTCGGCCGAGGCGTAGATCGTCGCGTTGGCCCACTTGGCGATGTAGGCTGCGTTGTCGGCGTGGTCGCCGTGGCCGTGGCCGAGGAAGATCGCCTCCGGACGCGCGTCGGCCGCGTCCTTGGGGAGGAACGGCGTATAGCGCGTGTCGATCCCGGCGGGCTGGAGCTCGGGGCGGCTGATGTAGCTGTCGAGCATGAACACCCGGCCCTTGAGCGAGACCATGTAGGTGGTGTTGGTCAGCCAGGAAAGGATCACCTTGTCCTTCTTCACCCGGCCGCGCTCGTCGACATTCTCGACGCCGAAGAACTTCTGCCGCGCCTTGACCAGCGCGGGATCCGCCGGCTTGAAGTGGTCATCGTCGTCGTCGCGGTCGTGCGCCGCCGCGCCAAGGGCGAAAGCCGACAGCGCCGCGCTGACGGCGAGCGAAACCAGTTTCCTGCTTTTCATCAGGCTCTCCCTTTCAGGGTCGATCAATCGTCGTGGTCGTGACCATGGCCGTGGCCATGGTCGTCGTCATGATCGTGGCCGTGGTCGTCGTCGTGGCCGTGGCCCGGGTGCGACCGCGGCGCCCGCGGCAGCGGCTCGCCGCCCGGGCCGTCTGCGAACGTAAGCGGCGAGCGCGCGCGCCGCTGGCCCGCGCCGCGCTCGCTCCAGTCGCACACGCCATCGGCGAACACCGCCTGCAGCCGGGTCCACTGCGCGGAGCTGAACGTGACTGGCGCGTAATCCACCGGGTTGAGCGGCATGAGCCTGCACTTCAGGATGTTCTCCGCGAGCGGTCCGCCAGCGACCTGGCGCGGCGAGGAACGCTTCGCCATCCGGCCGAGACCGTCCGCCTGCGGAAAATCGGCATCGCACACCGCCATGTCGAACACCGGCGTGGTGAAGTTCGGGTCGGCGCGGAGGAAGCAGAAGTCGACCGCCGCGGCCGGCTTCGCTGCGACCACCTGCCGGTGTGTCCTCACCGAGTTGACCGTGTCCTTCGGTGCGCTCACGTTCAGGTTCGACAGCCAGCTGTCCATGGTCAGGAGCGACTTCACGGTCACAGCCGCGATCTGCGCCGGCGTGCCGGGCAGGAGCCCGGTTCCATAGCGCCACATCACCTGATTGCCGTGGTCGCCGTGGTTTTCCGCGTCGATGCGGGCACGCTCGGCGAAGCTGCGCCAGATGTAGTGGATGCCGACGGCCCCGATTGGCGGGGGGGCCTCGTCGAAGCCGCGCGAATCGATGATCGGCAACTTGCCGAGGTTCGCGCCGCTCGACACAATCCCCGCCCTGTAGGCAATGTCGAGCGCCGCCAGGTCGGCGTTGGTGCGAGCCGCACTGCGATTGGAATCGGCATCGAAACCGCCGATCTTCTCGTTCAGCGTGACGAACTCCTCGGGCGTGATTGCGCCTGCGAGTACCGCCTTCAGGCCGTACTGGATGCCGACGTTGTCGCCGGTCTGCCGGGCGCGCGTGCTGCCGGCAGGGATTCCCGCGGTCGTGCCCCAGACAGCGGCCGAGAGGTCCGGGTCGCCGCAACGCGTGCCATTCGGATTGCTCACCGGGTCATACACAAGTGCCGCCGGCAGCAGGCAGTTGTTGCGCGACTCGGCCAGAGTGGCCAGCGCGCCGGTGGTGTTGTCGATGACCAGCGTGCGGGCGTAGTTTCCGGGCTTGTTGTTGAAGCCAAACGAGTTGTTCCACCCATGGCAGCCGCTGTGGTCGAGGTGGCCGTTGATCGCGGCCTTCTTGGCGTTGATCTGCGCTTGGGTCAGGCCGGTCATCAACGACTTCCACTCCGGTCCGGCGTAGAAGTTCACCAGCAGCACGCAGTCGGTTACCTCGAGGCCGGTGGTGATCGAATCCGGGTAGTCGCAGCTCGGCTGGATGCCATCGAGCAGTCCGGGGAAGATCGAGGCGGCGGTGTTCTGCTGGATCGAGCCCCCCGAGCAGCCGTTGCCCATCAAGTACGCGATCTCGCCGTACGCGTCGATGATGTGCTCCTTCATCATCATCAGCGTCTCCGCATTCAGCACGCGGTTCGAGTTGAAGAGCGAGTCGGTGAGACTGTTGTCGACGACCATGAAGCCGCGCGACAGGGCCGAGTCATCGGCCCAGTTCTGCTCGGTGCGGAACTGAAGCCTCGGCTGGCCGGTCGAGGCGCCGAAGCTGTAGAGCACCTTGCCGTTCCATTGCGGCTGCGGCGCGAGCGCCGACCACGGCTTGGCAGGGTCGAACAGCACCGCGATGTCGTAGATGCCGCGATTCAGCGTTCCGCGCTCGACGCGCACGATGTACGGCACCGTCAGTCCGGCGGTCGTGGTGGTCATGGCAAGATCAGCCGGCGCGCTGCCGGGCGTAAACGGCTTGAAGCAGTTGTTCGTCGGCGGCGCCGCCGGCGGGCTCGGATCCGGCAGCGCGCTCGAGCAAGGCG
>Ga0068868_100002294_pt1 | contig 13229 bp, 14 predicted proteins | sample KBSMisM42_FD_64660 | JGI IMG/M metagenome (GOLD analysis project Ga0068868, IMG submission 64660) | Miscanthus rhizosphere microbial communities from Kellogg Biological Station, Michigan, USA - KBS Miscanthus M4-2 | ecosystem: Host-associated > Plants > Roots > Rhizosphere > Soil ...
GATTCCTACGAAACTGTAGGCGATTGACTTCTCCTCCGACACAAATGAACGTTTCTTTCGCATTTTTCTGCGTGCTATAACTGCTCCACTTGGGAATGCAGGGCTGCATTCCCAGGTTTAACAAAGAAGTCTTTGGGCTCTCTCCCCCCGCGAGTTCAAAGGCTTTTTTATTTGTCGGTAATGGCCGAGGGCGTCCCGCTGCGGTTTGTTGTCGAAGCGGGACGTCTCTTTTCGTTGTAGTAGAATTTCGCGATGCATTTGACCCCCCGTGAGTTAGAGAAGCTGATGATCTTCACCGCCGGTGAAGTTGCTCGCAAACGAAAGAGCCGCGGACTGAAGCTCAACTATCCGGAGTCGGTGGCCTTGATCACCTCAGAACTTCTCGAGGAAATCCGCAATGGCAGGACCGTTGCTGAACTCATGACCCTGGGAACTCAAATTCTCAGTGTTGCAGACGTCATGGAAGGAGTTCCTGAAATGATTGGCGAGATCCAGGTCGAAGGCACGTTTCCGGATGGAACCAAACTCGTTACCGTCCATCAACCGATTCGACCCGCCATGGGCCAGGCGCAATCATGATTCCCGGAGAATATTTTCTCCGTAAGGAACCCATCGAAGCCAACATCGGACGCGCGACATTTCGCCTTGCCGTGACGAACCGTGGAGATCGTCCAATTCAAGTTGGGTCTCATTGTCATTTCTTTGAAGTGAATCGTCTGCTGGATTTCGATCGAAAAATGGCCTATGGCACGCGGCTGAATATCGCAGCAGGAACTGCCGTCCGGTTCGAACCCGGGGACACGAAGGAAATCGATCTGGTCGCGCTTGCCGGCACAAGAACTGTTTATGGGATCAATGGTCTGGTGAACGGAAAACTGAAATGAAAATCAACCGGCACACTTATGCCGATCACTATGGTCCGACGACGGGCGATCGTGTGCGACTTGGAGATACGGACATCATTATCGAAGTCGAGTCCGATCGAACCATTTACGGCGATGAAGTGAAGTTTGGCGGAGGCAAGGTCATTCGAGACGGCATGGGGCAATCCTCCGAAGCCACACGAGCCGGCGGCGCACCGGATCTCGTGATCACAAACGCCCTGATACTGGATTACACCGGGATCTACAAGGCCGACGTCGCCATACGTGACGGCAGGATTGCTGCAATCGGAAAGGCCGGAAATCCCGGAATCATGGATGGCGTCACGCCAGGAATGGAGATCGGAGCGTCTACCGAAATTCTTGCCGGTGAAGGCCGTATCCTCACAGCCGGCGGCATCGACACACACATTCACTTCATTTCGCCGAACCAGATTCCGGAAGCCTTTTATTCCGGCATGACCACATTGATCGGAGGCGGCACCGGGCCCGCCACCGGTACGAACGCGACAACCTGCACGCCTGGCGCATGGAATATTCGGAGAATGTACGAAGCCGTCGAGGCATTTCCGCTCAACTTCGGTTTTCTGGGAAAAGGGAACTCCTCGCTCCCCGAGTCGCTTCGAGAACAGGTCCGCGCCGGCGCCCTGGGTCTGAAGCTCCACGAGGATTGGGGAACAACCCCGTCTGCGATCGATCAGTGCCTGAGCGTGGCAGATGAGTTTGACGTGCAGGTTGCCATTCATACCGATACCCTGAACGAAGCGGGGTTCGTCGAAGATACCATCGCTGCATTCAAAGGGCGCACCATTCACACGTACCACACCGAAGGCGCCGGCGGTGGCCATGCTCCGGACATTATTAAGGTGTGTGGCCTGCCGAATGTTCTCCCTTCGTCCACGAATCCGACCATGCCCTTTACCCGGAACACGATGGATGAGCACATCGACATGCTGATGGTCTGTCATCACCTGTCGCCGTCAATTCCGGAAGATGTCGCGTTTGCGGATTCGCGCATTCGCGCGGAAACCATCGGCGCGGAGGATATTCTTCATGACATCGGCGCGATCAGCATGATGTCCTCGGATTCGCAGGCCATGGGACGCATCGGCGAAGTCATCTGCCGCACCTGGCAGACCGCCGATAAGATGAAACGCCAGCGTGGAAAGTTGAGCGAAGACGCGCCAGACAACGATAATTTCCGAGCGAAGCGCTACATCGCGAAGTACACGATCAACCCCGCGATCACGCATGGGATCCGAGAGACGGTCGGTTCGATCGAAATCGGCAAGCTTGCGGATCTGGTTTTATGGAAGCCCGCGTTCTTTGGAGTTAAACCCGAACTCATCATCAAGGGCGGGCTCATCGCCGGATCGTTGATGGGAGACGGCAACGCATCCATTCCAACGCCACAGCCGTGCATTTACCGACCCATGTTCGGTTCCTATGGACTGGCGACAAACCAGACGGCGGTTCACTTTGTTTCGGAGGCGGGCGCCAGAGGCGAGAATCTTCGAACGCTTGGTCGTGCGCTAATCCCCGTGCGCGGCTGCCGCAATTTGAAGAAGACGGATCTGAAACTTAACGATGCGCTGCCCCGGATCGACGTCAATCCGGAAACCTACGAGGTCCGCGCCGACGGAAAGCTGCTGCATTCCGATCCGGTCGAGACTCTACCGCTGTCGCAACGTTATTTCCTTTTTTGACCGCTTATGACAATCGTGGAGAAAATTTGGGCGCTTGCTTCGGTAGGAGCGCAGTATCCCAACTATCCTCACGACACCGTGACGCTGACCTGGGAGGAGCGGCGGCAAGGTCACGGAAAGCGACGGTCGGATGGTGGAATCGTATTTGCAATTTCACTTCCTGATGGAGCGGTTTTGAAAAGCGGCGACTGTTTCATCCTTGAAGACGAGCGGACGATCATCAAAGTGCGCGAAGCACTCGAGCCTGTATACATTGTCCGCCCGGAATCGCCCAGGCAGTGGGCGTTCTACGCCTATCACGTGGGCAACAGGCATCAGGCTGTCATGATTGGCGAGAGCGAGTTGATTTTTCTTCAGAATCCCGCGATTCGAAGCCTGCTGGAACAACTCAAGGTGGTCTATAGCGCCGACTCCCGACCGTTTTCCGGCGCGCTGACGCTGGCAGGGCACTCCCATTGAATGTTGTAGGGGCGGTCTATGACCGCCCACAATCTCTGGTTCGAAAAATCTGGGCGGTCATAGACCGCCCCTACAGTAGCTCCGAGCGAAATTTGTTAACACCAATGATGACACCGCTTCAGTTTGTTCACGCACTTCAACTCACCGACTCATTCTTCCCCGTCGGAGCGTTCGCGTATTCTGATGGACTCGAAACCGCTGCGGCGAACGGAGCTGTCCACGACGCGGAGTCGCTGAGGATCTGGATGAACCACTTTCTGAACAACGTTTTCGTCCCCTGCGACGGCCTTGCCTTACTGAATTGTGCAGAAGCTTTTCGTCGCGGCGATTTTCAGACGATCTACGCGCTCGACGACGAACTGACGGCGATCAAGCCAGCCACTGCCGTGCGCAACGCCAGCCGGTCTGTGGGCAAGCGGCTTTTCGCGGCATATTCGGAAATATCCAAAGATGCCAACTTCGCGAAATGGGTCCAGACACTTCCTCAATGTAATGCTCCAGTCGCTTATGCTGTCGTGATGACCCATCGCGGGATGAATAGCCGTGAAGCTCTTCTCGCTTTCGGATACGGCCGGCTAACTGGTATTGTTTCCGCTGGGCTGCGGTTGATTGCTATCGGACAACAACAGGCACAAATCCTGCTGGCAGAACTATTGGAGCGGCTCCCGGATGCGGTGGAGCGCATTGTTCAAATCGAATCCGAACCTCTCCGTTCGTTTGCTCCGATGATGGATATCGCACAGATGAATCATCAATACGTGTACAGCCGGCTCTTTCGTTCGTAGATCATGAGAAAGCCACTAAAGATTGGTGTCGGCGGACCCGTCGGGTCCGGCAAGACGGCGTTGCTGGATTGTCTCTGCAAGTCGATGCGGGATTCCTACGAGCTGGGTGTCGTGACAAACGACATCTTCACGCGGGAAGATATGGAATTTCTCACGCGAAGCAAAGCGTTGACTGCGGATCGCATCATCGGCGTCGAAACCGGCGGTTGTCCGCATACCGCCATCCGCGAAGATGCATCCATCAACTTTGAAGCGATCGACGAAATGAAATGGCGATTTCCCGCTCTCGACATTCTCTTTCTTGAAAGCGGTGGCGATAATCTTGCTGCCAGTTTCAGTCCGGAACTCGTCGACGCCTCAATCTATGTGATCGACGTGGCCGGCGGAGACAAGATTCCGCGCAAAGGTGGCCCTGGCATCACTCGCTCGGATCTTCTCGTTATCAATAAGACCGACCTGGCGCCCTTCGTCGGTGCGGATCTCGCTGTCATGGATCGCGATTCCCGCATGATGCGCGGTTCCCGGCCGTACGTCTTTACGAATCTCAAAAAGCACGAAGGTGTTGAGGCGGTGATTTCATGGATCCGGCACGAACTTTTATTTGAGAATCCCGCGTGACCGTTTCGATAACGGAAGTCGGCCGCAAGGGCCGGCTCGATATCGCATTTGCCGTTCGCGATGGACGAACTGCCATCCGACACAGCTATTGCGAAGTGCCATTCAAGATCACACGCCTTCTCGATGCGGATCTTCCTGGTTTCGCTCATTTGATTTTGATGCAATGCACCGCTGGACTGTTTGGCGGTGACAATATCGACTCTGTTATTCATGTCGATGCCGATGCCCGCGTCGTGCTCACCCAGCAGGCGGCAACAAAGATTCACCCTTCCGGAAACCTGCCGGCGACGCAACGCACGCGGATCGTTGTGGAATCCGGCGCCGTCCTTGTTGCGGATTTCGAGCCTGTTATTCCATTCACCGATTCGCGCCTGGACCAGGCAACTCATATCGAATTGGAGACCGGCGCAGTTCTTGTGTTCTGGGAAGGCATGATGGCCGGTCGTGTCGGCAAACATGAACGCTGGCAGTTCGCGGAACTGAAGTCGGAAACACGCGTCGACCAATGCGGCCGGCCGCTATATCTCGAACGCATTTCATTGAATCCGAAATCGCAGGCACTGCAATCCGAATGGGTCATGAAAAACTCCGACTATGTTGCCACCGGCCTTTGTTTTTGCGAGGGAGCGGATCAGCTTGCCGTACAACTTCACGAAGCACTGCCCGACGCCGGTGTGGCTGTTCTTGGTCCGGACCTTGTGGCTGTACGCGTCGCCGCCGTTTCGGGTCCCAACTTTCATCGATATCGCGAAACGTTTCGGTCTATTTCTGCCAATTTTGTACGCCAGACGGCCTGAGTTCCTCGATCCTTCCCGCCTAGCATGGCAATAACAATCAAATCACCCATCAAAAATGTAAGACTGCGCCGATTGAGGATTGGATCACCTACAAATAAGTAGCCTGTTGACGGAATCCGCTCGTCCATCCCGTTTTTGTTTTCAATCTGCTTTTCATCGCCGAGTGGAATGGACCTGACGATCCATCGGTGTCGAGGCGGACCCAGGCCGGATAGACGGATGCGAACTCGTTGTATGACGGCACAGCTTTTTCGAGCGGGAAGTGGGCCGGCTTTATCAACATTTTTGTAACTCGGAATTCAGTGGTCATACAAAAATGTCGGCTGTTGAATTCCCGTCTTTCGCGTTCTTCCCCTTTAAACATTGGGTTTTTTTGTTCGAAACCTTTGGAACGGCGAGTGCATAAGCCGGTACGCCTGATCATGGATCAGGCACACGAACAATATTTAAAACAGGTGCTTCGTGCGCCGCAGAAGAGAGGACTACTCATGCTCATGCTTCCGCTCAGACGATGTGTTCCCGCGCTACTGGTGGGACTAATGGCTTGTGCCGTATCGGTACAGGCTCAAACTCCGCTGCCGGTTTCCGTTGGTGCCGGAATGCGATCCAGTTTCGTGCATACCGGAGCACAGGAGAATACCGGCTCCACCGATCGATTCCTGCTCGACAGCGCTCGCATCTACTTGAATGGAACAGTGACGCCTCAGATCAAGTTCACGTTCAATACCGAGTACAACGGAGTGACGAACGCAATCGGCGTGATGGATGCTATCGGACGCTTCGAGTTGAAGAAGACGTTCAATATCTGGGCTGGCCGTTTCCTGCCGCCCAGCGATCGTGCAAACCTGCATGGGCCTTACTACGCGCATGAATGGGGATCCTTTATCGATGGCATTCAGGACGGATATCCCACAACGGTAGTCGGGCGGGCCGATGGCATGGCTTACTGGGGTGACTTCGGAAAGGCGAAGGTATCTCTTGGCGCTTTCGACGGGCCGAACACTACTGGAACTCCCAAAGTTCTGACGGCAGCCAGATTCCAATACGACTTTCTGGATCCGGAAGAGGGCTACTACCTGAATGGAACCTACTACGGTACCAAGAACGTGCTCGCACTGGGAGGTGCAGTTCAAAATCAGTCCGGCAACACCGCAGCAACGGCGGATCTTCTTTTTGAGACGAAGGTCGGCGGCGGCGGAGTGATCTCGATCCAGAGTGAATATTCCTACTACGACAATCTCGGCGGGTGGAACTCGAACTATGCGTTGAGCCGCGGCGCATTCATCATGGGCAGCTACATGTTCGGGCAGAAGATCGGCACGGGCAATATCGAAATTCTTGGCAAGTATGCCGAAGCCACCTTCGACAGGGGTGCGACTGCCACCGATATTTACTACAAACAGAAAACCAGTGAAGGGGATCTGAGCTACATCATCAAGGAGTTCAATGCCCGCGTCACTGCGTTCTACACGAACCGGAAATTCTCCGCTGTGAAATCCGATGTCTGGACTGTTGGGCTCGGCCTGCAGATCCAGATGTAAATCGTTCCCCAACTGAATATAGAAGGAGTTGATTCAATGAAAAGCAGATTGATGTTTGTGGTTGCCCTGATGCTCGGTGCTGTCGGGATGTTATTCACCACGAAGGTTAGTACAGCCCAACAGCCCACCATCAAGATCGGCATCATGCATGCACTTTCAGGCACGATGGCCATCAGCGAAACCACGTTGAAGGACACTGTTCTCATGCTGATTGAGGAACAGAACAAGAAGGGCGGGTTGCTGGGCCGCAAGCTCGAAGCCGTCGTTGTCGATCCGACGTCCGACTGGCCGAAGTGGACTGAAAAGGCGGCGCAGCTGCTCGAAAGGGACAAAGTGGCTGTGGTGTTCGGATGCTGGACATCGGTTTCCAGAAAGACTGTGTTGCCGGTATTCGAGAAGGACAATGGTCTGCTCTTTTACCCCGTTCAATACGAAGGTGAGGAGTCGTCTAAGAATGTGATCTATACCGGCGCTGCTCCGAATCAGCAGGCCATTCCCGCGGTGGATTACCTGATGGGCAAGGATGTCAACGTCAAGCGCTGGGTGCTTGAAGGAACCGACTATGTCTATCCGCAGACAACCAACAAAATCCTCAAGGCATACCTGCTCAGCAAAGGTGTGAAGGAGGAGGACATCTCCGTCAACTACACGCCGTTCGGATTCTCCGACTGGCAGTCGCGTGTCGCCGCCATCAAGAAGTTCGGCTCAGCCGGCAAGAAGACCGCCGTCGTATCGACGATTAATGGTGACGCCAACGTCCCCTTCTACAAGGAACTGGGCAACCAGAAGATTTCCGCTCAGGACATTCCTGTCATCGCCTTCTCCGTCGGCGAAGAAGAGCTGTCCGGTTTTGACACCAAGCCGCTTCTCGGCCACCTTGCCGCCTGGAACTATTTTCAGAGCATTACCACTTCGCCATTGAACAAAGCGTTCATCGACCAGTGGCACACCTACATCAAGAATCCGAAGCGAACCACCAACGACCCCATGGAAGCGCACTACATTGGCTTCAACATGTGGGTGAAGGCGGTCACGAAAGCCGGATCTGTCGACGTTGAAAAGGTGCTTGCGGCGCTTCCTGGCACGACAACTCCAAACCTGACGGGCGGAACTGCCACGCTTTTGCCGAACCACCACATCACAAAACCGGTGTTCATCGGTGAAATCAAAGCGGATGGCCAGTTCAACGTCGTTTGGAAATCGACAGCCCCAGCACTGGTTCCTGGCGATGCCTGGTCCGACTATCTGCCGGCCAGCAAGGATCTCGATGCCGATTGGGTGAAGCTGAAGTGCGGAAACTATAATACAGTCCAAAAGAAGTGTTTATCACTGACCAGCAAATAACAATGCGCCACCTTCGGGGGGGCGGGCGGTGGCTATTCATGTTGCTGCTCGTCCTCTGGGGCGTGCGTTCTGCGCACGCCCAGTCTCCATCCGACGCCGGTTTTCTCTCGATCCTGGGAGAGCTGCGCGAAGCCTCATATCCAGATAAGGAAGCGATCATCGATCGGCTGAGCCAGACCGGTCATCCGAGTGTCCGCGCGGTGCTCACGGCGTTCATGGAAGATCGTCTCTTTTATCGCACTGCGGAGAAACCTGAAGACCAGAAGATCGTCATCGTCAAGTCTACGGAGGGAGATCCCGCTGTCCTCGACCTTATCGATCCGCTGACGTTGAAGGCGGCGGGCACCGCCCCGATGGATAGCCTGACCGGCATCAACACCAACAATCATTTGCGGCAGGTGCTGGGAACCGTCGTTGCCCACTTCGCACTTGCAAGTCCCGATGCATCGGTACGGCTCGAAGCGGTTCACAATATGATGCGTTCCCCGGACGAAGCGACGCTCAAACTTCTTCGCGAGCAAAGCGGCGTGGAAACCAACGCCCGCGTCCGGAAGGAGATCTCCATGGCTCTGGCTCTGGTTGCACTCGACGACATGAACCCGCAAGTGCGACTTGAAGCGGTGCGCACTCTCCGGGGCAGCACCGGCCAGGATGTCCGCAACAGGCTTGCTCTTCTGATGGAAAAGTCCGCAGACGGAAAATTCGCGGAACCCGACGATCAGGTGAGGGCGGCTGCCACCACCGCCGTCAAAGTCATCGACCAGTGGCGAACGTTCTACTCCGTGATCGAAACGTTGTTCTTCGGCTTGAGCCTGGGCTCGGTGCTGGTTCTGATCGCCATCGGCCTCGCCATTACATTCGGAGTCATGGGTGTAATCAACATGGCTCACGGTGAATTGATGATGCTGGGCGCTTACACGACGTATGTGGTTCAGACGCTGATGCCTGGACACATCGCCATTTCTGTTCTTGTTGCCATTCCGGCCGCATTCATCGTTTCGGCTCTAACCGGAATTGTGATCGAGCGCACGATTATTCGATTTCTTTATGGAAGACCACTCGAGACGCTGCTCGCGACGTTCGGCGTCAGCCTGATCCTGCAACAACTCGTCCGATCTATCTTTTCGGCACTCAATAAATCGGTCGTCACGCCCGAATGGATGAGCGGCTCGCTGCAGATCAATGATGCCTTGAGCATCACCTACAACCGCCTTTACATCGTCATCTTTACGCTGCTGGTGTTCGGGGCAATCATGGCGGTGCTGAAACGCACCCGGCTCGGGCTCGATATCCGTGCCGTGTCTCAGAATCGTTCCATGGCCAGAGCCATGGGCATTCGCAGCGAATGGGTGGATGCGATGACTTTCGGACTCGGTTCCGGTATCGCCGGTGTTGCGGGTGTCGCACTGAGCCAGTTGACCAACGTCGGTCCGAACCTGGGACAGTCTTACATCATCGATTCGTTCATGGTGGTCGTTTTCGGCGGCGTTGGAAATCTCTGGGGCGCGCTTATCGGCGGCATGTCGATGGGCATCGCCAACAAACTGCTGGAGCCCTACTCGGGGGCCGTGCTGGCAAAAATCTTCATACTCATCGCGCTGATATTGTTTATCCAGGCGAAGCCGCGAGGCCTGTTCCCACAATCCGGACGGTCGTCGGGAGACAACTAGTGCTGCTCCTGCAACGATCATGGATCACAGCTTCCGGGAAATCTCCTTCTGAAGAGGCGCGCCGAGGAGCCTGGTTTCTGGGAGCCCTTGCCTTTGTGGCGATCGTCGTGCCCATTCTCAATCAAGCCGTACCTCCAACTTCGGCCTTTCATCTTTCGGCCTTTGCTCTCACGCTCATCGGCAAGTACATGTGTTACGCCATGCTGGCCCTGGCCGTGGATTTGATCTGGGGATACTGCGGAATTCTGAGTCTCGGCCACGCCGCATTCTTTTCGCTCGGCGGCTATGCCATGGGCATGTATCTGATGCGCCAGATTGGAACCAGAGGAGTTTACGGCGACCCGGTATTGCCGGACTTCATGGTGTTCCTGAACTGGAAGTCACTTCCGTGGTTCTGGTACGGCTTCAATCACTTTGCTTTCGCAGTCGCGATGATGTTCATTGTGCCGGCCTTGCTTGCAGGAGTGTTCGGTTGGTTTGCGTTTCGATCACGTGTTACCGGCGTGTACTTCTCGATCATTACCCAGGCGCTCAGCTACGCGCTGATGCTCGCGTTCTTCCGAAACGACATGGGATTTGGCGGCAACAACGGGTTCACGGATTTCAAGGAGATCCTGGGCTACGATCTGCATTCCGACCGCACCAAAGTCGTTCTGCTTGTGCTCACCGTCGTTGCCCTCGCCGCCAGCTATCTGGCTTGCCGCGCTATTGTCGAATCGCGCGCTGGACGTGTGATGCGCGCGATACGCGATGCGGAAAGCCGGACCCGATTCCTGGGTTATCCGGTGGAATCCTTCAAGCTATGGGTCTTCGTCTTTTCCGCCATTGTGGCCGGGATTGCGGGCGCATTGTTTGTACCTCAAGTCGGCGTCATCAATCCGGGCGAATTTGCGCCGATTAATTCCATCGAAGTTGTCATTTGGGTGGCTGTCGGCGGCCGGGGAACTCTGTTTGGTGCGGCGCTTGGAGCCGTGCTGGTGAACTATGCAAAGACATATCTTACTGGAGCGTTTCCCGAAGTCTGGCTTTATGCGCTCGGTGCATTGTTCGTCCTGGTGACCTTGTTTCTGCCTCGTGGAATCGCGGGCCTCATACCATCAAAGGTCAAAGAGAAATGACCATCCGCGACAAGGTGCTTTATCTCGAGAAAGTCACCGTCAGCTTCGACGGGTTCAAGGCGCTCAACGAACTGTCGTTGTATGTCGACCCCGGGGAACTGCTCTGCATCATCGGACCCAACGGCGCCGGGAAGACAACCATGATGGATGTCATCACCGGCAAGACTCGTCCCGACTCCGGAACGGCATGGTTTGGGCGCGAAATCGATCTGCTGAAGCTGTCCGAACCTCAGATCGCACAGATCGGCATCGGACGAAAATTTCAGAAGCCCACCGTTTTCGAACAGCTGACCGTATTTGAAAATCTTGAGCTTGCTCTTGCGGGCCACCGTTCGTTCATGAAGACGTTCCTGGCCGGAATGTCTGCGGCCCAGCACAAGAGAGTCGATGAGGTTCTGGAAATCATCGGACTCGGGGATCAACGGATGGCGCTCGGGAAAATATTGTCGCATGGTCAAAAGCAGTGGCTCGAGATTGGAATGCTGTTGATGCAGGAGCCGGAACTTCTTCTCGTCGACGAGCCGGTGGCCGGCATGACGCCGCAGGAAATCGAGCGGACCTCCACGCTGTTGCGCTCACTGGCAGGCGGCCATTCGGTCGTCGTTGTGGAGCATGACATGGAGTTTGTTCGTTCGATTGCGAAGCGTGTGACAGTGCTTCATGAGGGCCGAGTCATTTCCGAGGGCAACATGGACCACGTCCAGAATGATCCCCGTGTCATTGAAGTGTACCTGGGAGAGTAATGGTGCTGTCCGTAAAGACACTCAATCAATTCTATGGAGGCAGTCATACGCTTTGGGATGTCGACCTGAATGTGACCACTGGATCCCGAACGTGTCTGATGGGCCGCAATGGCATGGGCAAGACGACGCTTCTGAAATGCATCATGGGACTGCTTCCGGCGACCAATGGCGGGATTACGTTTGAAGGGATAGATCTGCTGAAGCAATCGGCGGAGGAACGTGCCCGGATGGGAATTGGTTACGTACCTCAGGGTCGCGAAATCTTTCCGCAGCTGACGGTCGAGGAGAATCTGCGCGTGGGACTCGGCATCCGAAAGAATGGGGCGCGCTCGATTCCCGCGCGCATCTACGAGTTGTTTCCCGTGCTGAAGCAGATGCTGCATCGACGCGGTGGCGACCTCTCCGGCGGGCAGCAGCAGCAACTGGCCATTGGCCGCGCCCTGGTGCTCGAGCCGAAGCTGCTCATACTCGATGAACCCACGGAAGGAATTCAGCCCAACATCGTTCACGAGATTGGCGACATCATCTTGCGTTTGAATAAAGAAGAAGGTCTCACAGTGCTACTTGTGGAGCAGAAGCTACCCTTCGCTCGCCGCGTGGCGAGTGAATTCTGCATTCTCGACAAGGGGCGCAAGGTCGCCGGCGGTTCAATCAGCGAATTAAGTGATCAATTCGTCCGCGCCCATCTCAGCGTTTGATTTGCGGGGACTGAGCGTGCAGACCCCTCGTTCCCCCAATTCCGCCGACCAGCAGCAGGGCCGGAACCAACGGCAACGCAATCAGGTCGGTAATGAGAAAGCCGATGTCGAGTGGCTGGTTCAGGTAAATCAGCAGGACATGCGTCACGATAAGTCCGATATCCATTACGACGAATGACGTGGCGCAAGCGAGCAGCAAGCTTCGAGGATGAACTTTCGACGACGATGCGATATATCGGCCAACCAGAAGCAGCGTCAGTATATTCAAGATCACCATGAGAACACCGACATCCCATACCCGCGTGTGGTTTGCCGTGATTACGCGGACCGTCACGAGAGGCAGGAGGTTTGCCGCTAATCCGCGATCCGATCTCAGGGGATGAAGCGAATTGTAGCGCATCATCACGACCACACCTGCCAGGAACTGGAGGGTGCCCCAAACGCACCAGGTTCTGAAAAGGCTCTTTAGAAACTGCCGTTGTTCCCGTCGAACGTCTCTATAGAGCCCTGCAAAGACAATTACCAGAACCTGACGCCAATACCAGATCGATCCTTTGCCACGTTGGTACTGTTCGACAAGGTCGCCGATGGCAGCTTCGTTTTCTGGAACTGAACCGAATTGATCCAGGATCCATGTGGCGATGGTCGGAGTCGCACGGAGCATCATGGTTCTACTCTCTTGAGTAGAGACTCAGCGGGCAATCCTCTCCTTCCCCCTAAATAAATCAATGCTGCAATCAGTGGCAAGGCGACCAAATCCCGAATGATGGCTAATGCCAAATTGATCTGAATCTGTTGATCCTGGACGATCGTGAGGAGAGTCGTCACCATCCATCCGGCGTCCCACACGACGTAGGTCGTGATAAATG
>Ga0068868_100002299_pt1 | contig 13220 bp, 24 predicted proteins | sample KBSMisM42_FD_64660 | JGI IMG/M metagenome (GOLD analysis project Ga0068868, IMG submission 64660) | Miscanthus rhizosphere microbial communities from Kellogg Biological Station, Michigan, USA - KBS Miscanthus M4-2 | ecosystem: Host-associated > Plants > Roots > Rhizosphere > Soil ...
GGAAGACTTCGAATACGGCTGGCAATTCAACCGGGTGCAAGGAGAGTTCTGAAAATGGATCAAGATACCAAAGACCGCTTGGCTGTCAACGCCAGCAACTCGGCGAAGATGTGGAGCAACTGGATCATGACCGCAGCGGGTACGATGTTCGCCATCTACCTTGCGCTGCCGATCGACCAGCAGCAGACACTCATCGCGCACTTACCGATGCCTCCGTGGGTCATCCCCATCGTCACTTCGGTGATCGGCGTCGTGGCCCGCCTGTGGCCGCAAAAGAACCTCAACTCTGAAAGCAAACCATGAAACAGTTCTTCCGTTCAATCTCCTGCGTTATGCTGCTGGCACTGGTGGTCGGATGCGCAGCGCTCGGCTCTGCAACGCCTGACACGTTCAACCAGAAGCTCGCTGTGGCTGTTGCCAGCGTCTCTGAGGTGCGTGGCACCGCTGTGACCCTGTTGGCCGCGAAGAAGATCAGCGTCGATGATGCCAAAAACATCCAGGCGCAGGCCGACGTTGCTCGTGAAGGGCTGAACGTTGCCCGAGGCATGTCCGGCACCAACCTCTCTGACGCCACCACTCGCCTGGAAGTTGCCAACACGGCGCTCAAGGCACTGCAAGCGTACCTCATCACTAAGCAAGGAACGAAACCATGAACAACGCTCTCATCCTCGTTGGACTCCTCCTGCAGTACAGCGACGAGATCGCTGCTGTGTCCAAGCTGCTGAACGCAGCACATGCCGAAGGTCGTGACGTTACCAGCGCCGAGCTGGACGTGTTGTTCGCAGGTGACGACGCAGCCCGCGCCGCTCTGGACGCAGCGATTAAGGCTGCAAGCTGAGATACCGTTGGTATCCGTACCTAAGCGCCCCCTCTTGGGGGCGTTTTTACGTGCGGGCTAGGGGTGGGTGTAGGGTTACTGGCATTGACGCAGCCAGCGGACGATTTGCCCTATCAGTGCAGGTGGCTAGCTGGGGCCATAGGGTTAGCCATGGGGGTAGCACCGTGTGTTGCGAAACGCAACAGCTCCAGCGCGTCCATCAACCCTTCATGTAGCGGCAGCACCAAACGGATGGACACCGCGTCAGACCGGGCCAGCTTGATGTTGTCATCGACTGAGCGCCGCAACGCTGTCTCAAGAGCCAGTTGATCTCCAGGCGCTGTCACATGGCAGTGGAACACTTCCTCAGGCTCGTCAGTACCCTGGATGCACACGAACGTGACGCAGTACTCGTTCATGGTTGTCTCCTGACCAGTTTGACCAGTGGCATGCACAACTCACGCACCGCGCCAACAACAGTGAGCACGAGCGGCAGCGCCAAGTAGAACATCAAGATAGCGTGGAGGAGGGTCATCATGATACGTAGTCCAACAGGATGTACTGATAGCCTTGGCGCTCGCCCTGTTCTGCAGTGCGCTTGACAGCTTGCGTGTCACCACGCGTCGTAGAGCAAACCACAACACGGTGCGCACGGCACCATGCGTCACGCATGTCTAGCCATTCTTCCCAAGTGAGGTGTCGTTGACAGACGAACCACTCTACTTGCCTGCGTAGTGAGTCATTCGACAGTGCAACCAACTTACCAGTGCCGTCAACCGATGTCATGTGAAGGACTTCACGCGGCAAGATCTTCTGCTTGCACGCAGCGATAAACGTAGGGTTCGTGCTCATCAAAGTTCTCCCCAGATCCAGCCGACTTGACGAATGCCGAGTGTGATGCCAGCAGCGCGGGTGATCTCCACGATGTGAGTGCCGTCAGATGCAGGCCAGTATTCGAGAGTCTTGGTAACTTGGTGATGCACGGTAGCCCCCTTTCAGTACACGGTAACGGTTGTGGTCTTGCCCAGCTTGCGGATAGCTTCGGCACGAAGTTCAGCACGTTGCCGTGCGTGGGTCTCATCGCCCTTGTCTGCCTCCACCGTCTTGTTGTTCACGGTGATGACGTAAGAGTCTTCGCCCAGCAGCACCACGACTTCAGCTTGCGCTGCGCGGGGTGCGCGCTTGGAGCCAGCGGTGCCCTTGAAGATGGCGATTGCGGTGTCGAGGTGGCGGGTCTTAGACATGGTTGACTCCTTACTTCAGCAGGGCCGAAACAGACGGCTTGCGCTTGCGTTGGAACAGAGTGCCTTGCACTTCCCAGCCGTTCTTGGCTGCGGTGCGGCGGCAGCAGACAACCAGCTTGCCTTCGTCGTTGATGGCAACGACCGGGCGACGACGGACACCGTCGAAAGCTGCGTCGCCAATTTGACCTTCGTTCTTGCAGACAACCGGGGAGAGGGTAGTAGACACGGTGTGATATCCTGAAGTTGGCCGGTGCTGCACTGCGCTTCACCGTGAACGAATGTTCGCATGTTCCGAACCAGCTTCACAAGAACTTATTCGTGCAAAACCCCACGAACGTGGGGTTATTCCTCAGATGTCCCTTGCTTGATCTATGTACCCGCGCCCAGGTCCGCCACTGTCCAACCCTCCTGGCATAGTCTGCACCTCAGGCACTGGCAACTGTGGGTAGGTCTCGTCCATCAGCACCACGATGCGGTCGATTAGCACGTTCAGGTCGTCTACCATGGACCAGTTGCACGCTGACATGATGATCAGGTACTCAGCGCCGTTCAGCTTGTTAGCTCCCACGTACTCTGTGAACCGGGCCATCGTGCCGTACTTGTGGCGTGGATGGCGTCCCGCCAACACGGCCAGCTCACGCAGCTTGCGTGTGAAGTGCAGCGCCTTCTCTAGATCTTCACGACCCTTCTTGCTGCGGTGCCGCGTCACGTACTTGGTGATCTGGCCTTCGAAGTAGCCCAGGTCCAACTCGTGGGCAAGATCCCAGTGTTGAAAGTGATTCTTGTAGTGGGTGCCACCCACCTGGGTTTCGTTTGCGCTCATGCGTTCTTCTCCAGTTCAGCGCCCACTGCGGGCTCAATACCAAGGGTTCGTGCATCTAGCACCACCTGTGCGGTGAGTACGTCAGCACACTCGGGAATGTGACCGGCGACAATCCACCCGAGGCCACGCCGCACGGTCTCGATCAAGTTGGTGTTGCCCATTCGAACTTCTTCCAGGCACCACATCACCAGCTCCATGCGATCAGCCCATTTGAGCAGCACCGCTTCAATTGGCAAGAGCCTGATGTCTTGATACAGTGGGGCCAGATCCTCTTCGATACGCTCCATCAACGGTCCGAGTTCTGCGTGGGCACGCTTTATGGGCGCTGGAATGTCACCAGTGAACAACTCTGGCAGGTCATGATGCAGGATGGCGTTGTACAGGTTCTTGCTGGCATGCGGGTCAACCTGCTTGATCAGCATCAACATACCAAACGTGTGCTCGGCCACTGTCTGGGTTCGGTGCGTGCGCTTCACGTGGTACCGCTTGACTTGTCCGGCATCACGGTACAGCTGAGCTTCCACCACGGCTTTCATACGGCTTGCTCCTGACGACGCAGCAGCCACTCGCGACAAGCCAAGCGCCAGTCCTCAGCCACGATGCTGGATGTTTCCTTCAGCGCATGCGCAGCTCTCTTGGCTTTATGATGCACATGTGTCTTCATCACGGGCACCACGACTTCTCGGAAGAAGAGTGATCTGACCTGCTCGAACCTGTCCGGGTCGTCGCCGTCTTCGAAGTGTTTGCACAACGCCACGCAGTCGTGGAATACAGCACGCGCATCCGCCGGACTCTGTGCCATCGAATATGGTTGCACTTGGTCGTAGTGGTCAACAGGCGGCGGAATATCCTCATCACCAGTGAACTTGAGCCAGTAGCTGTTGTCTGTGTAGATGTGGTAGTTGTTGGACTGCTGTGTGTAGCGACCCACACGCACCCCAACGCACGCAGCCATGTACTCCAGCAAGAAACTGAACTGCACCGCGTTGGCGCCGTATGCGCCCCAAATTACATCGTTGCTGCGGTTGCACACGGTCATGTTGAGAGCGCCATCAACGACGTCCAGCATCAACATGTCGTTGCAGGGCATGTCAGCGGTCTTGGTCGCGAGATCAAGCGTCGGGTGCCAGATGCTCATCACCACTTGACGGCTGTCAGGCTTCTCTGAGAGCATGGCGCAAGCCATCTCGAGCTGATCGAATTGGTACGCATGTCGCAGGCGGTAACCATAGGCACCGTGCAGATGCTGGCCGTCGTCACTGAACTGCACGTAGCGGGGCAGGTAGTGAGCAGGCAGCTCAACCCGGTTGCTGCCAGCGATGACCCACATGCTCTCGAGCAGATGGAAGAACGGGTTGGCATCACGGTGCGGACAGAACAGCACGCGCTCCATGGGCCGCTCGTACACGGTGGTGACAGGGCCAGGAGCCCGCATAACTTCCAGACCACGTGAGCTTGTGAGCACACCTTCGTTCTTCACAAGCTGCATGCCGATGGCCAGTGCTTCATTGACGTTGCGTGCCCGCACGCCGAAGCCGAATTGAGTTTCCATGTTGGTTCCTTTCAGAGTAGAAGATCTTCGACGCTTGGTTTCGGTAGCCCGAGCACCTGAAGAGCGAGGCTGTATGCCTGTTTGTATTGTAGGCGGCGCACCTGCAAACCCGCTCGTTCAAGATTGTCCGCCCACGCTTTGGCGCTGCGCAACTTCTTCTGCAGGTTCTTGGGGTCGTAGGGCTTGCTGTTGCCCTTGGCACGCCGTCGCAGCAACACGTTTGCAATACAGATGGTTTCGGGGGTGTCCAGCAAGATGAACACGGTGCGGTCGAAGTACTCTGCGAAGTCCTTGCACGTTTGCAAGCCAGGGGTCACCAAGCTCTCAGCGAACACCCCAGTCGCGTCGCAGCTGCGTGCGTGTTGCACCAGGTGGTGTGCATCAGCATACGGCCGCACCCCGTCCAGGCCCCCGCAGGCGTTACCGTACTTGCCCATCAGCGCCACGCGCTTGCGCGTCCAAGTGACCTTGTTGCGGCCTAGCGTGTGCGGCACGTCGTCTACCTCGAGCACCCCACCCGCAGCCGCAATGACCGCACGAGCCAGCGTGCTCTTGCCGCTACCGTTGGTACCGTGTACGTAGACGAGCGTGCTCACATGTGCCCCACTACGTCAGCGAGCTGCTCCTGGGTCCAGATGCCGCCAGCGTACAGGCCGTCCAGCAGCTTCTGCGCGGTCAGCGTCTCGTGGCGCATGGTCATCAGACGCATGAACGCCTTGGCACTGCGGAAGCCGAACTTGTAGTCGCCGACCACGTGCTGCTTGAACACGCAACACACGGTCTCGGCTTCCTGCAGCGCGAGCGGACGATTGGGCTTGAACGGATGCTTCATCTTGCTGATGTGCTTGGTCACCGTGCTCATGGCCACTGGGAGCGCGAAGCACGTGCTCTCCAACTCGGCAATCATCTCAGCACCCTGTTGCGGTACCTTCGGCATGTACTTCTCGCAGCCGGTGAAGTTCACAGGTTGAGCGAACACCGTGTCTTGAATGTCGGCCAGCTTCCAGTAGAAGTAATCGCCCATCTGCGCCATGTGCTGCATATTCTTCCGCACCTCGAGGTACGTGCTGCCGAAGCACGCCTCGATCATGGCTTCGGGTTTCGGGTACAGGTCTTGCCACTGCGCCAGCGCCTTCAGCCCCGCTTGCCCACGGAAGTGCCTGCGCTCAGACGCACGCTTGGCCGTTGGGTACACCTTGCGCAGGAACTCGTAGAACCGCGCGCCCTGGTAGTCGCTGGCCCGTGCTGCGAGGCCAGGGTTGTAGAACGTGCACCACGCCAGCACGTAGCGCAGCTTCTGCGCTTCGGTCAGCTCGGCACGGGCCAGCAACATGTACCCTGGGTCAGCGTCTTCCAGCTTGAACAGGAGCTTGGAGAACCCTCGCCAGTCGTCCGTCAGGTTGGTTTGCACCAGCGTCGTTGCGTTCATGTTTGATCACCTCTTCAGTTGTAAACCTATGGCCGTTTGCGCACTCTCTGCGCCTGATGACTTCGTTTCGTGTGGACAGTACGGTAGTCCACGCCCCACACGTGCATTTCATGATAGAAGCTCCTTGATAACGCGATAATCATGCAGCAGCTTCATAGCACGTCGCTCGTCAGCGTGACGCAGCCGTTGGGTTGCCAGCATGACTTCATCCACGGTGTCACGCGCGATCAAGTGCTTGATCATCACGTGGTCGCGCCCTGTGGCAATCTGGCGTGCTGCACCGATGCGCTCAATCACCTGCGCGTAGTACTCGCGACTCCAGAGCATGCTGTAGAACACCAGCACATTGCCACCACCCTGCAAGTTCAGTCCGTGGCCTGCGCCCTGCGGATGCACCAACATCACGGGGTGCTTGCCCGCGTTCCACTCGTCTTGCAGTTTGGATAGAGCCCGTTCGTTCTTGCAGTCAGCAATCGCTGGGGCCTTCGGATATAGAGCACGGAGCCGGGCGAGGTCAGGCTTGAACCAGTAGGCCACGAGCACATTGCCTCCAACGCCGTCAACGACCTCTCTAAGAGCTTCCAACTTAGCATCGTGAATTGCCTGAAACGTCTTCGCCCCGGCAGCATCCTCGAGGTATATGAAGCCGTTGGCGAGCTGCCAGCACTTGGAGGACAGAGACGCGGCGCTGAGTGCTTCCGTGCTCCCCATCTCCATCTCAAGGAACATCTCCTCTTCGAGGCGGTGATACACCGCACGAGCTTTCGGTGGTAGGTCAACGTACACCTCCTGTTTCATGGTTGGGGGCAGCTCCAGCCAGTCCTCAGCACGCATGGTGAGGATTAGCGGGCTGATCAGCTCGAGGATGCGTTGCTCTGCGTCTTCGTCAGGCGCGTAGCCGTATCCTTTGAAGCCAGACGGTACGAAGAACCTGCTGCGGTAGCGGTCGACCTGCGCACCCAGACGTTGGCCTTCGTCCAGGATGAAGATCTGCGCCCACAGGTCGAGCAGCCCCTTGGGTGCTGGCGTGCCAGTCAAGATTACTCTACGGTCAAACCGTTTGAGCTGGAAGCGCAGCGAGCCGAACCGTTTGCTGCTAGGCGTCTTGAACATGCTGGACTCGTCGATGACCAACGCATCGTACGGCCAGCCGTGCTTCTTGGCGCGGGTGCGCAGCACCTGAAGCAGCCAGCGCAGGTTGTCCACGTTGATGATGTGAATCTGCGCTTGGCTGTTGAGCGCGAGCAGCCGCTGACGCTCGTTGCCTGTCAGCATCTTGAACGTCAGGTGCTTGGTGTGCGCCCACTTGCGCGCTTCCTGCCGCCACACACCCTGAGCCGGACGCAGCGGGGCAACGAGAAGGATGCGGTTGACCACGCCACGCGCTAGCAGGTCGCTGAACGCAGTCAGTGTTGCGACCGTTTTGCCAAGACCCATGTCAAGGAACAAGCCTGCACGACGGTGCTGCTTGATGAAGTCCACGGCGCTCCGTTGGTACTTCCGCAGGTCAGTTCGTTGGAGTGTCACAGCACGTTCTTCAAGACAAGAGCGCAAACGATACCAATGGTAACGAAAGCGCAACCCCAGCAGACGAGGTCATAGAACCCATGGATGCGCACGACCTGTACCCACATGCCATCAACCTTCACATACGCCTTGATCATAGCCCCTCCAGAGCAGCATCCACAGATGCCTTGGTGTTGCACACGAAAACCTTGAACCCCAATTGTCGTAGCTTCGAGTGCCAGCGTAGCTGTAGTGGTTCGTACTTGCCGCCCACAGGGCGCTTCAGTTCAAAGAACATCACTATACCGCCCGGTAGCAGCACCAGCCGGTCTGGAATGCCAGCGTACCCAAATGGGTTGAGCTTGATGCACAGGCCACGCAGCCCCTTCACGCTCTTGCGCAGGTGCTCCTCGACAACGTTCTCGGTTGTCAGCCTTTCTCGTATCGTACGCATACAAATCCCTTAGCAGCCAACGGCATGCCCCGCGTCCACGTGATGTGCTTCACGCAGACAACCTCTTCAAGCTCCTTGATGCGCCCTTGCCCCCGCTTCACCAGCGTAAGCAGTTCGTCATGCACGGTACCGATGACAGGCCATCCACCGTTCTCAGCTGCCAGCATGCCTTCCATCATGATGTCGCGTGCAATGGCCTGCACGATGTTCTCGATGAGTTTGCCGCCGTAGGTCTTCTCGCGCAGGAACTGGCCCTTGAACTCGGTGCGGAAGCTGATCTCGAACGCAGGCTTGCCCCAACGCTCCACAGGCACCGCACGTGCATACGGATAGCGTATCTCACGCTTGCTGGGCAGCTGGATGCAGAGCCAGTGCTCGCGCATGTAGAAGCGGCACTTCAGCCCTTCGTACACCTCACCCTGTTTGCGGATAGCCATGGACGCAAGCCGCTCGACTTCCTTCCAACTCGCGCAGATGTTGGGCACGCTGTCGCGGTACGCTTTCACAGCGCCCTTGGCAAACTCCTCGGTGATGACCACGCCAGCGTTGGCAGCGTAGTCAACGAACTTGATGCCGCCGAGCTGGTACCCGCAGCCCAACACCAAGTTCTTGGCGATGCGCCGTTGCTCGTCAGACACATCTTCTAAGCTTCTGAGCTTGTACAGCTTCACCGCCATGAGCTTGTACACGTCGACACCCTTGCGGTACGCGGCGAGCATCTCCTCTTCACCACACAACCACGCCAGCACGCGGGCCTCGATAGCCGTGTAGTCCACCACAGCCAGTTCGTAACCCTTGGGAGCTTTGATGAACCCCCGCATGCACTGGCTGATCGAATCAATCGGCTTCTCATACAGCAGCGTGAACAGGTCTGGGTCAGCGTGCTCCAGCAGTTCGAAGATCAGCTCGCGCTGATGCGCCTTTAGCAACCCACGGATGAAGTTGTGCGGTTGCACCAGCCGACCCGCATAACGACCAGTGTGTGCACCGTGATAGAGGAAGCCGCCCTGCACGACGTGGTCGTCAGGATCGGCGCAAGCCAGCATGCTGATGAGCTTCTTGGTGGAAGCCTTGCCAGCCTCCACGCGCAGCTCGAGCAGCTCCTTGGTCTTGTCGTCAAGGTCTTCGCGCTTGACCATCTGTCGCACCGTCTCGGCGCGCATGTTCTCAAGCTCAATGCCTCGATCGTAGAAGAAGTCCAGCATCTTCTGGACCTGCGTGGCCTTCAGCCCTCCGGTCAGCAGCGCCACACGTGAGGCAATACCAACTTCCAACGCGCGAACCACCTTGAGCGCCTTCTCAACCAACGGCAGGTCAATGGGCAACCCACGGTCGTTCATCTTCATGTCTAGCATGAACATGCGTCGCTCGTTGGCGCTGAGGTCAGGCAGCGATGCATCCAGCGCCATCTCACCACGAACGTCTTGCTGGCAGTACTCGACGAACCGTTGGAAGCGCGCATCTTGCTCGGGGAGGATGCGTATGCGAGCGTCCTTCTTCGTGGGCTTGCGTGGCTGACAGAACACCTTGATGAGCTTGCTACCCTCCGTGTCCTTCTCAGCGGGCAGCTCCAGCGCTTTCAGGGCCTTGTCCAGGGCACGCGGCAAGCCGGAGGCTGCTGCCTTGGCTGCGGTGCACACCCACTGGCTGTCCTTGATGGCCGGTAGGTCTGGGTGCTGCCGTGTCAAGGTGTGCGCCCACACGGTACGCTCAAAGGCTGCGTTGTGCGCACCCAGCTTGCCGCCACCCTCTACCCACTGCACCAGTCGCTTTGGAGGCTGCTGCGTACGCGGCAACCACACGGCAGGGTCTTGCATGTCAGGGAGTTGGTAGCAGGCGATCAGCACCTCAGCGCTTGGGTGCCGCGCGAAGCGGTGTCCGCCTACCTTCCGTATGTCAAGGTCTGAGTACACCTCGAAGTCCAAGTGGCCGATGTCATCGCTCATGGCAGCAACACCTCAGCCATGGCCACCAGTGTAAGTACGATGCCCACGATCACTCCAATCACGAAGAACAGAAGACACAGCATACACGCCTCCCGAAAACAACTATGGCCCTGAACCTCACGGCGCAGGGCCATAGCAACGAACAGGCTGAGTTGCCTCAGGCCGGCGACACCGTCATGCCAGTGACCTTGCTTTCGCCAGGCTCCAGCACGATCTCTTCGCGCTTCGCCATGCTGTACAGCACGACACGGAGCTTGCGGGTGGGGATCTCCAGCTTCTCGGCCAGCTCGCGACTGTTGATGGCCTTCTTCACCATCTTCTTGATGCGCTTGTACAACTCATCACGCTCGCCTTCTTCGAACGTGACCGGCTCGCGTGCGGGACGCTCGGCGGGTTCAGCCGCAGCCTTCTTGGCCGGTGCCTTCTTCGCAGGAGCAGCTTCAGCCTTGACAGCCTTCTTGGCCGGTGCCTTCTTGGCCGGTGCCTTCTTCGCAGGCGCTGCTTCCTTGGTGTCGCCGAGCAGGTCGTCGATGTCGTCTTTCTTTGCCATGTGAGTTCTTCCTTGTGGGGTTGGGTGGACGCCCCCGAAGGGGGCTGAGGTGAAGTTTTACAGAAGGTCGTCAACTTCGCTGGACTTCCCCTTTCCCTTGCTCGCCTTCTTGGCGGGCTTGAAGTCATCCTCGGCAGCAGGGTCACCAGACAGACGGTCACCGTCGCCCAGCTTCTGCACGTTGATGAGGAAGAAGGCCACGCCCTTGGACTCATTGTCATAGGCGAAGGGGCGGCAGCTGACACGGGCACGCATGCCGTCGTAGATCTCGCTCTTGTCCATGATGGGCTCTGCGTCGCCATCGACGATGCCGGGCTTGTCCTTGGTCTTGAACTTGACCTTAGTGCCCGGATTCTCAAAGCCGGTGATAGGCTCGTCATCATCGTTGACCATGTCGGCATTGTCAACGAACGGCCAGAGGTACTTTCCCTTCTTGACCATCTCTGGGAACTTGACACCGAACTTTTCGATACCAACTTCTTGCGCTGCCTTCTTCATAGCGCGGAGGTCAGTATCTTCATCGAAGATCAATGTGATTTCGAACTTCGGGTCGCCTTGGTCTTTGCCTGCCTTGTCCTTGCGCTGGCGCGCTTGGAGGATGCTGCAGAAGCGTGCGGTGCCTTCAGGGGAATGGATACGTTCGGCCATTTGTGTTCCTAAGTGAATTGAGGGGTTGGTGGAGTCTGATGGATTCGAACCATCGCGCAGTTACGGCCGGATTTACAGTCCAGTGCTTTCGACCACTCAGCCAAGACTCCACGGGATCAAGTGTCACTCACCTTACGGATGCTCTGCTTGGTTTCCGTGTAGCCCAGCACCGGCTTGAACGGGTTGGCAAAGTCTTCCTCTGCGCTCCCCCTGGCTTTCTTGGGCCAGAGCTTCTTGCTGCGCAGGAGCTTCTCAGCTTGAGATGGACTGAGGAGTTCAATGCTGTAGCGCTCACGCTTGCTAAGACCCAGCTCGTCCAGCAACTCGGTGGCCTTGTCCTCGTCGGTCCAGATGCGCTTGGCAGCGGTAAACGATGCCTCCCACCCTGGGATGGTCACACCGTTGTGCGCCAGCTCGATAGCTTTTGACTTCACGGCGTCACCGATCTTGTTCAGCACCTCAAGCGTGTCTAGGATCTTAGCGATCTGTGCGGGGGTCAGGTCTTTCTTCATGGTTTGAACTCCTCACGTGCTTTCTCCATCACCAGCTCGTACTGGGCTTGGCAGTTACCATCCGCAGCGCAATAGCGGCAGTGCGTACCGGCTGTCCTAGGGGCGTCCTTGGCCAGTGCAATTGGCACCACAGGGCGCACCACCTTGTCCACCCACGTGACTAGCTGGGCGTCCGTGATGGCCGGTGCTTCCTGCACCGGCTTGCGACGCGGCAAGCGAGGCTGCACCACCACGGCACGATACCGTTGGTAGCGCCGAACCTGCCGCATGCCAACGAGGTACAGCCGGATTTGGCTGTTCTCTTTCACCGACACCGCATGGCCAATGCCATGCTTGTAGTCAAGCGCCACGACTTCCTTGGGGTGGTTGTCGATGATGACGTCGCTGGTGCCGAACGCGTCGTCTTCCTTGCACCCGATCTGCGGCCCATACACCACCTGATGCTCGATGAGGACGTTCGCCTTTGGGTTGTTCTCGACATATGCACGGATGTAGTCGAGCGCGTAGCCCACACCCTGCACCATGTCGTCGTCGACTTCCATCAAGCCCTTCTCCAGCACCTTGCCGAAGAAGTCCTCTGGGTCGGCACCAGTGCGCAAGCACACCTCAAGGAGCGCATGCGCACTGGTGCCCTGTAGCGCGTGAACGTTGCTGCCATGCCCCTTGTTGGCATTGGCCTCCACGCTGCCGGGGCACACCAGCCAGCGATGAGAGGAACTCGGGCTGAGCTTGGCGTGCTTCATGGTCAGTGGCCAGCAAAGTCGCCATCGATCAACGGCAGCGGTCGTGCTTCTTTCTCGCTTGTCTCAAGCGGCAGATCACCCCCTGGGGCGCAAGCACGAAATTGCTCACGGTTGCTGTGCAGGAAGTCCCTCAGCAGGTAGCCTTCCAGCTCCCAGATCTGGTTGCGCGCGTCGTCGTACGCCAGCTTGCGGCCGATTTCAGCGTCGAAGTTGTTCGACGAAGCGCACGCCGACTTGCCGACCGTGTTGAAGCCGTTGCGTAGCGTGAGGCAGCACACGGTGACCGTCGTGCCGGTGAACACGTGGTACTGCGACTTGACAATCTGATCGTCTATGTGCGAAGGCGTGATGCGCGGGGCAGTCAGCTTCTTCGCTTGGATTTCCAGCTCGATGGACTCGTCGGAGACATTGGGGGAACGAACGTTGTGCATGGATTACTCCTGTGAAGTTGTGTGGTAGCTCAGAACGGGCAGTAGATGTCCAACGAGAAACGCTGGCGAAACATGTTCTCCGGCACTTCCAGGAACTGCTTCCCGAAGGTTTCATCGAACGATTTGATCTTATCGTTGATGGCCTGCGCACGCGCGATCGCCTCATCACGCTCGTATTCCATCCGCTCGCGCGCAGTAAGCTCACGGTGATTGGTGCTGGGTCCATGACCCACATCGCAACCGTCTGTGTGTCGGCGCTGTTCTTGCTGGGCCATTGCGGCCCCGGGGATTTGACTCATGGATTACTCCGTTGGTAGTTGCTTGATGATGGTCAACAGGATGTCCCGTTGTGCTTGGCTTTCTTCCGACTCCGCCGCTGACCACGCCGACCACGCTGACTCCGCCGCTGACTCCGCCGCTGACTCCGCCGCCGACTCCGCCGACTCCGCCGACCACCTCGCCGACCACGCCGACTCCGCCGACCTCGCCGACCACCTCGCCGCCAACCTCGCCGACCACGCCGACTCCGCCGCTGACCTCGCCGACCACGCCGACTCCGCCGCTG
>Ga0068868_100002301_pt1 | contig 13213 bp, 9 predicted proteins | sample KBSMisM42_FD_64660 | JGI IMG/M metagenome (GOLD analysis project Ga0068868, IMG submission 64660) | Miscanthus rhizosphere microbial communities from Kellogg Biological Station, Michigan, USA - KBS Miscanthus M4-2 | ecosystem: Host-associated > Plants > Roots > Rhizosphere > Soil ...
TTGAGGTCGGCGTCGTCCACAAGATGGACAACGACTTTGCCATTCTCAAGCATGCCAAGCTAAAGCCGCATGACAGGGAGTTCGCTGACTGGCGCAACGGTCACGGCCTGTACACGACCAACGGCGTCGTGCTGGCGATGATCAAGCGTTCGAATCTCGGTCAGCCGGATCCGGACCTGTTCGTGTTCGGAATTCCCGGACATTTCGCCGGCTACAAGCCCCGGTATTCCGAATGGGGACGCAAAAAGAATTATTTCACCTGGTGCATCCTGAAGGGCCACACGAAGAACCGTGCCGGCCGGGTGCAGCTTGCCACGGACGATCCGCGCGATCGACCGATCATCAATCTCAACTACTTCGACCCGACGACGCCCGATGTCGGCGAAGACGCGCACGCGATCGCCGCCGGCATCGAATTCGTCCGTAAAATTACCGGCCGCACGGCGAGCCTCATGCACGAGATCGCCCCAGGCCCGCACGTCCGCACGCGCGCGCAGCTCACCCAGTTCGTGCGGGACTACGCATGGGGTCATCACGCCTGCGGGACGTGCAAGATCGGCGCCGATGACGACGGAGACGCCGTGCTCGATGCGCGCTTCAAGGTTCGGGACACGCAGGGATTGCGCGTCGTCGATGCGTCGATTTTTCCGAAAATTCCAGGTTTGTTTATTCTGAGTGCGATTTACATGGCTGCGGAAAAGGCAGCTGATGTCATCATTGCGGATGCCCGGACAATTGACCGCAAGCGCGAGATGATCGTGTCACGAAAGAATGATATAAAGTAACGATAAAACGTTTGTTCGGGCGACTCGCGAAAGGGCCGAGAGTGACGCAGTTGTCGAGTCAGGAACGGTCGCCGTCCGCGTCACGTGCTATCAAGGCAGAGCGGCGGAATCTCACCGTTGTCTTTTGCGACATGGTCGGCTCGACTGAGCTTTCGAGCCGGCTCGACCCCGAGGATCTGCGCGACATCATGCGCGCATTTCAGCGTTCCTGCGAAAGCGCAATTTTCGGATTTGACGGCCGAATCGCCCGCTATATGGGCGACGGCATCCTGGCCTATTTTGGATTTCCCGCCGCGCACGAAGATAGCGCCGAGCGCGCTGTCCAGGCTGCGCTGGAAGGCATCAGGCTCGTTTCGGAACTGTCCTTCGAGGGCGTGCCGCACCTGGAAATGCGCGTCGGCATTGCGACCGGCCTCGTCGTCGTCGGCGATCTGATCGGGGACGGACCGAGCCGCGAATTTGCGCTGGTCGGCGACGCGCCTAACCTCGCCGCCCGCCTGCAGCAGCTCGCAAAACCCAACCAGATCCTGGTCGCGCCGGCCACACGTCGGTTGATCGGCGACCTGTTCGAGTTCGAGGACCTCGGCGATCAGGACGTCAAAGGATTTCTGGAGCCGATCGCGGTCTCGGGCGTCCTGCGCCGCAGCAAGGCGAGCCGGTTCGAGGCACGCCGTTCGGGACGCATTGTGCCGCTCATCGGCCGCGAGGCCGAGTTGACGGTACTGCGCGATGCATTTGAGAAAGCGAAGACGGGACAGGGACAGCTGGTCGCCGTCTCCGGCGAGCCGGGCATCGGCAAGTCACGGCTTGTGAACAGCTTCCGGCACCAGATGCCGCACGGCAGTTGCCGCGTGTTCCTGTTCCAATGCTCGTCCTACCACATGAGCAGTCCCTGGTATCCGGTGATCCGCCACGTCGATGACGTCCTGGGCAGCGGCTACGAGGCCCGCGGATCGACCAAACTGGAACGCCTTGAAGCGCTGATCGACGACATTTCGCCGACGCGACGCGCGTCGATCGTGCCGCTGCTCGCGCCGCTGCTCGGAATTCCGACCGAGGAGGGACAATATCCACCGCTCGACCTGACGCCGCAGAAGCAGAAGCAAAGGACGTTCCTGGCGATGGTCGAAATGCTGCGCGCGCATTGCGAGCAGCAGCCGGTCATTCTGATTGCCGAAGACATCCACTGGATCGACCACACCTCGTCGCAGATGCTGGAGATGATCCGGGAGAGCCTGCCGAATTGGCGCATGCTGCTGATCGCGACGTTCCGGCCGGAATACCGCGCGCTGGGCGGGGCGGACGCCTCGATCAGCCTCAACCGGCTCTCACCGACGCAGGTCGCATCGATGGTCGAAGCGATCGACCAGGGCGGCAAGCTGCCGACACCGGTGGTTGGCGAGATCATTTCCAAGACCGACGGCGTGCCGCTCTTCGTCGAGGAAGTCACCAATACGGTTCTGGCCAGCGGCGAAAAAGGCGCCTCGGGCGGCGCGCCGTGGAGCACGGCCGTTCCCGACACCTTGCACGACTCGCTGATGGCGAGACTCGATCAGTTGGCTTCCGCAAAGACCGTCGCGCAGATCGCCGCGGCCATAGGACGCGAGTTTGCTTTCGACCTACTCGAGGCAACCGCCCCGGCACCGCCGCACGAGGTCCGCGCAGCGGTAGACCGCCTCCGTGAGGCCGGGCTTTTGTCGCGGCGCGAATTCAGCGCCATTGAGACCTACTCTTTTAAACATGCGCTCGTGCAGGAAACCGCCTATGCCAGCATGCTGCGCAGCGAACGCCAGCCGCTGCATATGCGCATCGCCGAGACGCTTTCCACCAAATTCATCGACGTCGCGGATGGCGCACCGGAGGTCGTCGCCTACCACTTCACGCAGGCGCGCGAGTTCACGCCCGCGATCAACCACTGGCTCAAGGCCGGCCGGCAGGCGAGCAAACGCTCGGCCTTCATGGAAGCGATTACCCATTTTGAGACCGCCCTCAAGCTGCTCGAGGAGCTGCCGCAGGACAAGACGCGGCTTGATCTGGAACTGCAGCTGCAACAGTCCCTCGCAAACGCGTCGATCGCGGCCAAGGGCTTCGGCGCGCCGCAGACTATTGTTGCCTTCAACCGGGCCCTGGACCTGTGCAAGGAGCTCGGCAGCGGCCCGCAGATTTTCGCCGTCTTGAACGGACTCGTCGGCGCCCACCTCATGGGCGACGAAATTCAAAAAGCGCGCGCGGTGGCCCAGGATCTCCTGGCGCTCGCCACGGAGCGCAACGACAAGACCGCCTTGCTGATGGGACACCGCGTGCTCGGAATGTCTCTTTTCATGCTCGGCGAGTTGGCCCCGGCGAAACGCGAGTTGCAGGAGGCAATGGCTCTCTATGATCCGGAGCAACACGCTCCGCTGGCACTGATTTTTTCACACGATTTCAAGGCAACGGCACAGGTTTATCTCGGTGTCGTGATGGCGCTTTCGGGCGACATCGACGAGGGCGTGGGCCACTCCCTCGACGCGCTCGGTTACGCGCAGCATCTGCGTCATCCCCACAGCATATGCTACGTGCTCTCGTTCCTTGCCGGCACCTATCTTTGTGCCGGCAATCCGCAAGCCGCATTTCCGGTCGCAGACCGGACAGTCACGCAATCAAATGAGCTTGGTTTCCCGCAATGGGTTGCGGGCGGGCTCATGCTGCGCGGCTGGGCGCGTCTCGGTCTCGGCGAACTCGAGGCAGGCCTTGCCGACATTCGAAGCAGCATCCGTGCCCTGGAGAAAACCGGAACGCTGATCTGGATGCAATTCTCCCATTACCTGCTGGCGCGCGCGCTTGCGGCCGACCATCAATGGTCGAAGGCCGCGGAGATCGTCGACCGGCTGTCGGCCGAGATCAGGGCCGGCGGCGGCCGTTGGTACGAAGCCGAAGTGATCCGTTTGCGCGGCGATATTTTGCGCGGTCAGCACAAGCCGGCCTCGGAGATCGAGGCTTGCTACGAATCCGCCATTGCGATCGCGCGCCGCCAGGGCGCCCGGATGTGGGAGCTCAAAGCGATGGAATCGCTCGACGCGCTGCGCGAAGCCAGCACCGGTCGAACCACTGGCGCGAAACAGAAACCCTCCGTGAAAATCTAAGCCGTGCCAAACACCAAGACTACCGAGCCGGATCTCGATGTCGCTCTCGGCGAAAGCTATTACGAGGGCAGCCGGGCGCTCGAGAAGCAATACACAGACGAGCTCGTCGAGAGTATCAAGCGTGCGATTGCCGGACACTTCGAGGAAGGTCGCGGCCCGGCGCGCCGCGACGCGCACGCCTTTGACAATGGCTGCGTGCACGCGATCTTTCAGGTGGACGAGAATCTTCGCGAGGAGCTGTGCCAGGGCGTTTTCGTGCGGGGGCGCCAGTACAAAGCCTGGATCCGGTTCTCCAACGGCAATTCAGAGCCGCGGCCGGCATGGATGTTCGACGCGCGCGGCATGGCGATCAAGCTTACCGGCGTGCCCGGCGCGAAACTGATGGACGACGAGAAGCACACGCAGGATTTCATCCTGATCAGCCATCCGCGTTTCTTCGTCGATGATCTGAAGCGCTACAGAAAAGTGCTGGAGTGGTTTCTGCGCGGCGGTTGGATCGACCAATATTTGGTGTCGCTGCTTCAGCTCCGCTGGCTGTCGGAAGCGCCGAAGGCCTTTCTCGCCAACCTTAATTTCATGTACAACCCGCTCTATCAGCAATATTGGTCGATGACGCCGTACCGGTTCGGCGTCGATGCCGAGAAAAAATTTGCCGTCAAATACACGGCCAAGCCGCGGTTGCACAACAAGCCGAATATCTTCAGCCGCCAGCTCGCCCGGTTCGGCTGGAAATTCTCCCTCAAGGAAGAAATGAACAAGACGCTGGCCGGAAACGAGGTGTGGTTCGACTTCTATATCCAGCGCTACGTCGACGAGAGCAGCACGCCGATCGAGAACTCGAAAAAGCTATGGCGAGAAGCCGATTCAAAGCCGGAGCGCGTCGGCACGATCATGATTCCGATCCAGGACTGCATGTCGCCGGAACAGGCCGTTTTCTGCGAGAATCTGTCGTTCAGCCCGTGGCATTCCCTGCCCGAGCACAGGCCTCTCGGCCTGGTGAACCGCGTGCGCAAGATCGCCTATCACGAAATCAGCAAATTACGGCACAAACTGAACGACGCGCCGCGTCGGGAGCCGAACGGCAATGAGAGCTTCGACGAAGATCGCCGCCGCGCCCGAGAGTGAAGTAGCTCATACAGGCACTAAACAACCCCATGCAAACTGGTCTTACTGGTTTCCAAGGTCAGGGGTTGGCCAATGGCAACCGAAGACGATGTCGCTGTTTGCAGCTTATGCAAGCGGGGGCGACTCTCCAGCTCCTTCAGGGAGCTGAATCTTCGGCAATTGAGCGACAAAGGCTATGTCCACTTTCGTGTGACGGTAGCCATCAATATTTGCGATTCTTGCGGCTATAAATCCCTCGGCGCGGGAGCCGAACAGATTGATGAAGCCTTTCGCCGGGAATACGACAAGTTGCCGTAACGCCGGCCGTCTCCCTTAGAACGTCTTGAGGAATTCGATCAGCGCGCGTTTGTCGGCATCGCTCAAGCCTGGCTCCTCGCCGAACTTATTGGTGCCAAAGTAGTGACCGCGGTTGACGACGTAGTCCTGACAGGCGCTGAATTCATAGAGGTTCCGTCCCAACAGCCCGAAGACACGCGCCGCCGTCGCGTCATCAGCATTGTCCGGCATCGCCGCCAGGGTGTTCCGCACCTGCCAGACCAATCCGAGCAGCTTCCACCCTCGCGACAAACCTGCCCACCAGCCTCTTTCCTCAGGTAACGGATCGAAATTACCGACCAGACCCACCGGCGTCCCCTTGGGGATCGGCCCGATTTTCACGTCGCCGTTCTCGGCAAACAGATTGGGAAATACCAGTTCGATCGGTCCGCGTAGCGCCTTCACAAATCCAGGCAGGAAGCCCGACGGCACTATGATCCAGCTTGTCGAATCTGTGCGCTGAATCAGTCCAACGTCCTTGCTGCTCAGTATGTCGTCGGGTGTCCGCCTTTCTGGCCACAGCATCTGCTCGATGCTGGCCTGGAACACAGCCATGCGCGTTGCGACCGAGGGGTTGTAGTTGAACGGCCCGAGTGCGTTGTTGAGCAGGAAGGGCGCCGTGGACCACAGGCTGATGAGCGAAGGCGGTCTCGTGTATCCGCGGCCGCCGGCCAGCATTTTAATCGGGCGATTCTCGCCGGTGAATGGATCCTGCGTAATGATATCGTCGACCGGTGGTAGGCTCTTGTAGCTTTGCGAAGAGAAGTTATCCCAAATGTTGCCGGCCAACGCATTTCGCCCCAGTGGACTGCAAGCGTTGGTCTGCAGCAGGCTCGCCGGCACACGAAAATCGCTCGAGAGGAAATTGTCCTTGAGGAAGTCGTCCTTCTGCACGATCGCAAGCATCTTGCGCTTGAAATCGTCGGTCTTGGTCGAGGCCCAATAGCGGTTCCAGCAGCTCAGATAGTTTGGTCCATTGCATTGCTCGCTGCCCGGTCCTTGCATGCCCTCCAACGGTTCGGGCAGTTTGCTGGAATGACAACGGGCGCAGCGCTCGGCAAACACGACCTTGCCGCGATCGAGCGTCGCCTTGTCGGCGGTCAAGTAGCGAGCACGGTCGGCGTCGGGCAGATCGGATAACCGATCGGGCTGCGCAGCGGCCAACAGGAACTCCGCCATATAGGGTGTTTGCTGTTCGGTGGCCTGCCAGTACGCCGAGTTACGATTCGCATCCGCGATGCGAATCGGGGTCAACCGCTTGCCGCCGGTAAATGGCCGGAAATGCAGCAGCCATTCCTCGCTGAACAGCCCGATGTTGAGATAGACCCGGTTGAGCGCACCCAGCACGCCGACCGAATCCGAACCATCCTTCAAAATGCGGGGCGTATAAGTGTGCGGCTTCTCGTACAGCTCATTTAGCCAGCTGCCGTAATTGAAATCGTTGAACTGCTTGTTGTTGAGCTCTCCTCCGGTCAACAGCTCGCGGCCGAATGGTTTGGCATGCCGGAGCCGCGGCTTCAGATCGTACAGCGCATTCATCGTGCGCGGATTGACGATATTGTCGGAGGAGACGAACGAGGTGTCGAATGTGCCGGGTTTATAAGCCTGCACAAGCTGGTAGACGAAATTGGATTTATCGGCGCTCCAAACGAATACCCGATCAAGCCAAAGATACTGGGCACCGACGGTCGAATTCAGTTCTGACCACTTTGGATTTTCGGGATCAGCCGGTGGGTGCGTTGGGCTGGGCCCGACATGACAAAAACCGCATGCCATGCCGACGCGGTAGGGCCGCACCAGGTCCTTCTGCAGATAATAGCTTGGATCGTTGTAATAGCGTCTCGGGTCCCAACGGCGGCGCGCCGCCTCATCAAAATCCGGGTTGGGAAACAGCCGCAGTCCGACGATACCGGTTGGCTCGCCGTAGTATGAGCCGACCGGCAGGCCGGAAGTACCGCGCGCGCCCAACTTCACGCCAGGATATTTCTTTGGATCCGCGAACGGATCAGGCGGGCAGTCGGCGCGTCGCTGATCGAGCCACAGCCCGAAACGGTTCGGGTCAGGCTGGGTCGGCTTGTCGAAGCATGGCTCGTTGACGATGCCGAAATGTTTCCAGCGATTGTCGCGGCTGTAGGGCAGCCCGGGCGCCGACGAAATGGTTTTCAGAAGGTCGAATGTCCCAAAGGATTCCTTGACGGTCGTGTCCCAAAATCGGTCGTTACCGCCTGTCCACACGAGCCACATATTGCGGCCCTTGATCTCGCGCTCGCTCAACGTCACGCCGGGATCCATGCCGTCGAAATAACGGTCGGCGGCAGCTTCAAAGGCGCTGGCTGGAACGCCGGCCCGCATGGCTTCATCCTGGACATGCCCGGGATGCGGCCCAATCGCTGCAAGCACGACGGCTCCGAGGACCAGCAGCGCCGCAAGTATCAAGAAGGTTCGCCGCACCGGTCGGCCCGGTGAAGCGAGCAGCTTCCACAGAATGACAGCGCCGAGGATGGTAAGCGCGACGCCCACGAGGACGACCAAAATCCAGACTGTCCAAAGAATGATGGACCAAATCTTGATGGCGATCGCACAGAGGATGCCGATCACCCACTGCACCAAGGCGATCGCCCAAAGCCAAGCAGACGTGATCGAGAGCAAGTACAGACCGCCAACGACCATCGCGATCGAAAGGATGATAAGGACGACCTTGTCGTTGCTTCTCACTCCCCCCTCCCGGCTCGCGGACACGATACCGTACAGGCTCCGTTTATCCCCTTGAAGGGGCATGTCCGCTTTGCGTCAAAAGCTGACGTCCAATAGCCGACATTCTCCGCAATCAGCATGCCCGAATGATGAAACGGCTGATCTCCTCGGGGGATGAGAAAATAATGGAAGCGCGGTCGCCCATCATTCCGGCGTTGACAATTGCGGGCGCGTCTTTGTCCGGGCCTTCTTCGCTGGAGTCCGTTTTGAAGCGAAGATTGCGTTCCCAGAAGTCGCGCGTTTTTCCATCGGACGTCGTCACCTTGAAGGTGTCGTGACAGTAAGTAATGGCTTTGATGCGGCTTGAAGCTTCAGCATTCTTTAAATTGGGAGCCGGGCGCTGCATGCCGGACATGCCACCCATTGGCGCTTGAGCGGTTTGCTGATCGCCCGATTTGCTACCCGTCTCCTTGAGAAATGCGATGATACTCTTGCGCGTCTTTTCATCGGGCACGCCGGGGAAGGTCATATGATTGCCAGGCATAAATTTGGCGGGATTTTCGAGATAGCCATCCAAAGTGTCTTCGTTCCAAATCACGTCGGATGATTTCATCGCCTCTGAGTAGCGCGGAAAACTCGACACGCTGCCGGCCTTGCGATCCCAAATATCCGCAAGGCTCGGCCCGGTCATGTTGCGGTTGGCTTCGACTGAATGACACGCTGCACAGGCGCGGAAGGCTCTTGCGCCGAGAGCGACATCGGCCTCCGCTGCAAACCCGGAGGACCCAAACAGACAGAGAAATAACGTGGCGGCGGCCCGCGCGTATCTCATAGTGAGCTCCTGTAGCCTAGATTTGCGTCTCGCCTTTAAACCGGGCGTAGACGCGGCGTTCGGTCGGTCCGAACAAGATCACATCATATTCCTCGTACTCTCCGGTCATACCGGGGGACCCGCTCGGCATACCGGGAACCGCAAGGCCCCGCGCCTTGGGCCGCTCGGTAAGCAGCCTTTGGATCGCTTTCGCCGGAACGTGGCCTTCAATCAAATACCCACCAGCTTCGGCGGTGTGACAGGCTGCTAATTCGAAAGGAACGCCAAGCCGGGCCCTGACACGATTGATTTCTGACGTTTCGATGGTCTTCGTTTGAAATCCATTCAATTCGAGATGCGCGATCCATCCTCCGCAGCATCCGCAAGTCGGATCTTTGTGAACCGTAATTAGCGGCCACGCAGCCCATGTCCTGGACGGCAAGACCACCGCTGCCGCAAAAGAAAAACATGCAGAGCGTCTTGTAAGGCGAAGTCCTCGGATCATTTTTGGACCCTCGATTTGATCGGAAACTCAAACGCTCCGTTCTGTTAATTGCAAGTCAAATGGGTGTGTTCCCATGTCTGCCGCGCAATGCCCGTCTGCGAACGGGACTCCCGCATGGTCGGCATCATCTCGGAACGCGATCTTGTGCGTGTCTTCGCAAGAGCCGACTGGAACGAACTGCAATCTGCGCGCCCGCGCCGTCATGACGACGCGGGTTGTGAGCTGCCGACCGGATGACAGCATGCGGACCGCGACGCAGTAGTCGCAGCGCGCCATCATTAATTGTTTGTCCGCGCCTGAAAGAAAAGCTCCGGGCATTGCCCGGAGCTTCACATTAAGCTTCGACCTTACGTCTGTTACGGATCATATGAATCGGCGATGCGAAACATTTTGGACAGGTAATGGACACCCTCCGCATCGACAGACATTAACGGTTTGAACTGCTTAAGGTGTTTGTCCTCATATAAACGGTCCCAACGATTGTCGAGGATCAGCCATTGCTGATCATGCTTGACGGCCAGAACGGCATGATCCTGATGTACGAAATTGTCGTGCACCAGCAGTATGCGCATGCTTTTGTAGGGATACAGGGCATCGAGAAGCACCAGGTACTTCGCGAGCACATAGTCCTCGCAGTCGCCCACGCCCGTGTTTAGGGAGCCTTTGCCCTCGCCGTCGACCGGCAGTGACCAGCGATCCGCTTTCCCCCATTGTGCGTTATCTGGCACATACTGGATTTCGTGATTGATCCGTCCCTGGACAAATTCGACCTTGGGGTACGGTTCTTTCGGCCTGGCTTCCTTCACAATCGCGGAATACTTTTCTTCGGCGACGTTGCAATTCTTTTCCGCGCGGCACTTTTCCAGCTTTTGGATTTCAACGTCGGCAGCGGCGATTATTTTTTTCCACTCCGTCCAGGTCGGCGAGCTTTCCGGCGCCGCCACCTGGTCCATCCCAAATGGTCCCTTTTCGTCAGCCGCACGCAAATCAGCTGCCGGCCAAGCGAGAAAAAACGACAGAAGGGCTGAAACAACCGCTTTGCGCATGACGTCAACCTCTGCTCGGTCAGGATTGCAGTAGTGGACGTAAACGAAGTTGGGATTATTTCTAGTGGCTCTCCCCAAACCGCATTGATCTAGGTCAAGGGATGCGGATACAGCCCCGTTGCCTTGGCTGAATTAGGCCCGGAGCCACGGCATTTTTCAACTCACAACCTCGTTGTCTGCCCGGGAGGCACTGGTTACCTTCGCCCGGGACGTCTGGGGCGACTTGGTTGGGGGGCACATGAATTACGTCACGATGGTCGGTTTTCTCGCAGCGGGGCTCGTCATTGCGACGCTCTCGATGCGGACCATGATTCCGCTGCGCGTTATCGGCCTTGCCAGCAACGTTGCATTCGTCACTTATGGCGTGCTGTTCGGCAGCCTGCCGACGGTGATCCTTCACGGGATATTATTTCCGCTCAACGTTTACCGGCTGCACGAGATGCTCAAGCTGGTCAAACAGGTCGAGGCAGCCAGCAAAGGCGATATGTCGCTCGACTGGCTCAAGCCGTTCATGACCGAGCGCGCCATCAGCGTCGGCGAAACGCTGTTTTGCAAAGGCGATAAGGCCAACCATCTCTATTTCCTGGTCTCCGGCCAAATGCACCTGCAGGAGATCAATCTCGACCTCGCGCCGGGCGCGGTGGTCGGCGAACTCGGGATGCTTGCGCCCGAGCGCACGCGTACGCAGACGCTTGTATGCACGGAGAATGGTCTGGTGCTCGCGATTTCCTATGAAAAGATCGAGGAGCTCTACTATCAGAACCCGAAGTTCGGATTCTACTTCCTGCGCCTGTCGACGGCGAGGCTGTTCGACAACATCAAGCGTCTGGAGGGCGCGCTGCACGAGCGCGACGAGGAAGTGCTGAGCTTGCGGAAATCGCTCGCAAGTTAAGGCGCGTGCACGTCCTCCCAACGCACACGCGCCCGGGCTGTCAGGAGCGGCTTGCCACGGAGCCGCCGCGCGGATTGACGAACACGTAACCGCGTACGTCGCGCACGTGCACGCGCGACAACCCTCCACCCGAATTGTAGTCGCGGACTTGCCATTGCCCGTTGCCGGCGGCCGCTTCGATGTACATCACGTGACCGCTGCGGACGGCGGCAAGCCCGGCACGCGGGGCGGATTCACGCGGAAACAACCGCGCCCAGTTGGAGGCGAGATTGAGCCGCGTGTCCTCGAGCCCGAGATATTTGCGCAGCCCACAGCCGCAATACGAATGCGGGCAGCCGCTGGGACGCCCGCCGATGATCTGAGCGGCATCGGCCATCGCATAGGCGCGATTGCCCCCGGCATCGACGACGGGCACCCGGGGAACGGCCGCCATCGTGGCTTGCTGAGTGGCGCCCATGCAGACGCCCCGTCCTTCGTTCGTCATCGTGCAGTTTTCGGCGCGATGGCCGGCGGACCGCCGCGCGGAATAGGTTTGCTGGTACCCGGCGCGACGGCCGGACTGATTGAGAACGAGCTGGTCCGGGGCCTGGCTGTATGAGTAGGTTTGATTCTGCCGCTGATGGCGCTTGGGGTAGGCCTCGGCCGGAGTGAGCATAAAGGCCGCAAGGAGCAAGACGATCGAAGCTCCCATGATGGTCAGACGAGTCATGGTTGGTCCTCTTGTGAGCTGGTGATGCATTCCGGTGACGCCGCCTCCTGTCGGCGTTGCTGGGACAAAACGACTTCCCTGCCCGCGCAAACTGCAAAGCTGTATCGCGGGTCCAATTCCCTGGCGTCAGCCGACGGAAGGCAGGCCCGCGTCACGTCATTTCCAAGTGCAAGTAACCGTGCTGGAGATTCCATCTCCCGAAAAGACTTGAGCGCCTAACGACTCAGACGAACGAAAGTTCCCCTAATGATTCGATGTAAGCACATCCGGTTCTTTGCTTGTCGGTGCGGAAATACTTTGGTTTGTAAAATCGTTGCTTTTTTCACTGCTTGGATCAGCTTGGTCACAGTCGGTTTATCTTTTGATAACTTCTAAAGTAGCCGGTTACCGGGGACACCAATGGATCTTTCTTACACGCAGAACATGGAAGACACCCACCTCTGGCTCGCCTTCGGCGGCAAGCGGACGGGGACATATCTAGACATCGGTGCCGGCCACCCGATCGCGGATAATGTCTCGTTCTTTTTCTACGAACGTGGCTGGCAGGGTATCGCCGTCGAGCCGCAGCAGAAGCTCGTCGATCTCTACGCACGGCTGCGGCCGCGTGATGCCGCAGTCGCCGCCCTCATCGGCACGCAGAGCGGCAAAGCCGACTTCCATGTGTTCGACGCCTTCCACGGCCTCTCGACCACCAACATGAAACATGCCGAGGCGGCGACCGCGCTCGGCGCCGGCTACCGCACGGTGAAGGTGCCGATGATCACGCTCGCCAAGCTGTGCCGGAAGCACGGGCTGGGCGAGATCGATTTCCTGAAAGTCGACGTCGAGGGCGCCGAAGCCGATGTCCTGAAAAGCGGCGACTGGAAAGCCTTCCGCCCGAAGGTCGTCGTGGTTGAGGCAATCGCGCCGGGCTCGAACCAGCCCTCCTGGGAAGACTGGGAGCCGTTTTTGCTGGCGCAGGGCTACCACTTTATGCTGTTCGACACGCTCAACCGCTTTTACGTCGCCGAGGAAGCAAAGGATGTGGCGACGCGTTTTCCGCGCGAGCGGGCCCCGTGGGATTCAGTGCGTCACATGTACGAAATCGGGCGCGCGCCGGAGAATGCGAGCCATCCCGAGCACGCCCTCGCCGGCATCCTTGCTTGGGGCTTCTGGGCGTCGCTGCCTCATCTCGACCGCGCGCTGCTTGCCGACGTTCTCGAACGCGGC
>Ga0068868_100002313_pt1 | contig 13182 bp, 10 predicted proteins | sample KBSMisM42_FD_64660 | JGI IMG/M metagenome (GOLD analysis project Ga0068868, IMG submission 64660) | Miscanthus rhizosphere microbial communities from Kellogg Biological Station, Michigan, USA - KBS Miscanthus M4-2 | ecosystem: Host-associated > Plants > Roots > Rhizosphere > Soil ...
GTGCCTACTATTGAGGGAGTACTTAATAGTAAGATACGCCCGACGTACTGGACCAGGGATTTTGTCGAGGGAACTTCCCCCGGCGATTCTACAAAATATGATTATCAGAATCTGGGATGGCAATTTCAAGCTCTTCCCGGCGCGGACAATAAATACATTTATAATACGACCTTACCCGGTTATGGAAACTATGGTCACACTTTCGGAGATCAATTGAGTGAAGCCGAACGAAAGGCAGTGATCGAATATCTGAAGACGTTGTGATAAAATAGAGCCCGCGATCAGATCGCAGGCTTTACATTCAAGGAAAAGTAAACCTAATAACGACTGTAGTAGTTTCTGACACGGTAAACAAATTCACTGTAAATAGTTTCCTGGATACATTTTATGACCTCTTCTTCCCGGGGCGGAGTATCCTGTGCTTTGTTGAGCAACTGTCTGTCTTCATCACCTAATGCTCTTTCATCACCGGTGAAAGAACTGAACTCAGTAGACCAGCTACTATTACCAACAATATTATCACTCCATAACCATTTGCCATTATTATCACGGATATTGATGCTTAAATTTCCCTGCGAGGACATGGTCCTCTGCGTCGTAGTGATATTTGCTTTCACTTTTGCATACTGTTTTATCACTGAGTCCGGTTTGTATACGATTTCCTTCACCACTACATCCTTTGAGACCTCTTTTGTAGAATAATTATCCCTGGTTCTTCCAATATTGATTTGTGTAAAATGCATTTCCACGATTTCATCGGGCACAATATTTAATCTTTGCGTTTCCCATGTGGAATAGAATTTCACAAATTCATTGCCGGTATTATATTGGAGGACTCTCACGATATCTTTATCAAAATTCTGGAGTTGATAGTTATAGGAAGCATACTGAAATCCGTAGTTATTAACAGGAATAATGGCTACAACAGTGAGCGCGGCATCATAAGCCTGGTTTATCATCTGCTGAATATTGGCGTCACCCGGTTTAAAACTGATAGCCGTCTTGAATTCGCGGTATGCATTTTTATAACTTTGTTTATTGTTATTGTTCATCAACTGCACACCCCGGTTATAATGAACGTCGCTTGCTTTCGCAGCATTTGCATTTATATCCGATGAATAATCAGTAGGTCGAACCAGTTCGTATACTGAAGGTGCCTTAAAGATGGCGTTGTACAAATTTTGCAGACCTGAATATTCATTATACATCCATTCCCATTTCAATTCGTTATCCATGGACGAATAATTGCGAATGCGATTTTCATGATCGGTAACTGCATACCGATAGGCGTCTTGCACAACAGATTTTAATTTCGGGTCGTTGGGGTCTTTTTGCAATTTTTTTACGGCCACCTGCACAGCTTCATCATAATTCCCTTTTTGATAAAGTTTGCTCGCTGATTTACAACTTGCCAACCAGGTGCTAACTGCAATAAGGAAGAGAAAGTAAACTTTTTTCATAAACATCATTTTTTGTCTGACGTTCCAGAGACTGACTTGTAACTATACCTGCCCCGAATTAAATCATCCTTAACAGATTCGTTAACGAAGGTTAATGCGTATTATTATGGAGATAGTATTAATACTTGAGAATATCACGAATAAAATTGTGGTATTCGTCGAATTTGGGGAGATTATTGTGTCCTCCACCGTGGATCCGAATGAGGGTTATCTTCCCTGGATTTAGTTTTTGCAACGCTTCGCTGTGCCGGATGGGTATCAGTTTATCCTTGGTGCCATGGATAATATAGGTGTGACAATTAACATGAAGGATCCATTTATCTGTGCGCAAATGATAACGCAAAACATAACGGACGGGAAGAATAGGAAGGAAGCGTTCGACGACTTTTTGAAAATTGTAGTAAGGGGAATCCAGTATCAGGTACCGCGGCTTATTTTCTGAAGCCACTTTTGCAGCAAACCCGCTTCCAAGGCTTCGGCCATAGACAATCATATGATGTTCGTGGTACTGTTTTGCGAGAGCGTCGTAAACGAATTGCATGTCATCCAGCATCTCCTTTTCACTTCTTTTGCCGGTGCTTTTACCAAAACCCCGGTAATCTACAAGGACTACATCATAATTATAACGATAAAAATCTTTTGCATACCGGGCCCAGCCCTTTATGCTCCTTGTGTTGCCGTGGAAATAAAGAATGAGCCCGAGTGGTTGTTCGCGGTAAAAATGAAGTCCATTAATCCGAACCCCGGGTTCTACGTCAAAAAATAATTCCCTGAAAGGGATATCATATTTAAATTGAAAGTCTTGCTTTAATTTTTCCGGTTTGAAAATAAATTTCTCCTGCAGAAAATAGACCAGGATAGAAAGTACAACGATGCCAATGATGATATACCAGATGAAATGCGGCAATATAGTTGATAGATGATAACTGATCGATGATAGTGGAAAATACAAAAACTTATAGATCTAACGCGATCAATTTAAGCACTATCATCTATCATCTGTGTAAGTGTGATCTAATCCTCTACTCTCTTCAATTTCAGATTAGCGACCGGGGCGACAATGAGAGGGAATTTTTCAACGGTCACGTTGCTTACATCAAGCCCAAAGCCTTTTTCTTCTGAAAGACTGATCTCTTTAAGCCAGAAGTACAGTTTCATGACGAATCGTTCTATGATCGGCAGATCGTTGTCCTGGCTGAGATATTTCTCCATCACTATAAATTGAAAGTCGCCAACTGTATTGCTTCTTTCCAGGCTTTCATAACGACTGGTAATGTTCACCTCTTTATTAGCTACGAGGTCTTCCACTACTTTCCGGAACATCAGATTGATCCTTGGTTCCACCCTGAATCCAAGCCTGAACTCCACTCTTATGATATCGTTGGGAATAATGTGATCCACTCTATATTCCGAGGTATATGGATCATCCAGCGTATCCACATGCACCAGCCAATAAATATCTGCCCGTTTTGGTTTTTTGTTGAGGATCGAATAGATGATCTTATGTTCTATTTCTTTTGGATTATCAGCACTCGTGAGGTAAACAAGATGCGTGGCATATTTTGCTACCGATCTATCATTACTCAGCTCTTGTATTTTCGGTATATAGGTCTCCAACCGGACAAATTCAACATATCTGTTTTTGATCTTCCGGCTTTTGAACCAGATGTACATAACCAAGAACAGTCCACCACCAACGATCAGGGTCACGTAACCACCGTGAGGAAACTTGTTCAGATTGGCAAAGAGGAAACCTAATTCGATAGAGAGATAAACAAAGAGATAGAAATAAATGAATATGGGTCTTGTTCGTCTCGATATCAGAAAATTTGCAAACAAAATGGATGTAGCGATCATGCAAAGAGTTATGGCCAGACCATAAGCTGCTTCCATATTTGTTGATTTTTGGAAATAAAGTACCATGCCAACGCAGCCAAAAAACAAAAGGAAGTTAGCCCCCGGCACATACAATTGCCCTCTTTCTTCTGTGGGATAACCAATACGGAGTTTTGGCCACAAATTGAGCCGCATGGCTTCGCTTACAAGTGTGAACGAGCCGCTGATCAACGCCTGGCTGGCAATAACAGCAGCCGCGGTTGCGATAATGATCCCAAACAATCTGAACCACTCGGGCATTGTACTAAAAAAAGGATTTCCTGTGGAGACATCAAATACCTGGTTCTTGTAATTAGCGATGAGCCAGGCCCCTTGCCCAAGATAGTTGACGATGAGACAAGTTTTTACAAATATCCAGGAGTAACGAATATTCCATTTTCCGCAGTGCCCGAGATCCGAATACAATGCTTCCGCCCCTGTCGTGCAGAGAAAGACAGCGCCTAATATCCAAAAACCTTTGGGGTAATTAGCCAGCAGGTTGATGGCATAATGAGGCGAAAAAGCTTTAAAGATAGACCAGTCATCAGAAATATGACTGATCCCTATTAATCCCATCATGATAAACCATACAGACATGATGGGTCCAAACAATTTACCTATTGACGCTGTTCCAAATTGTTGAAGAAAAAATAAAACGGTGAGAATGCCGAGCACAATGTAAATGATTGTCCAGTCGCTGATTTGGCTGCTACCCGGCAATTGACGCAAACCTTCTACCGCTGAGGTTACTGAGATAGGCGGCGTGATCATGCCGTCTGCGATCAGTGCTGCCCCGCCAAGCATAGCAGGAAGTACCAACCAGCGTTTCTGTCTCCTGACAAGAGCATACAGAGAAAAAATTCCTCCCTCACCCCTGTTATCGGCCCTCAGAGTTAATATCACATATTTTACAGTGGTCTGGAGAGTGAGTGTCCATATGATGCACGATAAGCCGCCAAGTATCAGTTCTTCACTAATAATTTTTCCATTTATGATGGCATTAAACACATAGAGAGGCGAAGTTCCTATGTCACCGTAGATAATTCCGAGGGCGATGATTAATCCTGCGAACGTGACTCTATTGGTCGGTATTCTCACTTTGGAAAATAAATTTATGTCCTGGGTTCGATTTGCAGGGACATCCTGCAAATGTATAGCGAAAAATAAATTACAAGTAATAACTTCGGAAAATCGTAGGATAATATTTGATATTTTCGGACAAACGAGCAGCAACCTTCAGTGGTTATTTATTGTCTTACAGTAATTAACAAGGCTGTGGCATTACAACCAAAATAAAAGCGGCAATTTTGGCTGCAATATTTAATTTTAATAGGCAAAAAATCAGAGTCTTATGTTTAGCAAGCGATTGCTTTTTGTAACGATTTGCGTATTGGTTATTGCGGATATTCTCAAAGCTCAGAAAATTGTTTATTCCGAACCCGAAAAAGACGACTCCCGCAGAATGGTTTTTGAAATAATTGGAAAGATCGACGGAAATTTCCTCATTTATAAGAACCTGAAAAGTAAGAATTGGATCACGATCTATGATAATGACATGAAGGAGGTGACAAAGGTGCCGCTGGATTATATCCCCGATGACCGTTTGGTCAGTATTGATTTTTTTTCATATGGCGACTTTTTTTATTCAATCTATCAATACCAAAAAAAGAATGTGGTGCATTGTATGGCCGTAAAGATTGACGGTAAGGGTAAAAAAATGTCGGAAACCTTTGAACTGGACACCACGCATATCGGTTTTTCTGCCAATGATAAGATTTACAGCGTTGTCACGAGTGAGGACAAAAGTAAGTTCATGGTGTTTAAGATCAACAGCAAGAACAAGCAAAATTATGTGATCACAACAAACCTTTTTAATGACAGTCTGCAACTGCTGAAAAGAAGTGTGATCAATATGCCCATGGATGACAAGAATGACTACCTGGATGAATTTTACATAGACAATGATGGGGATTTTGTATTCGCAAAATTTTACCGTCAAAACAGTGATGTGATCAGCCGGGCTGCTTTGGTCGTTAAATACGCCCAGGCTGATACATTTTTTGTGAATGAGCTGAATATTGAAAAGAGGTATCTTGACGAGGTGCATGTGAAAATAGATAACATACACAAGCGTTATTTCCTTACGTCATTTTATTATAAAGAGCGACGGGGAAATATCGATGGATTTTATTATTATATATGGGATAAGCCGAACACCAGGACCGAAATGGAAAATACAGTGACCTTTGGCGAAGAATTGCGAAGAGATGCGAAAGGCGATGCCAATTTAAAAATGGCTTTCAATGACTATTTCATTCGCAATATCATAGTAAAAAAAGACGGCGGTTTTATAATCGGCAGCGAAGCATTTTATACCACCTCACGATATAATACCTGGAATCGGTGGGACTATCTTTATGGGTCACCGTTTTACAGTCCTTATGATTATTACGCCTATTCGCCTTATTACAATAGTTTATGGTACCGTTCAAGATATTCTAACTCTCAGAACGTGCGTTATCATGCAGACAATATCGTGATCTTTTCATTTGATAAAGACGGCAGCTTGCAATGGAATAATGTAATTTCAAAAGATCAATTTGATGACGATACCGACGATCTTATTTCTTACCAGCTCATGAACACGGGAGGCCAGCTTCATTTTCTTTTTAATATGGAAGAAAGAAGAGTTAATTTGTTAAACGATTATGCGGTGGCACCCGGGGGACAAATTAGTCGCAACCCGACTTTAAAGAATCTTGATAAAGGCTTTGAATTCATGGCCAAGTACGGGAAACAGGTAAGTGCTCACCAAATGATTGTCCCTTGCCTCTATAGAAATACTGTGTGTTTTGCCAAAATCGAGTTTAACTAACAAAACCAACATACATCCATATCCGTGATCGGCATTTTTAGACAAAAAAACCCGGCTAACATCTTAGTGCTGCTGTTTTTTGGCCTGCTTATAAAGCTGCCGATGTTTTTACATCCCCACCCGGCCACCGTTCAGCTCAAGGACGGAGTTTTATTTCATAATATATTAGAGCTACTCGCACCAGCCGGGAAAACAAATACCATCCTTTACCCTGCCCTGGCATTTGTGCTACTTTTTACGCAGGCAATTTTATTGACCAGGCTCATAAACAATTTCAGGATGATGAGCAGGCCTAACTACCTGCCGGGCATGGCCTATCTTCTTATTACTTCCTTTTTCCCGGAATGGAATTATTTTTCGGCACCCCTACTGATCAATACCTTGTTGATCTTTGTGTTGGCGTGGCTTTTTAAAATGTATAATCATCCCCGGGCAAAGGGGATTGTATTCAACACGGGTCTCGGGATCGGCATTTCAAGTTTTATTTTTTTCCCGTCAATCACATTCGTGATATGGGTTTTGTTTGCCCTGATGATAATGCGACCGTTCCGCATCAATGAATGGTTGCTTTGCCTGTTGGGCCTTACTTCCCCTTATTATTTTTATGGCATCTATCTTTTTTTGACGGGTTCATGGACTCCGGAAAAAATATTGCCATATCTCACTGTCCAACTGCCATCACTTCAACAATCAATTTGGCTGGCCGTCAGTGCTCTTTTATTAATGGTCCCTTTTTTAACCGGGGGATATTTCATACAGGACAATCTCCGCCGCATGCTCATTCAAATTCGGAAGGGATGGAGTCTCATCCTGGTTTATTTGCTCGTCGCGATTTTCGTCCCCTTCGTGAATACGAGTAATACTTTTGAAAATTGGGTAATGGCAGCTCCACCGTTTGCAGCCTTTCATGCCTGTACCTATTTTTATCCTCCCAAAAAATTATTTCCGCTGGTGCTTTTTTGGATATCAGTTGCCTTTGTTTTAGTTTACCAATATTACGGACCACATTGGAATTAATAGCTGCTGGCAACCTTTACTCTCACGGATCATCTTTATCTTTGTAAATCCTAAAACGACGTTATGAAATTTGGTGTTGTTGTTTTTCCGGGTTCTAATTGCGACAGGGACATACATGATGCTCTTCATTACGAGCTGAACCAGGAAGTGACCATGCTTTGGCACAAGGATAAAGACCTCAGCATGTTTTCCACCGAAGATTGTATCATTTTACCGGGTGGATTTTCTTACGGTGATTACCTGCGTTGCGGTGCTATTGCAAGGTTCAGCCCGATGATGCAAAGTGTTATTGAGTTTGCAAACCATGGAGGAAAAGTGCTGGGCATCTGCAACGGCTTCCAGATATTATGTGAATCGCATTTGCTGCCCGGAGTCCTTTTGCGAAATGCCAATCAACAGTTCATTGGAAAGAATGTTTTTATAAAAGACGGCGGTGAAAATATTTATAAGATACCCATTGCTCATGGTGAAGGGCGGTACTATGCAGATGAAAAAACACTGGACGAACTGGAAGCCAATGGCCAGGTTACTTTCAGGTATTGCGATGAAAATGGGACGGTAACGCCGGATGCAAATCCAAACGGATCCCTGAGAAATATTGCCGGCATCTGCAATGCTTCCAGGAATGTGTTTGCGATGATGCCCCATCCTGAAAGGGCTTGTTCACATTCTCTTGAAAATATCGATGGCAGGCAGATACTGAAAAGCCTTCTAATGACAGAACAACTTGTAAATCAAGGGTGATCTTAGGGTCTCAACTTTAACAGTAATATTAAATTTAAAAGTAGAATTTTGTTTTGAAATAATTATATCATGAAGAAATGGCTCCTGACCATTGTTCTGTTTTCCGGATCCTATTTTTTGCATGCACAAAGCCCGGTAAGTTGGAGTTTCAACAGCAAAAAGCTCTCTGACAAAACATTTGAAGTGCATCTCACGGCTAATATTCAATCCGGCTGGCATCTGTATTCACAGGATCAGCCCTCAGATGCCATCGCTATTCCTACCAGCGTAACGATAAACAATAATCCTTTGCTCAAGCTGGATGGTAAAGTGAAAGAAGTGGGAAAAATGGAGAAGTTTACCGACAAAAGCCTGGGCATTTCGGCTCATCAATACTCAAACAAAGTAGATTTTGTGCAGGTTGTAAAAGTAAAGTCAAACGCAAAGACAAATGTTGCAGGAAGTGTGGAATTTCAAACCTGTGATGATAAAAAATGTTTACCCCCTAAAACAGTCAACTTCAATATCGCTCTAAAATAAAAAGTGGGATTTGAACAATTTTGTTTAACGAGCTTTAGGTAGAAGCTCGTTTTTTTTAAGAATGAAGAAATGAATTGCCTTTTTCGCATAATTGTTTTTTTGGTATTTGTTTTTGTATCCCATGATGTTTTTTCTCAGGATTCGTTGTCAATTTATAAATGGGATGTTTCTTCAAAGAAGATTGGCGAGGGCAAATATGAATTGATCTTTTCAACAACAGGTGTTCCGGGCTGGCAACTATATTCTCCTTCACAAACTGCTCCTGATCTCACAACTACGGAAATAAAATTTGGCGACTCCACTGTTGATCAGCAGAAAAATTTTGCTGAAAGTGGAAGTTCAAAAGAAATCAACAGTACTCCTTTCGACGCCAAAGCCAGGGTCTATGAAGGCCCTGCAGAATGGAAGAAACAGATCATTATTTCAGGCACCGTGCCTGCGCAATTGCAAGGTACGCTTAGCTACAGCTATGGACGTAAGGATGAATTTTATACCGTGACACTTCCCTTCACTGTGTCGCTGGAAGGCGGGGTCGCTTCTACAACAAGAATAAAAATTGAAAGCATCGATATCGATCACCCGGTAAATAATTGCGGTGATGATGTAACCGGGAACAAAAGCATGATGGGTATCTTTATATTGGGATTATTGGGAGGGTTCATTGCATTGCTTACCCCCTGTGTTTTTCCCATGATACCGTTGACCGTTTCTTTTTTTACAAAACAGCAAAGTAAGCGAAGGGGAATACTGAATGCTGTAGTGTACGGCCTTTCAATTTTTCTGATCTACGTCCTGCTGAGCTTACCGTTCCACATCTTCCATGCATCACCGCAGGTGCTCAACAATTTTTCAACTAATGTCTGGCTGAATCTTTTCTTTTTCATCATCTTCATCGTATTTGCTATCTCCTTTTTTGGATATTTTGAAATTAGATTACCCGGTGGACTGGCCAACAAGGCGAGTGCACGATCAGGTCTTGACGTGGCTGGAATTTTTTTTATGGCATTTACCCTTGCTATAGTTTCCTTTTCGTGCACGGGTCCGATCCTGGGCTCATTATTAGCAGGGACTGCTGCACAAGGTTCATGGCCGTTAACGGCTGGGCTCGCAGGTTTTGGTTTTGCCCTGGCACTCCCTTTTACTGTATTTGCCATTTTCCCAAACTGGCTGCAGTCTCTTCCAAAGTCAGGAGGATGGCTGAATTCAGTAAAAGTGGTATTGGGTTTTTTGGAAATCGCAATGGCGATAAAATTTTTTTCCAATGCCGATCTTGTAAAGCAATGGGGGTTATTAAAAAGGGAAGTTTTTATGGCAATATGGATCCTCATTGGAATTGCCATTCTTTTATACTTGTTTGGAAAAATTCGTTTCCCTCATGATTCACCCGTTAAAAAATTTTCGGGATCAAGGATTGGCTTCATCGCTGTATTTCTTGCCGTGACTATTTACATATTGCCAGGTGTTACCAATACAAAATGGGCCAATCTCACGTTGATCAGCGGTTTTCCTCCGCCATTGTGTTATAGTGCATATTCCGATCCTGTCAACTGTAAAAAAGGATTTGAACCCTTGCGGGATTATGAGCTGGCGTTACAAAAAGCAAAAGAGGAGAATAAACCAATACTCATTGATTTTACCGGGTGGGCCTGTGTAAATTGTCGCAGGATGGAGGAGGCGGTATGGACAAACCCGATCGTCGATAGCCTGATGCGAAAAGAATTTGTAGTGGTCTCTTTATATGTTGATGAAAAGAGAAAATTGCCCCTTCAGCAGCGCATGGTATACAAAGCCAAAGACGGAACGGAGAAATCGATCATAACGGTTGGCGACAAATGGGCGAATTTTCAAATTGAAAATTTCAATGCCACGTCGCAGCCTCAATACGCTATTATCAGTACGAAAGAAAAAGCGCTTACGAAAACAAAGGGATATACTCCAAACGCTGACAAATTTTCTGAGTGGCTTGAATGCGGATTGAAGGCTTTTAAGAGATAATGATCTTGATCCTCATCGCGGGGAACGAAGCAATCCTGAAAGCCTCAGAACTTTTCTTTTCATTCATATGTTATAGGAAATAAACCAGAATCATGAATGAGCTTACCAATAAAGTTGCATACGTCACAGGTGGAAGCAGGGGGATAGGATATGGTATTGCAAAATCTCTGCTCGATGCCGGAATGAAAGTAGCTGTTACAAGCCGGTACATGAAGGTAGCAAAGGAAGCTGCTGAATCACTGAGTAAAGACAATTCAAAGATTCTTCCGCTTGAGTCTGACGTTGCTTCACTGGCCTCCGAGATAAAATCTGTGAAATCCGTGATCGATCATTTTGGACGGTTGGATGTGGTCGTGGCCAATGCGGGTGTCGGTCACCTGTTACCGATTGATCAATTAACGGAAAAACATTGGAAAGAGACGATTGACACAAATCTTACAGGCGTTTTCAATACTGTAAAAGCAAGCATTGATGCATTGAAAAAGACAGAAGGGTACATCATCACCATTGCCAGTCTTGCAGGGGCTAATTTTTTTGAAAATGGCGCTGCATACAATGCAAGCAAGTTTGGATTGGTTGGTTTTACGCAAGCTGTTATGCTTGACCTTCGAAAATACGGCATCAAGGTCACTACCATTATGCCGGGCTCGGTCGCCACACATTTTAATAATCATGTTCCCAATGCGGCGGATGCCTGGAAAATACAACCGGAAGATATCGGGCAGGTGGTGCTGGATCTTTTGAATATGAACCCAAGAACGTTGCCGAGTAAAATAGAGATAAGACCGTCGATGCCGGTCAAATAAGAATGTTCGCTAGTTTTTATTAATTGTCAACATGATCGGGTCTCCGGGTAAGCGCGGTGGAAGGTTAGATACTATTGAGTATATTAGTTGATTAATACTTTTAATTTATTCAAAACCATCAAACCCTCTTATGGCAAATTCTTTGACGGAGACGAAACGTCACGGTAATGACAATGACCAGATCATTCCTTATTATGTATTAAGAGTATTAATTGGTGCTGCCGGTATTTGTCTCCCTTTTTTGTTGGTCATCGGAAAGTTGATCTATAATGGAACCTTTCAATTGGAATATTCCATAAGCGATTACTACGACAATGGAACAGCCGGTGACATATTGGTAGGGGTATTGTTTGCCCTGGCATTTTTCCTGGTTTCTTATAAGGGCTACGCGCCCATTGATAGCATTGCGGCCAATTTTGGATGCGCCTTCGCATTAGGTGTCGCTCTATTCCCCACAACAAGTCCAAACAAGTTTGTGCATTATTCGCATTTTGTTTTTGCCTTGTTGCTTTTTTCTGATTTTATTTTCTTTTCTATCTATTTGTTCAGAAAGAAAAATCCTAATCCGACTGCTCAAAAGGAAAAACGAAATGCGGTTTACCTCATTTGCGGTGTCGTTATGATCGTTTGCATTGTGGCGATTGCAGCGTCTGAACTTTTTTTAAGCAATAATATACGAAACAGGTTACACCCCGTTTTCTGGATGGAATCCCTGGCGCTTTTTGCATTCGGTTTTTCCTGGATCACCAAGGCCGAGATGGTATTTGGAGACGGGAATAAAAAATAACATTTCAACGGAAAGAGGAAGGGCAAAATCCCGCAAAGATGTCTCGAGATTTACTTCCTAAACGATGTCATGCGGGCCAAATTAGTATAACAGTATTTTTTATCCGTTTATCATATTGCTAATGGGAACTAGCGCCCTTTCCGTATTATTGCCGGATAAAATTTTTTGCCACATGCGCGTAAAAACAGATCTAAAAAAGACCGTGTTGATCACGGTCATTCAGTTCGTATTCATTATAGTTTTGGCACAGCCCGGTGTTCCATTTACTAAATGGACAAGTGATGGCACCGCTTATTACCAGGTGGAAAAGGGCGAGATCTTTAAAATAGAGTTGCCTTCACAAAAAAAGGACACTATTATCAGAAAAAAGCAATTGACAACGTCCGATGGTAAAGCAATTGTGCCGAGAAGTTTTCAGCTATCCGCCGATGGAAGCAAAGCACTGATCTATACCAATGCCAAAAAAGTGTGGCGCTATCCTACTCGCGGCGATTACTGGTTGCTCACTCTTTCATCCGGGGAATTGAAACAACTTGGAAAAGGAAGACCTGAATCTTCTTTGCAGTTTGCAAAATTTTCCCCGGATGGCCGCAAGGTGGCGTATGTAAGCGAACACAATATTTATGTAGAGGACCTTGCAAGCGGCGAAATAAAAAAACTCACTGATGATAAAGGAACAAAAAAGCTTATCAGTGGCACATTTGACTGGGTGTACGAAGAAGAATTTTTCTGCCGGGACGGTTTTCGCTGGAGTCCCGATGGAAAGACCATTGCGTACTGGCAAATTGATGCCAACCAGATCCGTGATTACTATATGTTAAACACAACCGATTCAGTGTACAGCCAGGTCATTCCTGTTGAATATCCAAAAGTAGGCGAACCGCCTTCGCCGGCACGGATTGGAGTGGTGGATATTAATTCTGCACAAACAACATGGATGGACGTTCCTGGTGATCCTGCTCAACATTATATCATAAGAATGGAATGGTCGGCACCAAACGAGATCATTTTACAGCAACTCAACCGCAGGCAAAATGAAAGCAAGATCATGTTATGCAATACCTCAACAGGCAGCTCAAAAACCATTTATACGGAAACCGACAG
>Ga0068868_100002314_pt1 | contig 13182 bp, 8 predicted proteins | sample KBSMisM42_FD_64660 | JGI IMG/M metagenome (GOLD analysis project Ga0068868, IMG submission 64660) | Miscanthus rhizosphere microbial communities from Kellogg Biological Station, Michigan, USA - KBS Miscanthus M4-2 | ecosystem: Host-associated > Plants > Roots > Rhizosphere > Soil ...
GGCTGCGCGCGCGGGAGCGCGCTAACCCTGGATCTTTCGCGTGAGCGCCGGAACGCGGCCGAGCATGCGGGCGTACAGCGCGAGCTGCCCACGGTGGTACTCCTCGTGGGCGATGCCGTGGTTCATCCAGGCGAGGCGCGTGCCGAGCTTGCCGTCGAAGCGCCGGATGTTCTGCAGCATGTGCAGCTCGCCGGCTCGCCGGAAGCGCTTCTCGCCTTCCGCGTGGGTCGCCCGCAGCCGCTCGAGGAGGGCGCCCCGGGAGCGCAGCGCGCCGACGCCGCGGGCGTACTCGTGGAGGAATCCCTCGTAGGACTTGCGCAGGAAGTCGCCGTCGGAGCGCGAGAGCTCGCCGGCCATCATGAGCCCCGAGGCGACCACGTGCTGGGCGAGCTCCGCGACGGTGCGGCTCTCGGGCTTCGGCTGGAATCCGAGGTCTGCCTCCGGAATCACCCTGAGCTCGTCCGCGAATCCGGCTCGCGTGTATGCCCACGCCTCTAGGGCCTCCTCCAGGAGCGTCGAGAAGTCCGCCATCCTCACCTCCTCGAGATCCCGCGGTCGAGCGGGGCTCACTGCGCATCAGGATATACGCGCTGGTATATCGTCCGCATGTCAGACCGATGCCGAGAACATTCCGATTCCCCCTCGTCGCCGCGGCCGCGCTGGCCGCGACGCTCGCCTGCGCCGGCAAGCCGACCGTCAATTTCGCCTACGACCACGCCGCGTCGTTCCAGGGACTGAAGACGTACGCCTGGTTCGACGACCCGAACTTCCAGATGCCGGGCGGCAACTCGATCGTCGACGGGCAATTCGTCGACAAGCGCGTGCGCGCCGCCGTCGAGAAGGAGCTCGGGAAGCAGGGCTACGCGAAGAGCGAATCGGGCGAAGCCGACATCTACGTGTCGTACTCGACCAACCCGGCGGGGGTGGTCAGCCAGGACAAGTTCGGGCGGTACGCATGGTGGTCGCCGACGTATGTCGGCGGCACGAAGTACCGCAAGGAAGGGTCGCTCGTGCTCGACATCCGCGACAAGTCGCACAAGCTCGTGTGGCGCGGGTTCAAGCAGGCGATCCTCGGCACGAACCCGGAGGCCCTGGGGCGCGACATCGACGACGCCGTCGACGACCTGCTCTCGAAGTTCCCGCCGAAGGAGGCGACGTCATGACCCGACGAGCTCGAGTCTCCGCGGCGGCGGCCGGCGTCGCGCTCCTCGCGTGCCTCGTTACGGCGTGCGCGGGCACCCATCCCGCGCCGAAGTTCGCCTCGGACCCGCAGGCGGATTTCTCGGACATGAAGACGTACGCGTGGGACGACGGCCCGAACTTCCAGCTGCCGCACGGCGACTCGATCGTGGACGGGCACTTCATCGACGAACGGGTACGCGCGGCGGTCGATCACGCGCTCGCAGGCAAGGGGATCGCCAAGACGCCGGCGGGTGGCGCCGCGATGCTGGTCTCCTATCGGACGGGAGATACCGGCGTCGCCGACGAGGTCAAGGATCCGAACGTGGCCTGGCTGACCGGGTACGAGATCACCGACTACGAGAAGTCGCGGACGATCGCCATCGACATACGGAGTCCGGCGCACAAGCTGGTGTGGCGGGGCTCGATCGCGCGACTCGAGGGTCAGAGCCCGGAGGCGGTCGGCCGCTCGCTGGACCACGACGTCGCCGTCCTCATGGAGCACTTCCCGCCGAAGTAGGACGTATTAGCCGCGGCTAATACGTTGCGCGTGCCTTTCTTCCCGGCGCAGATGCGTACCGGCCTCAGCGCTTCTCGCCCTTGAGGACGGACGTCCAGTTCGTGACGACGACGGCGCCGTCTGGCTCGGAGTCCGCCGCGCGGCGGATCACGAGGAACCGCTGGCTGTCCGGCGCGACGTCGTAAGAATGGCGGGTGAACTGGATCTCCCCTCGCGTTCCGAGGTGGAGCGCGAAGAGCGGCTGCGGCTCGCCGGCCTGGAACGAGCCGGCCGAGGACCGGATGGCTACGGACATGAGCGTCTCGTCCTGCGAGGCGTAGAAGAGCTCCGAGCCGTCGCGGCTCCAGAGCGGGACCACCCCGCCTCCGACCGACACCTGGCGCTTGGCTCCCGTCCCGACCGGCTGCACGTAGACCTCCTTCCGGCCGGACTCGCTCGAGTCGAACGCGCAGAACCGGCCGTCCGGAGAGATCGAGGGATGCTCCTCCGAGAATCGCGACTTCTCGGTCAGGTGGACGGGATTCGCGCCGCCGGAGAGAGGGCTCAGAACCCGAGCGAACTTCTCCGCCTCGGAGGCGGAGTAGAGCAGCGACGCGCCGTCGGGTGAAACCGATGGGAAGACCTTGTCCTGCTTGGTCACGACCAGCGTCTTCTCCGCGCCTCCGCTCGACGGGCGCTCGAACAGATCGTAGAAGCCGAGGTGATCGGAGACGTAGGCCAGTCTCTCCCCGTCCGGAAACCACGCGGGAGAGAACTCGTCGGTGCGCTCGGAGGTGACCCGGGTCGGCGTGCCGCGGGAAGCGTCCAGCACCCAGACGTCCTCGTTCAGACCGTGACCGGGATCGCGGAGCGTCACCGCGACCCGGTTCCCGTCCGGCGACAGGCGGACGTCCTCGTAGCTGCCGACCTCGCCGAGCGTTCCGAGCTCGCGTCCCTTGCGGTCCACCCAGACGAGCCGCCGCCGTCCGGACCACGGCTGATAGGCGAGGCGGTCGCCCTGTGCCGATGCCGCGAGGAGGTTGTCCTCGGTCCCATACCGGACGTGCTCGACCACGGGCACCGGCTGGCCGGCGAGGGTGAGGCGCCCCGGATCGAAGCTCCACGCGAAGAGCGCGCTGTCCCGGGCGAAGAGCAGGTACCCCGGCCTCGCGAAGAGGATGTCCGAATCGGAGTGGAAGAGAGGCCGCGCCTCTTTCGAGTCGAGCGAGCCCAGTACCGCGGAGGTCTTCTCGGGATCGATGTTTCGCGCGACGTAGACGAAATGCCGGCCGTCGGGAAGAAATGCGGGATGAAAATGCGTGACCTCGCCGCGCGCCGTGTCGATCGTCGTGACGGGACGGGCCGTGCCTCCCGCGGCGGAGACGGCGACGACCGGAGTGCCGAACTCCGTCGTGAAGAGAATCGTGCCGTCGCGCCCCCACTCTCCGTAGAAGCCGCTCCCGCTGTCGCAGATCGTCTGAGCGGGGCCGCCGTCTATGCCCTTTCGCCTGAGCTTGCCCTCCGCGAAGAACGCGATCTCGCGTCCGTCGGGCGACCAGAAGCCGCCGCGCGCGTCCTCGGTGCCCGGCACGCGGCGGATCTCGAGGCTGTCGAGCGAGCGGATCGCCATCCAAGGCCGGCCCGAGGCGTCCTGGATCCACAGGAGAACACTCCGAGCGTCCGGAGAGAGCACGGGGGCGCCGAGAAAGCCCTGGCCGGCCGGGGGCATGATCGTGAACCGCAGCGACTCGTCGGAGACCGGAGGAGGACGGTGGAAGAGAAGCGCCAGCGCCGCGGCGACGAGCGCAGCGGCCGCGATGCCCCACGCGACCGCCTCGCGCCGTGTGCGGCGCCGCGGAGATGAGCCGGCCGGGGCGGTCGCCGCGCCGGAGGCCGATCCCTCCGCGATCCACTTCAGCTCCCGGCCGACGTCGCGGGCGGACTGCCAGCGATCCTCGGGATCCTTCGCGAGGCAGGTCTTCACGATCCGATCGAGCGCGGGGGGCGCCAGCGGCGCGACGGACGAGACCGCCGGCGGCTCCGCCGACATGATCGCCGTAATCAGCGACGCCTGGCTCGAAGCCGGGAACGCCTTCATGCCCGTTGCCGTCTCGTACAGCACGGCCCCGAACGCGAAGATGTCCGTTCGCGCGTCGGCGTCCTTGCCCTCGAGCTGCTCCGGAGCCATGTACTGGAGAGTCCCGAGGATCGTGCCTTCCTGCGTCAGGCCCTGCTGCGTGGGAATGGAAGTCAGGCTGTTCTTCTCCGCCGCGGGCGCCATCGCCTTCGCGAGGCCGAAGTCCAGCAGCTTCACCCCCGACTTCGTCAGCATCACGTTGGCCGGCTTCAGGTCGCGATGCACGATCCCCTGCCGGTGCGCCTTGTCCAGCGCGTCGACGATCTCCTGGCCGTAGCGCAGCGTCTGCTCGAGCGGCAGCGGACCCCTCGCCAGGCGCTCCGAGAGCGTCTCGCCCTCGAGGTACTCCATGACGAGGTACTCGGTCTCGCCCTCCCGGCCCACGTCGTAGAGCGCGCAGATGTGCGCGTGCGAGAGCTGCGAGATCGTCTTCGCCTCGCGCTCGAACCGCTGCCGCACCTCTGCGGACGACGAGAGCCGCTCCGGAAGAACCTTCACCGCGACCGTCCGCTCCAGCCGCGTGTCCTTCGCCTTGTAGACCTCGCCCATGCCACCCGCGCCGATCGGCGCGAGGATCTCGTAGGGTCCGAGCCGAGTGCCCGTGGCCAGGCTCACGGAGACTCCGGTTGAGGTCCATGTCGCGGCGGGCCGACAGCGGTCCGAGCCGTCACTGAAGGCCGTCGCCGACGTAGAGCTGCGACAGGATTCGCGGGTAGCTGTAGACGTAGGACCGGCCGTCCGGCGTGAACAGGAGCGGCACGATCGTGACGACTCCGGCCGCGTCGGTCGGAAGAACGTCCCGGAAGGGCTCCCGCTTTCCGGTCGCGAGGTCGAGGCGGACGACCCGCGCCGGCAGCTCGCCGTGCGCGTAGACGAAGAGGCTGTGATCGTCTTCGGTCCAGCCGCAGGGCTCGTCGTTGTCTCCCCATCCGGGGATCGGTGTCGGCTTTTCTCCACGGTCGCCATCCGCGGGATACGCGGGATAGATGTAGGCCTTCTGGTCGGGTCCGGTCGCCGCGACCCGCCGCCCGTCGTTGGAGAGCTCCCCGCCGGAGAACAGGCGCACGCCTTCGGAAGTGATCGGCTTGGGACCGCCGCCGGCGAGATCCTGGACGTAGAGGCGGACGCCGTGTCCGACTTCGTGGCCCTCCAACAGGATCCGTTTTCCGTCGGGAAACCACCGGGCGGCGTGAACCTCGGCGGGCCCTTCCAGCCGCCGGGGCTGTCCCGCTCCCGTGGGCAGGAGCACGATCCGTTCGGGCGGCGTGATGGGCACCGAGATCACGAGCTTGCCGTCCGGCGACAGCGCCTGCCCGTTCCCCTCTCCCAGCCGCACCGCCGGCGAGGCGTCGGTCTTCCTCACGAAGACCGAGTAGCCCGGACCGCCGCCGTATCCCGATTCGTCGAAGAGGACCTGGCTTCCGTCGCGAGATATGTCGCGGGGATAGGTCCAGTCGAGCCAGGAGAGATCGCGCTCCTGCGTCTCCCCGGCCCGGAGAGCTCGCATCTCGCGCTGGTTCCCCTGGCGCGCGAGCAGGGTCCGCCCGTCCCGGGAAACGTCGAGGAGCGTCACGTCGCCGGTCGCGCGATAGAGGACGCGCCGGCGGCCCCGAAGGTCGATCGAGAAAACGTCGCTGCCCGACAGCCCGTAGCCGGCCGAGTACCAGACCTCCCGGCCGTCCGGCGACCAGGCGAGTCCCGACTCGGAGTCCTCCTCGGTCGACCGCATCCTGGTCTTCCCCGACCGGTCCACCACGGCGAGCGTCCCGCGATTGTCGTAGCGGCGCGGATGCTCGAAAAAAGCCACGAGCGTGCCGTCGGGTGAAACCCTCGGGTGGCTCAACCAGCCGACGGATACGTAGAGCACCTTTCCGATGGGGAGCTCCAGCTGCGAGCGCCCGGCCGCCTCGTGGACGACGGCGAGATCCTTGCCGTCCGGGGACCAGTCCGCGTCCTCGACCTTCTCGAGCGTCTCCCGCGGGGCCCCGCCGGAGAGCGGCACGACGGCGAGGGTGCCGATCGCATGGTGCGTGGACAGATAGTGGCGGCCGAGCGAGACGGCCATCTCGCCGTTTCGGTTGATGGCGAAGATGTCGGCGTCCGGAAGGTCGATGCGGCCGGCCTCCAGGCTGTCTCGCCTCGCGGTGAAGAGCCGAATCGGCGCTCCCTGCCACGCGGCGCCGTAGACGATGGTCTGGCCGTCCGGGGCGAAGCGGGCCGAACGGATGGTCCCGCGGCGAAAGGTCAGCGGAGAGAAGCGCGGAATCGGCGCGTGGCCGGCACCGCGCCCCAGCAGGTAGCCGACGCCGAGCGCGAGCCCGGCGAGGGCGATCGCCGACAGGGCGAGCGGGAGCCGCCGCCGGCGCCGAGGAGCCGCGGCCGTAAGCGTCGACGCTCCCGACGAGGCCGAGCGGCCCGCCGCGGACTCGAGGTCGAAGGCGAGGTCGCTCGCGGACTGGAAACGCTCGCTCGGGCTCTTCTCCAGGCAGTGGCGCACGATCCGATCGAGGCCCGGCGCCAGCGCCGCGTCCACGCCCGAGACCTCGGGCGGATCCTTCTGCGCGATGGCCGCCATGGTCTCGGCCGCCGAGTCGCCGCGGAACGCCCGCTCGCCGGTGAGCATCTCGAAGAGGATCGACCCGAACGAGAAGATGTCCGACCGCTGGTCCGCCGTCTTGCCCCGCACCTGCTCGGGCGACATGTAGCCGGCGGTGCCCATCACGGTGCCCGGCTCGGTCGCTGCCGCGACCGTCGGCGACTTCGTCTGGTCGGCCTCGGGCGAAGCCACCTTCGCCAGCCCGAAGTCGAGGATCTTCACCCTCCCGTCGCCGGTGATGAAGATGTTCTCCGGCTTCAGGTCCCGGTGCACGATCCCCTTCTCGTGCGCCGCCGCGAGGCCGCGCGCGACCTGCGCCGCATACTCGAGCGCCTTGCGCGTGGGGAGCGCGCCCAACGAGAGGCGCTCCCGCAGCGTCTCGCCGTCGAGAAGCTCCATCACCGCGAACGCGAGGCCTTCCTCGCGCCCGAAGTCGAAGATCGAGAGGATGTTCGGGTGCGACAGCGCCGCCACGGCGCGCGCCTCGCGGTCGAAGCGGGAAAGGGCGTCGGCATCCGCCGCGAGCCTCTCGGGCAGCACCTTGATCGCGACGTCGCGCCCGAGCTTCGCGTCCCGCGCCCGGTAGACCTCTCCCATGCCACCCGCGCCGAGCGGCGCCAGGATCTCGTAGGGACCGAGGCGTGTGCCCGTGGCCAGTGTCAAGTTGCGAGGACTCTACAACGCGGCTCGCGCGATGGACGCCAGCGGTGCCCGCCGCGTCGAGCGTCCGAGCCTCCTTCGAGCGGTCCGGGCGTCAAGCGGTCCGGGGGCTCTCTTCTTTCGCGGGGATCTTCGCGACCATGTGGATCTCGGTGCCGCCGCGCTCGAAGCGGACCTCGTCCATGAGCTGGTTGATCAGGTAGATGCCGCGGCCGCCGGTCGAGAAGAGATTCAGCCCGAGGACGGGGCTCGGGATCTGCGCGGGATCGAAGCCCGGGCCGGGGTCTCGGACGACGATCAGCATGCCGCGGGTGTGATCGCAGGCCACGCAGCACTGGATCTCCTTGGAGGGATCGTGTCCGCTGCCGTGCTCGACGGCGTTGGCCAGCGCCTCGCGCAGGGCGAGCTCGATCTCGAACTCCTTGCCGGCGGCGCAGCCCATCGCCGTGACGACCTGCATCACCTTCTCGACGACCGGGGAGATGGCATTCACGTCTCCGGGCAGGGTCAGGTCCAGCTTGACGAGCAAATCGGCGCTGTCGAAGTCGCAGCGGGTCAGTGTCGGATCGGGCTTCGCGGGCTGATTCGTCTTCGCGGACTGATCGGGCATCGCGTCCTCCGTGGGCCGACTTCGATCCGGTTGCATTGAGTCCATATCATCTCCCGCCGGCGAGAGAGAATGGCCCGAAACGAGGAGGCCCCATGTCGTCGAAAATGACCCGCCGTTCCCTCGGAAGGCTGCTCGGCGCCACCGCCGGGGCGGCGCTGCTGGACGCGCGCTTCCCGCCGTCCCTCTTCGGCGCGACGGCCCCGACCGCGCCGGCCGCCGGCCCCATCCGCTTGAGCGCGAACGAGAACCCGTACGGGCCGTGCGCGGCGAGCCTGAACGCCCTGACGGCGTCGGCGGCCGAGGCGGCACGCTACCCCGGCGCCATCGAGCGCGGCATGCGCGAGGCGATCGCGAAGCATCACGGCGTCTCGACGGACTGCATCGTTCTCGGCAGCGGCTCGAGCGAGGTCCTCCGCATGGCGGACTCCGCCTTCGTTCCTCCGGGGAAGACGCTCGTGGCGGCGGAGCCGACCTTCGAGGCGGTCCTGAACTACTGCAAGGCGACGCGAGGAGAGTCGATCAAGGTGCCGCTGACCGCGGACCACCGGCATGACCTTCCGAAGATGGCGGCGGCGTGCGGCGCCGGGACCGGAATGGTCTACGTGTGCAATCCCAACAATCCGACCGGCACGATCGTCGGAGGCGACGAGCTCGCCGCGTTTCTCGACCGCGTCCCGCCGACGTGCGTGGTCCTGGTCGACGAGGCGTACCACCACTTCGTCGAGAGCTCGAAGTACAGGAGCGCGCTGGAGCTCGCCGCCCGGCACGACAACCTGGTCGTCGCGCGGACGTTCTCGAAGATCTACGGGATGGCCGGCATGCGCATCGGCTACGGCGTCGCCTCTCCCGCCAACGCGGCGCTCATGGAGACCCACACCGCCTGGGACAACACCAGTCAGTCTGCCCTCGCGATGGCCCTCGCGGCCCTGGCCGACCCGGGCGTCGTCGCCGACCAGCGCAAGCGGCTGAACGACACGAAGCGCTGGCTCTGCGCGGAGCTCGAGCGCGACGGGCGGAGCTACATTCCCTCCGAGGCGAACTTCGTCATGATCGACGTCGGGACGGACGTCACGCCCGTGATCCAGGCGTTCGCCGGCCGGGGCATCCAGGTCGGGCGCAAGTTCCCGTCGATGGGCAACTGGCTGCGCGTCTCGATCGGGAAGCCGGAAGACATGGAGGCGTTCGTGGCCGCGCTGCGGCAGGTCGCGCCGGCGCGCGCCGCGGCGTAAACCGCGGAAGCCGCTCGGCGCCCGAGCGCGGCGAACCAGCTCGGCACGACTGTCGCCGGACGCGACCGGGGTTACTTCCCCAGCCCCACCGGCCAGTTCAGCACGATCGTGGTCGGCGACATCGCGTCCCGGCCGAGCGGAGCCGCGATCATGAACCGCTGCCCGTCGGGCGACGGCGCGTACTTGTTGCGGGGGTTCCCCGGCCGGATGCGGATCGCGAAGAGGGGCTGTGGGACGCCGGCCTGGAAGTCGTTGCCGGCGGCCCTGGTCTCCACGGCCATCAGCTTCTGGTCCGGCGAGCGGTAATACAGCTCACTGCCGTCGCCGCGCCAGCTCGGGTCGCTGCCGCCCCCGTTCGAGACCTGCCACTTCCCGCCGGGCTCGGGGAAGGTTTGTACGTAGATCTCGTCGCGGCCGGACTCGTTCGATACGTATGCGATGTGGCGGGCATCCGGCGAGAACATCGGCGTGGTCTCGCTGAACGGGCTGACGGCGATCGCGATGGGCTTGCGGTCTCCGAAGGTTGGCAGCGCCCAGACGTCGATCTGCGTCTTCGGATTCCGCGTCACGTAGGCGATGTACTTCCCGTCGCTCGTCCAGCTCCCCGCGTTCTTCGGATCGTCGGTATGGAGAAGCAGCTTTTCCTCGCCCGCGCCCCGGACCACTTTCTCGTACAGGTCGAAGACGCCGGCGCGGTCCGAGGCGAAGACGACCGTCGAACCGTCCGGAGACCAGACCGGACGGACGTTGTTGCCGGCGCCCAGCGTGAATCGCGAATTGACGCCGCGCGAGAGGTCGCGGATCCAGATGTCGCCCTTCGCGGTGCGCGGGTCGGTCAGGTTGAAGGCGAGCCGGTCCGCCGCGGGCGAGAAGGTGGGGTTGGCGTAATCGCCCGGATCTCCGAAGGAATCCAACTCTCGGCCGGCCCGGTCGCGCCACAACAGGCGGCCTCCCGTCTCGCCCGTCCGGTAGGAAAGCACGCCGCCGGTCGACACCGAGAATCGTGCGAGTCCCACGTTGTCGGTGCCGATCTTCTCCGCGAGCGGGACGGCCTCGGCGGTGATCTTGAGCGAGGAGGCGTCGAAGGGTTGCGCCACCAGGGTCCGATCGCGCACGAACAGGAGATAGCCGGGCGGCGCGTACTGGACGAGGGTCTGGGCAGGCGCGAGCAGCTTCTTCTCCGCCGAATCGATCGACCCGATCCAGTAGGCGCTGTCCTCCTGCTTCTCCCCGGTCACCATATAGATGAAGTGCTTGCCGTCCGGCAGAAACTGCGGCCACCCGACCGAGGTCTGCTTCTTCGCGGCATCGAGCGGGACGGCGACGGCGCGGGTCCCGCCCGCCGCGGCGACTCGGTAGAGGGGATCGCTTCCCGTGCCGTCGAAGAGAATCACGCCGGCGGGGCTCCACGTGCCGTCGGAGCCGCCGGGGGCGTCGCAGATCTTCGTCGGCGGTCCGCCCGTGACGTCGACTTTCTTCATCACGCCGTCGGCCATGAAGCCCACGTAGCGGCTGTCGGGCGACCAGAACGGACGGACGCCGCCGTCGGTGCCCATGAGCGGCTGGGCCGTCAGCGAGTTCAACGGGCGGACCCAGATCCGGGCCTTGCCCTCCATGTCCGTCGCGTCGAAGGCGAGGTAGCGGCCGTCCGGCGAGATGCGCGGCACGTCCATCGTCGCGACCTCGGGAGGGGGCACGACGTCGAAGCGGACGAGCGGCGCCGGAGTCGGCGCGCGGCGCACGAATCCCACCGCGAGCGCGGCGAGGCCGACGAGCGCGGCCGCGAGCAGTCCCCACGCGAGCTTCTCGCGGTTCTTGCGGCGCGCGACGACGGGAGCCGGCACGCCGGCCATCGAGCCGCCCTCCGCGATCCACTGGAGCTGCAGCATCACGTCGTGGGCCGTCGACCAGCGGTGCTCCGGCTCCTTGGCGAGGCAGCCCTTCACGATCCGGTCGAGCGACGCCGGGATCATCGGCTGGATCGACGAGATCGGCGGCGGGTCGGTGCCCATGATCGAGGAGATCAGCGACGCCTGGCTCTTGCCCGAGAAGGCCTTCTGGCCGGTGAGCATCTCGTAGAGCACGCAGCCGAACGCGAAGATGTCGCTGCGCGCGTCGGCCTCGCCGCCCTCGAGCTGCTCCGGAGCCATGTACTGGAACGTGCCGAGGATCGTGCCGCGGCTCGTCAGCGGCTGGCTCTCCTGGAGGGCGGTCGGCAGGCTCGTCTGCTGCGACACGGCCGTCTTGTCGGGAGCCGCGAGCTTCGCGAGGCCGAAGTCGAGGAGCTTCACGCCCGACTTGGTCAACATGATGTTGCCGGGCTTCAGGTCGCGGTGGACGATCCCCTGGCGGTGCGCCGCGTCGAGGGCGCCCGCGACCTCGACGCCGATCCTCAGCGCCTGCTCCATCGGCAGCGCGCCCTTCGCGAGACGGTCCGCCAGTGTCTCCCCGTCCAGCAGCTCCATCACGAGGTAGTCCGTCCCGTTCTCGTGCCCGACGTCGTGGAGCGTGCAGATGTGCGGATGCGAGAGCTGCGAGATCGTCTTCGCCTCGCGGTCGAGGCGCTGGCGCAGCTCGGCCGACGAGGACATGTGCGCCGGCAGAACCTTGACCGCGACGTCGCGGCCGAGGCGCGTGTCCTTCGCGCGGTAGACCTCTCCCATTCCTCCCGCCCCCAACGGCGAGAGAATCTCGTAAGGCCCGAGTCGGGTCGCGGCTGCTAGAGTCACGGGTACCCTCCAAAGATCACTGCTGATTCACCGGGAGAGGATCCCGCAGGGACTTCCCCTCTCTCGTCCGTCGGCCCGCGAAGCGGGCCGCTAGAGGTCCGAGTCCGAAACATTACTTTCCGAGGCCCGCGAACCAGTTCAGGACGACGGTGGTCGGCGTCATGGCGTCGCGCCCGAGAGGCGCGACGAAGAGGAACTTCTGCCCCGTCCGGTCTGGAACGTACTTGGTGCTCGCGAGGCCGGTCGAGACTCGAGTCTGGAACAAGACCTGAGGAAGGCCGGGCTCCAGCTCGTCGCCTACCCGGATTTCGACCGCCATCAGCTTCTGGTCGAGAGCCCTGTAGTAGAGCTCCTTCCCATCCCGCCTCCACTGCGGGTCGCCTCCGCCTGCGGTCGAGATCTGCCACGTCCGCCCGGGCCCGGGGTAGCTCTGCACGTAGACCTCGTTGCGCCCGGACTCGTTCGACACATACGCGATGAACCGGCCGTCCGGAGAAAAGCGCGGAACGACGTCGCGGAAGGGAGTCGCCCGAAGTACCACGGGCTTCGCTTCCCCAGTCATCGGAAGCAGCAGGATGTCCCAATTCGTCTTGGGATCCTGCCGTTGATACGCGAGGAACCGGCCGTCCGGAGAAAAGCTTATGGGGACGACGATGACATCCGACTTCAGCAGGAGTTTTTCCTCCCCGCTCCCGCTGGTCGCTTTCTGGTAGATGGCGAACGCTCCTTCCCGGTCGGAGGTATAGACGATGTAATCGCCGCGAGGAGACCACACGCCCGCAAACGCATTGACCGGGTCGAACGTGAACCGCGAGTTGACTCCCCGCGAGAGATCGCGGATCCAGATGTCCGACTTGCCGCCGCGGATGTCCGTGATGTCGAAGGCGAGCCGATCGCCGGTCGGGGAAAAATCCGGATCCTGGTAGTCCGCCGGGTCGCCGAGGGTGTCGAGCTCTTTGCCGGACCGGTCCATCCAGAGCAGACGGCCGCCCGACTCCCCGGTCCGGTACGCGAGCACGCCGTCGCGCGAGATGGAGAAGCGAGCCAGCCCGACCGCATCGGTCCCGATCTGCTCCGCCAGGGGCATCGCCTCTCCGGTGGTCTTCACGGCCTTCGCGTCGAATGGCTGGGCCATGAGCGTGCGGTCCTTCAGGAACAGCAGGTAGCCCTGCGGCGCGTAGACGAGCATCGACTGCGCGGGAGCGAACGGCTTGGTCTCGCTGGAATCGAGCGAGCCGATGCGATACGCGGTCTGATCCTGCTTTTGATTGGCGGCCAGGTAGATGAAGTGGCGGCCGTCGGGAAGAAACTCCGGCCACCCGACCTGGACCTCCTTGCGCGCCGGGTCCGCCTTGGCCGCGACGACCGGCGTTCCGCCGGCGGCCGGAATCCGGTAGATCGGATCGGGGCCAGTGCCGTCCAGGAGGATCACCCCTTCGGGACTCCACGTCCCGTCGACTCCGGTCGGCACGTCGCAGATCTTCGTGGGCGGTCCCCCGGTCACGTCGATCTTCTTCAGCTTCCCGTCGGCGACGAAGCCGAG